>Ga0079299_1000008_pt1 | contig 49216 bp, 40 predicted proteins | sample Wag4_2014_7_11_2_FD_76334 | JGI IMG/M metagenome (GOLD analysis project Ga0079299, IMG submission 76334) | Lake water microbial communities from Ohio, USA - Utica-2 Time Series LW 2014_7_11 | ecosystem: Environmental > Aquatic > Freshwater > Lake | place: USA: Ohio | collected 2014-07-11
CGTCACCATCAGCCCAGAAATTGTCTTGGCGTGGGCAACGACCTCAGCAGCATCAGCCATCTGGGGTAATAACTTTGGCGGGACAAACGAACAGACTTCAATTTCCCTGAGACCGGCACCCGCCAGGCTTGCAATCCATGCATGCTTGTGCGGCGTCGGCATGGTTCTCGCGATCGCCTGCAGGCCATCTCGGGGACCGACTTCACTGATCAACACCTGGGGCATCAAGATGAGAACACCTCAATAATTTGGACCGTTGTAGGATACCTTAGGGACGCCCAAATGCGCCTGCCCAAACCACTGGAGAGCGGTCCGCGCACGGGCCAAATTCGGAAACAGACCCCCCCCCGAGTCGACAAGACGTACGTTTTTACGTACCATAAAGGAAAGGAGAAAATCATGGCCACCTTAACTGCAAGCGAAGCACGGGCAGGGCTCTATCGTTTAATCGATCAAGCAGCGGAGTCGCACAAGCCTGTGGTTATTTCTGGTAAGCGCGCTAACGCCGTTCTAATTTCGGAAGAAGATTGGAGCGCTATTCAAGAGACGCTGCATCTATTGGCGATCCCAGGAATGCGCGAGTCGATTAAGGAAGCGATGTCTGAACCCCTTGCCAAAAGCAAAAGAGCGCTGAAGTGGTGACATGGAATTTAGTTTATTCCAAATACGCCCTTATTGACGCAAAAAAATTATCTGCTGCAGGACTTAAGAACAAAGCACAGGCGTTGCTCGATATCCTAGAGGTCGACCCCCTAAAAAATCCCCCTCCCTATGAAAAGCTAGTTGGTGACCTAAGGGGTGCATACTCACGCAGAATTAATATTCAACATCGGCTGGTTTACGAGATCTTTCGTAAAGAAAAGACAGTCCGAATCTTAAGGATGTGGAGTCACTACGAGTAGGGCCCGATGAAAACCCCTTAGGCGCGTTAGGCGAACATGATTGGTGCCGATGAGAGGAGTTGAACCCCCGACCTTCGCATTACGAATGCGCTGCTCTACCAACTGAGCTACATCGGCCCGTGCACTGAGACACAAAGCTTTTTTCAGCTCAATATGAGCCTTGCTAACCTAAGAGTTTAATTCAAACCCTTCGGCATCGGAAAACGAACATGCTCCTCAACGCCGGGGAGCTTGCGTACCGAGGCTGCACCCAGCTCTTTTACGGCTGCAAGAAGGCCCTGCACCAAGGCCTCTGGCGCAGAAGCGCCTGCAGTAATCCCAACGCGGGCCGCTTCTTTGAGCCATTCGGGCTTTAATTCGGCTGCACTACCCACCAAATAGGCATCCACACCGAACCGCTCGGCGACCTCACGCAGGCGATTGCTATTTGAACTCGTGGGACTGCCCACTACCAGCACCACATCAACATGCTTAGTCATATCTTTGACCGCATCCTGCCGGTTTTGAGTGGCATAACAGATATCACTTTTCTTGGGCGCCAGAATCGCAGGAAATTTTTTCTGCAAGGCGCCCACAATCACCTGGGTATCATCCACCGAGAGTGTGGTCTGACTCACGTAAGCAATTTTCTCTGGTGTTTTAACCTCGAGTGTTTCGACATCCTGAACATCCTCAACTAGATACATTCCCGTATCGGTTTGTCCCATGGTGCCTTCAACCTCGGGGTGCCCAGAGTGGCCAATCATCACAATCTCGTATCCATCGGCGCGAAGTTTTTTTACCTCAACATGCACCTTCGTCACCAGCGGGCAGGTTGCATCAAAGACCTCTAGCTGGCGCAATGCTGCATGTTCACGCACTCTTAGCGCTACGCCATGCGCGCTCATGATGACACGTGCACCCAGTGGGACCTCTTCGAGGTCTTCAACAAATATCGCACCCTTCTCCCGCAGATCGGCAACGACATGATCATTGTGAACAATTTCGTGCCGAACGTAGATCGGCGCACCAAATTTCTCGAGTGCTCGCTCAACAATCTCTATCGCACGCTCAACGCCCGCACAAAAGCCGCGCGGCTCAGCGAGAACAACTTCTTGAAGTTTTTCGAAATGTACGGCCATAGGCTTATAAGAGTCCAATAATTTTTACATCGAATCGCATGGATTGTCCGGCCAAGGGATGATTAAAATCAAAGAGCGCCGATTCACCTTCCCAGCCCTTAAACACTCCCGCAACACGCCCTCCATTACCATCGGGGGTTGGAAACTCCACTACATCCCCGGGCGCAATTGGATCAGAGTCATCGGCGTATTTATCCATCAATGACTTACTAATTTTCTGCACAAGCTCCGGGTTGCGCGGCCCAAACCCATCATCGGATGCGAGCTCGTAAGAACGTTCATCGCCCTCTTTGAGCGCAATCAGACAGCGCTCAAGCGCGGGCGCCACCTGACCTTCACCCACCTGAATCGTCGCCGGCTTATCCGTAAAGGTGTCAAACACCACATTGCCATCGCCCAAGGTCAACCGAAAGTGCAATGTCACATGGGACCCCTTTTGAATGCCCAGGGCAGGCCCCGAGTTGGAGGCTGCGGCGCCGGGGGCGGTATTAACTGAACTAGGCATCATGGGCGATTGTGGCGCTTGGAGAATTTAGGAATAGTGCGTGATTTTAGGCGCAAGACCATGACATCGATACTGCAGCCCCACCTAACCCCGCCAAGACCAAGGGAGAAACTTCTATCTCGAGGCGTACAAAGCCTAGAGGATGTCGAGCTCATTGCTCTCTTACTCGGAACCGGCCAGCCCGGGAAACCCGTCATGACCCTTGCTCAGGAGCTACTGGATGAATTTGGCAGCATTAGCGCAACCCTCTCTGCGCCATGGGAGCAGCTACGCCTTCGCCCTGGCATCGGTTATGCCCGCTTTTCGCTGTTTCAAGCCGCCCGGGAGCTCGCAAAACGGGCCTCCGCAGAACCGTTGAGTGAGCGTCCACTAATGAATGACTCTGAAAAGGTCTCTCAATTCCTCGTGGCCCAGCTTGGAGGTCAACCGTTCGAGACATTTGGGGTGATTTTTCTCGACAACCGACACCGACTAATCCGCTTCGAACGTTTATTTTCAGGGTCTCTCACCCAGACAGCTGTCTACCCCCGAGAGGTTGCGAGACGGGGGCTGCAGCTCAATGCCGCCGCCGTAATCGTGGCCCACAATCATCCCTCGGGAACCGCCGAGCCAAGCCAAGCTGATCAATTATTAACCACTCAACTCCGAAGAACCCTTGCGGGCCTTGAAATCGCCCTCCTCGACCACCTTATTGTTGCTGGCAGCCGAACCATTTCGGCCGGCGAGGTTTGACCTAAGTCCTTGTTTTCTCATAGAATTGCGGTCTTTGCCGAGATTTGGCGAATAAGAAAAATTAACCGCAACGCGATGGATTCAGATCGGGTAGACCGCTGAATTCAGATTGCAACAACGGTTTGACGAAGGTCAAACGACGAAGGAAATGATCATGGCACGTGTATGCCAAGTAACGGGCAAAGGCCCCATGGTGGGGAACAATGTTTCCCATGCCAATAATAAAACCAAGCGTCGGTTTTTACCGAACGTGCAGTACAAGCGTTTCTGGGTGGAGAGCGAAAACCGTTGGATACGTCTTCGCGTTACCCCGGCCGCCGTTCGTACCATCACCAAAAATGGCATCGATGCGATTTTGGCGGATCTGCGCGCTCGTAACGCCCTGTAATTCAGGCCATCGGGCGAATCAGAACACCACTACCCGTCAACGCAACACGTATTAAGAATCGAGACAGATCATGGCAAAAAGCGGCCGCGAGAAAATCAAACTAGAGTCCAGTGCAGGCACTGGGCACTTCTACACCACCACAAAGAACAAAAAGACAATGCCCGAGAAAATGGAGATCAAGAAGTTCGATCCCAAGGCTCGCAAGCATGTGATGTACAAAGAAGCAAAGATTAAGTAAGCCTCAATTCGGATCCCGCCGCAGACCAAATTGCGGCAACACGTTCTTTAGTCTTCTGGCCTCATCTCTGCGCGGGTCCACTACCAACCCCCACCCCCAGCTGCCGGTCCCGTAATACCATCAGAGAGCGCCGCGCGTTCGACTGCATATGAACAAGTGCGGAGGTCTCAATAGGCCAGCGTGGTTGCCAATGTCCAGAAGAATCCCGGGCTGCCAATGCCCTGCATTCAATACGCGCGCTGAGAATCGAGGGACTAACCGCTCGCCCGAAGTCAACGAGGCCGATTTGATCTGGTGGTTTATCAACTGACCAGCCGCATCCCGACCACAAGGCCAGGCTCTTTGCCAATAGCGTGCCAGCCACAGGCATACGCAGAGGAACTCCGACTTTTAAATTCAATTTAAGGGTGTTGGCTTCAATCAATGACTGACCTGACGCAACGCCAACCGGCAAGCCACCCACTACGCTGCTCGTCCCACTCGCTGGCCGACGACGAGTCGCCAAGGCTGGTAGCGGACTCGATGGTATTTCGACTTCACCCCGAGCTGCGCCCTTACTTAAGATTGGATCGGCGATCTCCCCCCAATCCATAAAGCTCTGTTTCGTTGGAGATAATACCTCCCATCGTAACCACCCCATCGCGATACCCTGCGCAATTTCTGCACCAGTCTGAAATAAGGCAGCTGGCAGCCCCGCTAGAGTATCGGTCTTCGACACAAGCGGCATCAGTCCTTGAACTAGCCCATCGCGTATCGCCACATCGCTTGCGTGATGAACGCTCGCATAACGTGCGGCTGTAACCGCAGCATGCCGAAGCGCGAACTTAGCGTGCCACAGCATTCCGATTTCGATTGCCAGAAAAGTGATAATGACCACGATCGGGAGCGCAATTAATGACTCCATCATCGAAAAGCCCCGTGGCGCAGAGCGTGACAATCGTCCCCTCGGATCATCCTGGTCGATCGCTTGCGGCGCGCAGCCCAATACAACCCGATCGCCTGGCATCACCTGCGTCTCACCACGGACCTCTAACACCTGCGCTGCGAAAGGATGCCGAGCAACCTCAAAACAACCAAGCCGTGGAATCACAGACAAGACGAGCCCATTCGTATCGAGAAATATCACTGCAATTTCCTCACTCGACCCAAACCCATGAACTGCACGACAACGAGGAAACAAGAGATACCGAACAGAATCCCGTGCATGTAAACCAAGAAGCCGGTCCCAGAAGCTAAGAGCGATGTGATACTCAAAAAACTCTGGCACCCTCTGCCTGGGTGCGCTCAACTCCTCTGCTTTACACGGTTGAGCTTCAGCCTCTCTCTTGGCAAGCAACCAGCCGACACTCCGCTTCAAAATAATCCCGAATGGGATAGACGAATCGCAATTGGAAACGCCAGAACTAGAAAAGTGCAAGGAAAAATACAAATAGCGAGTGGCGCAAGTAACTTCACGGGCATCTTCATTGCATGGCGCTCAGCAGAAAGCGCACGACTAGACCGCAACTGCTCCGCCTGACGCCTAAGTAAGGCCGAGACACTCACGCCCTGGCGCTCAGCCGCACTAACCGAGGCAACAAACTGAGTAACCTCAGGAAGGCCAAGTCGATCAGAAAACTTTTGAAGTGCCAAAATTCGTGATTCACCTGCCCGTATCTCCCTCAGAACTTCCTGTAACTGTCCTCTCAAATCAGAACGAAATCTGCTCTCAGGAAGACGCTGGGCCGACATCTGTAGAGCGGATTGGAAGTTCTGGCCACTTTCTAAGGTAAGAGACAAGACATCTAGAAAACTTGGAAATGCCCGACTAATGCGCCCCCTCGCTAACTGATAAACCTCAAACAACTTAAGTTGCGGCAGGTAAAAGGCCATGACAGACGCCACACCAATCCCCACCACACCCCATTGCAAGGACCCTACTCCCATAACCACCACACAATAAAAGACAGCCAATACTCCAATTAACACGGTAATCGCTGCGAGCGTGATCCGCATTTTTGAGAACTCACGATCATCGAACTGAGGATGGAATCCTAATGTCAGAAGTGCCCGCTTAACTTGAGATGATCCCTGTGCCAACCGATTCGACAAGGGCATCCACGGCGCCAAGACGACGCCCAAGGGTCGCAATTCCCTTGGCCAGTGTCCAATCTTTCCGCGGGCGAGCTGTATCTGCATACGAATTACGCTAAATCGACCCTTTTTTAAGAGGGACATAACGAACAATCCAACTCCGATGGAAAAAATTATCTGAATTGCTATCAATATCTCTGCCATTTGCTCTTCCTAGTCCTTAATTTGAATCAGACGGCGAATCCAGAGCAGGCCGACAAGCTCTAGAACAAAAATTACTCCAAGAACAAGGTGTCCTGTCGTCGTTATCCAGAGCGGCTCCATTGCATTAGAGTCAATCAAAGACAATGCGATAGCCAATAAAATGGGTAACGCCACCATGACCCAGGCCTGAAGCCTGCCCTGAGCAGTCAGGGCATCGACCTTTTCCTCCAGAATCAGCCTCTGACGGCACGCGCCCGCAAGGCGATCCAGAGATTCAGATAAGTTTCCTCCAGATGCTGAGGAGACCTGAATGGTGAAGCCAAGTAATTGAACCTCTTCAATCGGTAGACGCTTAACCCACTCGGCAAGTGCACGCTCAAGCGGAATTCCAATCCGCTGCATACGCTCGAGAATCGCCAACTCCTGAGAGATTGGCCGAGGAGATTGCTGAGAGACTTGCAGTAATGCGGAACGAATGGAGAGGCCGGCACGCAGGGAGGTTGCCACCAGCTCAACGACGCCAGGTAACTGATAGCGTATTTCTCTAAAGCGCTTTTCAAGTCGAACCCGAACGAGTGCAAAAAGGCAAACGAGGCTACCAATGACCAGGAATGGTAAGAGCCAGAACGATCTAAACACCAGTAAATTTAGAGTAACTGCTGCAATCAAGACAGCCACGACCACCCAGCGCACAACATTTGGCTGTACAAAAATATGAAAGTCTTCAAGTCGATGAATGAGCCGCTGCTCGATAGCGTCTCGACTTTTGCTGAAAAAACGAACAAGAAACGGTATAAGCGCGAGAAACGCACATAGCCAGAAAAGAAACAGTATCCATGCGTTCATCAATCCATCTCCTGAACAGCATTAAAAATTGATGGGTCAACCGCAATGCCGCGCTGAGTAATCTCCTCGAGAAAATTCGGCATGATCCCCGTTGAAGAAAAGTGTCTCTGGTCCGGACGCCATCGGAACAACTCCTGACTCTGAATCACACCTGACTCGACGCCCGTTATCTCGGTAATACTAACTACCCGGCGGTGCCCATCCGAGCAGCGCTGTTGTTGAATAACAAGATCAACCGCAGAAGCAATCTGATCGCGAATCGCGCCCAAAGGAAGTTCAAAGCCCGCCATCATAACCATCACCTCAAGCCGCGATAAGGCGTCGCGGGGGCTATTGGCGTGAATAGTAGTTAGTGATCCTTCGTGTCCCGTATTCATCGCCTGGAGCATGTCGAGGGCCTCGCCGCCTCGGCACTCGCCTACGATGATGCGGTCGGGCCGCATACGCAGGGAATTGCGCAATAGATCACGAATTGAGACTTGTCCGTGCCCCTCTGAATTTGATTGGCGAACCTCAAGCGACACAAGATTAGGATGATCAAGCCTTAGCTCCGCTGCATCCTCGATGGTAATGAGCCGCTCCTTTTGCGGAATCCATTTCGACAGAAGGTTTAGAAGCGTTGTTTTCCCGGACCCAGTCCCGCCAGCGACCACAATATTGAACCGATGGGTAACAGCGAGCTCCAGTAATTGAAGCATCTCGTGAGTTGCAGAGCCCTTTGCGACGAGATCTTGTGGCCCAAGTAGCCGCCCCATGAAGCGTCGTATGGTTAGGCTGGACCCCTTCACTGAGAGAGGCCGTATGACCGCATTCACCCGAGAGCCGTCCGCCAATCGTGCGTCGACCATCGGTGAGGCATCATCGATACGGCGTCCAAGTGGCGACACAATGCGATCGATCACGGATCGAACACTCTCCTCACTTGAGAAGCGCAAGCCGGTGGGCTGGCAGATCCCCGATCGTTCGATGTAAATCTGATCAAACCGATTCACCATAATCTCAGAGATATCAGGGTCTGCAAACAGCAACTCGAGCGGCCCCAGACCTACCGATTCTGCAATAACTCGGGCCATGAACTCGTGACGAACTATGGCGCTGGCATCCGGCAGGAGGTCTGCAATGATTGGCGCAAGAAGCTCACGGCATTCTTCGCGAACGACCGCATCCGAGGCCCCCTGCCAATCCTTTCGGCGTAAGTCGATCAATTCACGGAGTTTTAAGACAGCTCGGTCTATCTTGGCCTGCTCATCCGAACTATCAACCACCATCGGCGACTCAAAGGCATCAACGCGAAGCGTCCAGCTGCCGATCTGAATCTGGTCTCCGAGCTTTAAGGGGCCATATTCCGAAATGCGCTGATCGTTGACCAGGGTTCCCGATAGCGTGCCACGATCCACCACCATTAATCCGCCACCACCGAGTCGAATCTCTGCGTGTTGCTTGCCCACCCATAGCCCCGACAGAGGCACGTTTGCTGACTCATCTCGACCGATTAGAGCCGGGAACTCCCGACACACAAGTTTCTGAGGTGCTGCGCCTCCTTGAAGTAACTCCAACACCAATCCTTTGGGGCCCGTATTACACAATAGGGGTAACTCGATCCCTGCGGATGCTTGTGACACTGCCGTCATTGGTGATCACCACCCGAGATCTGCTTCTCAGCCCGCTCGAGACGCTGCTGAGCGCGATCGGTCAGGCGTTGGTTCAGAGGACTATTCGCAGAGATATACCGTGGGGTAACAAAAACAATCATCTCACTACGCCGCTCGCGAAAATCTTTTGACTGAAAGAGCTTCCCAATAATCGGAATACTTCCAAGCCCGGCAAGTTGATCGATGGTTTTGCTCTTATCCTCAGAAATAAGTCCTGAAATCACTAAGGTCTCGCCCTCTTGCAGATTCACCTCGGTTTCAGTTTGCCGCGACAGAAAAGCCGGTAGATCGCCGACCTTAATTGCCGGGTCAATTGTCGATAACTCTGTCATCACACGGGCTGCAATACTGCCCGACTCCGTGAGGGTCGGGTTAATTTCAAACTTGATTCCATAAGGCTTGAACTGAACAGATGTCGTACCTATTCCACTAGTGGTAGGCAGCGGGATCTCGCCACCAGCGAGAAACTTGGCTGCGCCGCCACTTCGGCAGGATAGAATTGGCTCCGCCAAGACAATGGCATCACCTTTTTGCTCCATTAGGTTAATTACGGAAGCTAATGTGGCCTGCAAGCCAAAGTACATCGCAAACGGCGCAATACGCCCAACCGCCGAGGATTCTGTGGTTGTTCCAGGTAAATTACTGACGAGTCCCGGTACTCCGCTCGAGTCGAGCGTGCCCGATGATGCTGGTCGATAGTGCTGATTAGTCTTAAAATCACCAACAACACCAAACACAGGACCTGCAGTACTCTTTTGCCAGTTTAGTCCTATATTTTCTAGTGCGCTTTTCTTTACCTCGAGAAATCGAACCTCCATCGCGATCATTTGTTCGACTCCTGATTGTTGGACTAGATTGACAATCAAGGGGGATCGCTGAGCCAACTCTTGAATTTTTCTGGCTTCCTGCGCCGTCTTCGCTGTTCCCTCGATGACCACACGGCCACCAATCGATTTCACCTCAACCGATGAGGCTTTACCAAGCCAACGCCTCACATCTCTCACAAGTTCTTCATTATCTCCAGGTGCAACCCGTGCAAATATCCTCTTTTCCTTGCCGTCTCGAAACCACCTATGCAGGCTAGTAGTTCCCGGCTGCTGTGCAAGCAATAGAATCTGGTCTCGGTCGATGCGTTTAGCAGAGATAATTTTTCCGTTTCCAACCGCAATTCGCTTCAAATCTTTTTCGGGTAGGACATGGGTCTCACCCACTGCCATAGTTAACTCGGACTGCAGTGATGCAGTGGACTCTGTAAGTGCGAAGGCCGGGTTAAACAGCACCCGCACTAATATCAATAGCCAGAGACTGATCTTGATCATTGATTAACTCCCTCGAGTCCACCCATCAGAATTTCGACGGGGCCCGCACTCGCCGCAGCCCCTGCAGACGACAATTTAAGGCGTGGTAATGATGGTTCTGTTGCATCACGCAACGCGATGCCAAGCCGGCCCTGAAACTGCCCACCCAAAACAAATGCGGCCACATGCGCTGGGACAGCCAGCGTGATACTGGCGTAGGCTGGGCCAATCGGCTGCTGAGCAAGCGGCTCAGTTCGTTGGGTTCGTTGACCTGTTGCAATTACCCTAAGGTTCTCGGCAATCATCCGCGCCGGCCGCGCAGCGTTCTGTTTATCTGTGGGCAGGCTCACCATCGCCCCGAGTTCGCCTGAAGGAGCCTGAACCGTCGCTCCCCATAGGTCAACCCGATCTCCCGGCTGAATTAATCCACCCACGGAGGAGACCTCATCCACAGAGATTGAGACCGCACGAAAGCCCGGATCAAGCTGCAGACTAGAGGTCGACAACTTGGCCTGCCGAATATGGTCTAAGGTAAGCGGATGCCCCGAGAGCACAGGTCGTGTAAGCGCCATTTGATTCACCGAATCAAAGTCCACTGGATTAATCACATTGGGTAGAGACCACTCCCGTGGGACACGACGTATAGCCAGTGTTTCAGCAGAAACCTTATCCCCTTGGGACAAATCTCTAGCCGCCACAAGGACTTCAATCAGCCCCCCTTTTGGCAAAACGCGGGCTCGCTCTGCTGCCACCTGATCACGTGCATACTGCTGCGTAGCCCAGAATGCGATCACCGCAGCAAGAATGCCCACCGCAATTACCCAATACTGTTTTACTAAATAAATCCAACTCTGCTGGGAAAATGGGATATTCCAGGCCCCCACGGAAATTCGCCTTACTGGAAGCCGATGGAAAATGCGCTTTAAACCCATAAGAATATTTAGAACAATTAAGAGAAGCTTCTGTTTCATAGTTAATCACCAAGGAATTGACAAAGAAAAACCATACCGCGCAATAAGGAGGCCCCATATCTGCCGCAAACTAACCGGAGACTGCTCAAGCACAATCCAGACGGCCAACAGGGCCGAAACCACAATGAGATATTCAATGACTGCCTGCCCACTCGGCGCAACGAACCGGACGATCACTCGGTATCGTGCTGTTGTCATCGGTTTACCCCGCGCTCGATCAGCGCCGAGAAACTCTCACCCCTCTGTGTGCGACCACTCAATAAAACGCCGCCATCTGGCTTGCGTGTTAAGAGCACAGGATGTTGTAACGCGCCTTCACGGCCCCGGAATGTACTCACATGACTAGCTCGAAATTCATCCTGGCCGCTCATCGTGAGACTCTTGCGGTGGTGATGCTCGAGGCTAAGAGGCGACTGTCGAAACCGGAATCGTGTATTGATCGATGAGTCAACCAGATCAATACCCCAGTCGCTCCTGGTCAACGTGGGCCGCTTTTGAAGAGCAGATAGCGGAATTCGAATACGCCATCCCGTTGCCTGTACACCCTTGGGCAGAGCCTTGTGCGTCGCCTCCGTGCCTCTGATTGCTCGGTTATCCTGGGCTGATACCCCTTCGTTAGCCGCCCATTGTTCGGCGACCCAGTAATGATCTATTACGGTACCGGCCACGCACCAGGGGCCGATGGCCTGCTCAACGACAATCTGATTTTCAGAGCGCCATGTGCGTGCGGTCTGTTTAGACTGCACGCAACCAGGCAGAGTGCTATGAAGGTAGGTCGCCTCAATTGGTGTTCCGTTCACCATCATCGTGACCACACCTGCCGCTACGATTGGACTTAACATTTCAGCCTCTGCTTAGGGTGTGACTACACGAGTGTTGGGATAAGGCAGATCGTGATCGGCCTTGTGAAATGAATTACGGAACGCCTGGGTATTAGACTCAAGCCCAATCAGATCCAGAACAGGCATAAGCAGATCTTTTCCCGGAATGTAAAGGGCAGCGGTCACGGAATCCATCAGCGCGATCGGAGATTCGCCAGCCTTGACCCGGCCAAAGAAATCATTTCGGTCGGCTGCCGCCCAGCTATCGCTGATCATTGCCACGCGACTTGTCATATCGAGTCGAGGCATTAAGGAATCACGGTGTGTAGAAGGCCGGGACTCCCACAATACAGCGCGCACTGTTGATCGGGTTAATTGATCAGGGCTTGCAAGCCCAAAGATTGTTGGACCCGCTTTGAGAGAAAAGCTTCGAAATGCATCAGATAACTTCTGAAGAAGATTCTTATCTGCGCCATCGACTCTTGGCAGATCTACACTTAGAGATATTGACTTCGATGACTCAATAACATTCTGATTATTGTCTAAGCTGACGAATCGACGAGGAATAACATTATCGGAAGCGAGCACTTCTCGAGCGTCTTCTCCGAAGACTCCGCTACGCATTACAGACTCAGACTGCACCGCGCTCTGGCGACAGTGCCCCGGTCTTAGGTCACAGTCAAAGGCGGAAAAGCGGGCAGCCTGGCTTACTCGAATACCCGACTCCCCAACAACACCCACGATCATCAATGCCGCGATCAGTGCCCAGAATACTCCCAGAATCACGACCAACTCAATCAGCGCCTGACCGCGTGGCATCCTCTTTAATTGCGAATTACTCATGGGCTAGACTTTCCTTGAGCAAGCAACATTGCAACAGAGCGATCAGCAGCGTCAGGCCCCACAAGCCGAGAGATCCAAAATGGCGAAAAGAGATTACCGAATTCCCGTGTTGCTGAGTTACTCAGGGTATCCACGGGCCGAAGAAACGAGGTCTCGGCAACGCTTAGTGACCAAATTGCTCCGCCCAGAGATTTATTCAGTGGATCATGCTGTGCTTTCTCGCCCGCTGTGATTGCTGTGAGCTTTGCTTTTGGTAGGCGAACGAGCACCGGCACACGAATTGAGGCGCCCTGTCGGGCCTGGGCAAGCGCTGGGCTTAATTCCCGATGAGCACTCAAACCAAGGTAGCCGGGAATCTGCACAGCCCCAGACCTTGCCCGGTCAAATGCGCCGGGGTTTGCCCCATTACCGACAGGATCCTCTTTGATGCCACCAACAGAACCTAACGCCGCATCACTGGCTCCCCAGCCCAAGGCAATCGACTCACCGATTCCGCCACAGGTTCTATTCCATCGGCTTCGCCGGCGCCAGGTGTGAATTGACAAGGTATCGGCCGACTCCCAATTACTCAGATCAGCGGTCAGCCAAGTCCCTCCGCGTTTAATTAACTTGCCGAACGCACGATCGATACTCGTTGGAATACAGCCCGTTGTGGGAAGCAGGTAGAGCCGGTCATCGTCATTGCGTTGGCGAGTAAAGCTATCCTGAGATTGCCGAATTAGAGTCGCCAGCCCCTGACGCTCATCAGCCGAATAATTTTTACTAAAGCCACTAAATGCGGAGATATTGCTACTCGGAATAATCTGACCAAAAAATCGCTGATCCGCAGTCCAGATCACTTCATTCACCATAGCCTGGGCAGCAAACGGTGTCGCTGCTGTATGCATGATCTGCTGGCTAGTTTGTAATGCACGTGTATAGCCAGAGCGAATTGGCACTTCGATCAATGCTCCCGCTTTGGCCATTTCGTGGCTTACTGTGGCGGCCTGCACAATCCACTGCGCAACAGGCTGCACCGCCGGGATCACAGCGGCGACGGACCCCAGGTTTGATGAGAGCGCCTGAACATACTGCGTCCATGCCGCGATTGTCACGGCCTGCGCCATCATAATTTCGTTGGCAGCAATCGCTCGATTGCTGTACGCATCATAATTGAGAATCTGTGCGTACCAAGTTGCAACAGACTTGGCCGACGCATCAGCAAGCGCCCCAGACCGGATCTTGTCGTTGGTGAGAATCGCAGACTGCGATAAGAAAAACAACGACACAGCCACCATCGCGATGAAAGCGAGGCCTATGATCATGACCGCACCCTGCGGACGCGATCTCATGGTTAGTGATTATCCTGGTTGTAGTTTTTAAGGTCTTTGCGGACGTTGGCCTGCGTTCGTGCAGACGCGGCCGAACTTGAGGCCGCATTTAAAGCTGCACCCGCATCATTTCCTGAGATTTCTTGTGCAATACCAGCAGTCTGATTACGAATTGTTTGACCGAGCATGCTGTAAACACCAATCGCGGCAACTGCTACAACCGCCACAACAACAATGTATTCGGTCATGCCTTGGCCGCGTGGGATGGAGCGCGATTGGAGGGGTAAAACGAGCGGCGTACGCAAGGCGCGACGCGCATGGGCCCAGGTAGGCCGAAGATGTTTGAGCATATTGATCTCCAGAAGTTCTGATCACAGCGATCAGAGTGGAGATCATCATGCGAGTCAGCTCACCTCTTGAACATCACCTAAGCGCGCTAGCCGGGTGCCTAATGTCAGGCTTTTTTACAGAGTTTGTACCACCTCGATAACTCAATGCCCATGCAAAAAGCTTGCAGCAAACCCTGCAACTGCAATGCCCGTAAGCATTAAAACGGGCTGCTGCCAGGCGGCCATCTTAAGCCCGCCATGATGGTGGGAATGGGCCTGTGCGTGTAACTGCGGGATTAGATCCGAGAGCGCAATATAGATAAAGTTTGCGGCAGCGACCACCAATACATAAGGAACCCAATCGCCCGCCCGCCCTAAAAAGAAGTATCCCAATAGCGCGCCCGTAAATGCGCCAAGGCCGGTTAAGACATTGAAAAATAACGCCTTGGATTTAGTGAATCCGCTATTTAAAAGCACTAAGAAATTACCAATCTGCTGCGGGATCTCATGCGTCGCAATCGCCAGCGCAGTGAGAATGCCCAGTAATGGGTCTGCAAGAAATGCAGCTGCAATGAGCACCCCATCGGCAGTCGCATGAATCGTGCTGCCAATTAAAAGCGTCCAGCCTCCGTGGCCAGCAGACTGGGCATCATGCCCATGGGGGTGATCATGCCCATCATGCTCGTGGTGATGGTCGTGACGAAGAATAGCCAGACGCTCGAGCACAAAAAACCCAACCAAGCCCGCTAAGAGGGCTACGCTCACGCCATGAATCTCACCGCCCATATGAACGCTCTCAGGGAGCAGATGCAATAAGGCTGTTCCCAGGAGCATGCCCGCTGAAAAACTAACTAACCGATCTACCGCCTTTGATAGGGGCCCGAGCGAAATCGCTGCAGCCAATAGGATAGACACTACTGTTGCAGCTGTAGCCGCCAATAAGGTGTAGACAATCAACATTTAATCGCCAATCGAAACCCGAGATGTAGTGGTTTTGACGTCAAGCCACCCCGTGTTTCTTAAACCAGGCGACTGCGCGCTTAAACCCATCGTCCGCTGCCTCTTTGCGATAACTCGGACGGTAATCCGCATGAAAGGCATGAGGGGCTTCGGGGTAAATGACGAACTCCGAGGCCTGTGATGCCTTGCCACCAAATGACAGACGGGTCTTCATTTCTTCAACCGTATCTAGTCCAATGCCATCATCTTTTCCGCCGTACAAACCCAGCACCGGCCAATTCAATTTATCAGCAATATCGTGGGGATGATTCGGGTTTGCTGCATTGACCTGCGTCATCAGCCGGCCGTACCAGGCCACGCCCGCCTTCAGCTTTGGGTTTGCCGCAGAGGCCATCCAGACAATCCGGCCGCCCCAACAAAAACCAGTAATTCCAACCTTGGCAGAGTCTGCCCCATTTGCAGCGGCCCAAGTTAGGGCGGCATCGACATCTGCGAGTACCTGAGCATCGGAGGCTTTGCTCACGACATTTGAGAAAATCTCTGGAACAGTCTTGTACTGAGTGACATCGCCTTGGCGAACAAAGAAGTTAGGTGCGACAGCCATATAACCTAACTTTGCAAATCGGCGGCAGACATCTTGAATATATTCATGCACGCCGAAGATCTCATGGACAACGATCACACAGCCCAGCTTTGTCTTGCCGCTTGGCATGGCCCGATAGGCCGGTATCGATCGATCTTTTCCGGGAATCTCCACGAACCCGGCGGTAAGCCCTTGGGAATCAGTCGTGATGACCTGCGCCAACAAATCACCGGTAGGCGCCACAGCCGCTGCAAAACCAGCCGCGATCGATCCTTGAATAAAACCTCGGCGACTCGCACCGGTCTTATTCTCAGGGGAAAGGGAATCAATTTCATCTTTAAGAAAACTATTCATCATCATCTCCTGTGTTGTTTAATCAACAGACTTAATGCGCTTCATCCCAGTTATTACCCACACCCACATCGACAATCAGGGGCACCCGAAGGCTTGCGATCTTCTCCATCTTCTGCGGCAGCAGGGCGCGAATCGTGTCAACTTCATCCTGGGGTACCTCAAGAACTAATTCATCATGCACCTGTAAGACTAAGCGAGATCTTAGCTTTTCTGCCTCCAGCGCGCGCTGAACCTGAATCATCGCTAGTTTGATCAGGTCAGCCGCTGTTCCCTGCATGGGGGCATTAATTGCTGCCCGCTCGGCCCCCTGACGCCGGGGGCCATTCGGAGAGTTGATCTCGGGCAGCCAGAGCCTGCGACCAAAAACCGTCTCAACATAGCCTTTAGCTTTAGCAGTTGCGCGAATATTGTCCATATACCGCAGGACACCAGGATACTTCGCAAAGTACTGATCAATGTAATTCTTGGCCACACCCCGATCGATATCGAGATTACGCGCAAGGCCAAACGCGCTCATACCGTAGATGAGCCCAAAGTTAATAACCTTCGCATACCGCCGTTGCTCCCCCGAGACCTGATCAAGCGGCACGCCAAAGACCTCGCTTGCCGTTGCACGGTGCACATCTTCGCCAGCGAGAAATGCTTTTAGAAGGCCTGCATCCTCAGAGAGATGGGCCATGATGCGCAATTCAATCTGCGAATAGTCGGCCGACATTAGCTGAAATCCCGCAGGTGCGACAAACGCCTGCCGGATTCGCCGGCCCTCTGGCGTGCGTACTGGAATATTCTGTAAGTTGGGATCACTCGAGGCGAGCCTTCCCGTTACCGCAACTGCCTGCGAGAAGGTGGTGTGAACCCGGCGTGTCTTCGGATCTACCATCTTGGGTAATTTATCGGTGTAGGTCGACTTGAGTTTGGAAAAACTACGCCACTCCAAAAGCACTCTCGGCAGCGGGTAGTCTTCTGCAAGCTTTTCCAACACATCCTCATCAGTGGATGCCGCTCCCGTTGCCGTTTTCTTAACCGGGGCATAGCCCAGCTTTCCAAAAAGAATCTCGCCTAACTGCTTGGGCGAGCCGAGATTAAAGGGCTGGCCTGCAAGGCTATGGGCCTGGGCCTCAAGGGCCTCAATTTTCTTGGCAAGTTCATCGCTTTGGCTAATGAGCAACTGGCTATTGACCTCAATACCGTTGTGCTCCATCTGCCACAACACCTGCGCAACCGGTAGCTCGATGTCTTGATAGATTTTTGCAAGAAGGCTCTCATGCTGAATCTGGGTCCAGAGGGTCTCATGGACATGCAAGGTAAAGTCGGCGTCCTCGCCGGAATAACGGGTTGCGATCTCAACCGAGACCTGTTCAAAACCGATACGAGCAACCCCTTTACCCGTCACCTCGTCGTAGCTTAAGCCCTTACGACCAAGATGCCGTTGGGATAGCGAATCTAAATCATGCGGCTTGTGGGCCTCGAGAACATAGGACTCCAAGAGGGTGTCGTGTGCAACACCTTTTAACAAAATTCCCGCACCTGCAAACACATGCATGTCGTACTTCAGATTCTGTCCTACCTTTTTAGCCCTTGGATCTTCAAGCCAGGGTTTTAATCTGCCAAGCACCTCCTCCCGCGGCAACTGTGCTGGAGCACCCGCATACCGATGCGCCAGCGGGATATAAACACCCTGACCTATTCTGGTTGCAAACGATAAACCCACAATCTCCGCTGCCCGAGCATCGATCGAGGTGGTTTCTGTATCGACCGATACCAACTCGGCAGCATGAAGATCAGCAAGAAGCGCATCGAATGCAGGCCAATCACTGATTGTGCGATAGTCACCCTGAATTTCAAAAAGACTAGGTGCAGCCGGGGTCTCGGGGATGGGCTGGGGGTTCGATTCAGGCTCGCCGATTCCGCGCAGACTTCGCTCAAGCTGATAGCTCTCTTTAAGCGTCGCAATCACTGCCAAATCAATTGGCTGCCAGACCAGCTGCTGATCAAAATCTGTAATCACTGAGGAGAGATCACAATCGGTTTTAACAGTCACCAGCTGCTTTGCAGTTGGGATCCAATCAAGGGCCTTACGAAGATTCTCGCCAACGACACCAGTAATCTCATGAGCAGCGGCAATCACAGCATCGAGTGAGCCATACTGGTTAAGCCACTTTGCTGCCGTTTTAGGACCCACCTTCTCAACGCCCGGAACGTTATCCGAGGTGTCTCCCACGAGAGATAAGTAGTCAACGATTCGCTCCGGCGGCACACCAAACTTTTCAATCACCGCGGCACGGTCAGAGACTTTCGCGGGGCCACCATCACGACTCATCGTGTCGATCAAGACCACATGGTCGTTGACGAGCTGCGTTAGATCTTTATCCCCCGTTACAACAACTGTCGGCAGGTTCCTCTCGCTGGCCTGGACAGCAAGCGTGCCGATAACATCGTCGGCTTCAACACCATCAATCACGATAAAAGGCCAGCCCAGCGCCTTGACCGCCTCAAAAATCGCAGGCACCTGGGCAGCCAGGTCTTCTGGCATTGATGCGCGGTTGGCCTTGTACTCGGAATAGATCGCATCCCGAAAGGTAGGGCCCCGGGGGTCGAAGATGCAGGCCACATAGCGGGCAGGCCATTCGGCCCGTACCCGTCGCAGCATATTGACCATCCCCGTGAGCGCCCCCGTGGGCAGGCCTGTTCGGGTGCGCAGGTCCGGTAGTGCGTGAAAAGCCCGATAGAGAAAGCTTGATCCATCGATCAGCAATAAACGGTCAGGTAAAGCGGGTTCTTGGGAATCAGCGCTCACTGGAGGGCATCCGGATCACAAACGTGGAGAAGAAGTCCCTCAGTGTAGCTAAAATCATGGTTTTAGAAGGCCGTGCCCTCTGCGCACCCACACATGACAACCCCCTCTCCTGCTCCCGCCAATCTCCCCGTCAACTTCATTCGGCATATCGTTGAAGCAGATCTCGCCAATGGCCGCACGAAGCACTTGGTCACCCGGTTTCCGCCGGAACCCAATGGTTACCTTCATTTTGGCCACGCAAAATCAATCTGCCTAAACTTTGGCCTTGCCCGAGATTACGAGGGCCGCTGCCATCTGCGCCTCGATGATACAAATCCCGCAAAAGAAGAACAGGAATTTGCAGACGCCATCGAAGCCGCGGTTCGGTGGCTGGGCTTTGACTGGGCCAAGCACCTCTACTTCGCCAGTGATTACTTTGAGCAACTCTACGACTTTGCGCAGGCCCTTATTGAATCGGGCGATGCCTACGTGGATTCGCAATCGGCCGACCAGATGCGCAGTAATCGTGGAACTCTGACCTCACCAGGACAAGACTCTGTCTACCGTAAACGATCGATCGCGGAAAACCTTCAACTCTTTCGCGATATGCGGGCGGGAAAGTACCCCGATGGTGCACATGTGCTTCGGGCCAAGATCGATATGCGCTCGCCCAATATGAATCTTCGTGACCCCGTGCTCTATCGAATTCGGCACGCCGAACATCACCGTACGGGAAATGCCTGGTGTATTTATCCGCTCTACGATTACGCCCACCCGCTATCCGATGCAATCGAGGGTATCACCCACTCAATCTGCACACTCGAGTTTGAAGATCATCGCCCCCTCTACGACTGGCTACTCAACAAAGTTGCGGCCTGCGGCAAGCTTGATGCGGCAGCGCTACCCCATCAGATTGAGTTTGCGCGGCTTAATCTCACCTATGTCGTGCTATCCAAACGAAAACTCGTTGAGTTAATTGATTCAGGTGTCGTGAACGGCTGGGATGACCCACGAATGCCCACCCTAATTGCCGCCCGGCGAAGGGGCTATACCCCCGAGGGCTTTCGGCGATTTGCAGAAATCATCGGGGTATCAAAATCAGATGGCTGGATTGATTACAGCGTTTTAGAGGACTGTATGCGGGATCACCTCAACGAGACCTCACACCGCAAGATTGCCGTTCTCGACCCTGTGAAGCTCGTTTTAGAAAATGTGGCTGAAGATCACCGAGAAGAGTGCCACGCGCCCAACCACCCCCAGCAGCCGGAGCTCGGTAAACGGCCCGTTCCCTTCTCGCGTGAGCTCTGGATTGAGCGTGAAGATTTCCAAGAAACACCCGTGAAGGGATTTTTCCGCCTCTCGCCAGGACAGCAAGTCCGCCTGCGCTATGCCTATGTTATCGAATGCACAGGGGTTAAGAAGGGTTCAAGCGGTGAGATTGTAGAAGTTACCGCCAAGATATTTCCCGACAGTAAAAGTGGTACGCCAGGTGCTGATCAGTACAAAGTAAAAGGCAATATACATTGGGTCTGTGCCCGTGAGGCCTATACGGCAGAGGTCCGGCTCTATGATCGACTGTTTTCTCATGCCACCCCGGGAGCGCGACGCGAGGGAGATGCACCAGACCTTAGCCGACAATTTCTTGACGATTTAAATCCGAACTCGCTCAGCGTTATCCGCGCAGCTCTCGAACCTAGTCTAAAAAATGCAAAGCCCGAGGAGCGGTTCCAGTTTGAACGTCACGGATACTTTGTGGCGGATCATGTGGATTTCCTGCCCGGTGCCCCCGTGTTTAATCGTACGGTGACCCTCAAAGACTCCTGGAAATAAAACAGAATGCGCGCTGTTGTTCACCCACCCGTGTCTCCCGGCTCAGCATCGGTCGCGCTTGAACCGCTGCAGATTCTCGACCTGCCAACCCCGGAGTTAAAACCCGGGGAAGTGTTGATTAAGGTTGCCTATGCGGGCGTGAATCGGCCTGATCTAATTCAGCGCAAGGGCGCCTACCCCCCTCCGCCCGATGCTTCTCCACTCATGGGGCTGGAGGTCAGCGGAACGATTGCCGCACTCGGCCCCCATGTGGATAGCTGGAAAATTGGCGAGACTGTCTGCGCGCTAACGCCCGGAGGTGGCTATGCAGAGGAGGTGGCTGCGCCTGCGGGTCATTGCATGCCGATTCCCACGGGGCTCAGCCTCCTAAAGGCGGCTGCACTTCCTGAAACGTATATCACCGTCTGGGCCAATCTCATCGAGCGCGCCCAACTGCGCCAAGGAGAGACTGTCTTAATTCACGGTGGCTCCAGTGGAATTGGGATTACGGCCATCCAGCTTGCGAAATGGGCTGGTGCAACAGTCATCACAACAGCGGGCGCTGAGAATAAGCTTGCCGCCTGCAGGGCCGTTGGCGCTGATCACGTGATCAATTACAAAACGACTGACTGGCAGGCCAGCGTAAAGGATTTAACCAATGGCAAAGGCGTCAATGTGGTGCTCGACATGGTGGGCGGGCCCTACCTGGAAAAGAATCTGCGCAGCCTCGCCCTTGAAGGTCGATTGGTGCAAATTGCGTTTCTTCAGGGCAGCAAGGTCGAGATCGATTGGATGCCCCTCATGATGAAACGGCTCACCTTCACGGGCTCTACTCTAAGGGCGCGGTCAAATGAGGAAAAGGCCAGGCTCATCGGCACCCTTCGTAATGTAATCTGGCCGGAACTCTCTGCCGGACGCCTCCTGCCCCTGATCGATCGCGTATTTCCCTTGTCAGCAGCTGGGCAAGCCCATGATCTAATGGAGTCCTCGGCCCATATTGGCAAAATCATGTTGAAAGTCTCTGATGAACTCGATACCCACTAGTGTCACGATCGCTCCCGCCTCTGGGACCCGAATCAAGCTCCATGTCTACACGTCAAGCTCGCCCATCCTGCTGTTGCGCGTGGTTCGATTCTTAGCCCAACGTGCGGTCGCCGTTGAGATTGGCAATAACTTTGTGAAATTTCCGCGTACCGATTCTCTGTCTGATCAGGCTGCCGCCGAACTAAAAACAATGGGATTTCGTGTGTTAACCAGCATGGATCAATTTACGCCCGAGGCCGATCACCTCATGCAAGCAGCATCTGCCACATTGTTGGCCCAGGAAAACACGCCTAAGGGTCATGTTCACGGACCCGACTGCGGCCACGATCACGTCCATGATGCAGGCTGCGGCCACACCCACGATCATGCACACGAGCACAGCCACGCTCACGATCACGCACATGATCATGTACACGATCACAGCCACACCCACGAGCATTCACACAAGCATACCCACGATAAACACTGAGCCATGGCATCGCCCAAGGAGACAGTGGTAACCCCTCACCACGCAATCCGCATTCGCGGTGCACGTCAAAACAATTTAAAAAACATTGATATCGACCTGCCCTTAGGCGAGTTGATTGTTGTGACTGGCGTATCCGGGTCGGGAAAGAGCTCTCTGGTCTTTGACACCCTCTACGCGGAGGGTCAGCGCCGCTATGTCGAGACGTTTTCTGCCTACGCACGTCAGTTTCTTGACCGGATGGACAAGCCACAGGTCGATCGAATTGATGGTGTACCCCCGGCGATTGCGATCGATCAGAGCAATCCCGTGCGGACCTCGCGATCGACCGTCGGCACGATGACCGAGCTCACCGATCACTTTAAGCTCATGTTCGCACGACTCGCAGAGCTCCATTGCCGCCAGTGCGCAAAACCGATCACCCGGCAGACCGCGCAGGGCATTAGCCTGTTGATCACGGCAAGCCCGCATGAGTCACGCATTGAAGTCAGCTTTCCAATACAGACACCAGAATCTCTGCCCGACGAACAGATTGAGGCCTGGCTCTCTGCGCAAGGCTTCACTAAGATCCAATCTCGAGACGCCCATCAACTCTTTGTTATTCAGGATCGATTCATCCTACGCGGCGATACTGCGACGACACGTGTGAATGAGGCTGTCGAGGCCGCGCTACGCTTTGGGCATGGCCGATGCAGAATAAAAATCGCTGAGCAGCAGTTTGATTTCACAAGCCAGCTCGCCTGCAGCGACTGCGCGATGAGTTACTCGGAACCCCGGCCAGCGCTGTTTTCATTTAATTCTCCAATCGGCGCCTGCGAGACCTGTAAAGGGTTCGGTCGCGTCATTGGGATTGACCCGGGACTCGTGATTCCCGACGAGAAAAAGTCTCTCGCTCAAGGCGCGGTCAAGCCGTGGCAGACCAATGCCTATCTCGATTGCCAGAAAGAATTAATGAAGTACGCGGTGAAACGGGGCGTACCCGTCGACATCCCATTTCATCAGCTCTCTGCAAAGGATAAGGCCTGGATTTTCCGCGGCGATGACGACTGGCGAGGAGATTGGAATCGTCAGTGGTACGGCGTGGATCGCTTCTTTGAGCACCTTGAGAGCAAGTCCTACAAAATGCACGTACGAGTTTTGCTCTCACGCTATCGCAGTTACACCGAGTGCCCTGCCTGTCATGGCGCAAGACTAAAGCCTGATGCCCTGCTCTGGACAATTAACAAGAAAAACATCCATCAGGTGATGCTGATGTCAATTGAGTCCGCACTAGACTGGGTTCGTGAGATTGACAAAACGACAAAGGGGAGCGCCCATCAGGCCGCAGTTGACCTTGTTACGAAAGAGATCGAGTCACGTCTGCGTTTTCTGGTCGATGTGGGTCTGGGCTATCTCACGCTCGATCGTCAATCCCGAACCCTATCGGGAGGCGAGGTCCAGCGGATTAATCTCACCACAGCACTCGGATCCTCGCTGGTCAATACCCTATTTGTTTTAGATGAGCCCTCGATTGGCCTACACCCTCGAGACCTCCATCGGATTGTTCGTGTCATGCATCAATTACGTGATGCTGGCAACACCCTGGTTGTTGTAGAGCATGACCCCTTGGTGATGCAGGCGGCAGACCGCATCATCGATATCGGCCCGGGGCCCGGAGAACTCGGGGGTGAGATTCTATTTAACGGATCTTTTGGCGCCTTACTGCGAGCCAATACCCTAACTGCCATGTATCTATCAGGCCAACGACGGGCCCGTGTCAGCGCCTCGACAGCCGTCAAAGCCCCAGAATCCGCCGCAGTGCTCTCGATCATCGGGGCTCGGGCGAACAATCTCAAATCGATCGACGTCACTATTCCTTTAGGTCAACTCGTCTGCATCACCGGCGTATCGGGAAGCGGAAAATCCACACTTGTGCGTGATGTGCTCTACCCAGCGATCTGTAAAGCCCATGGTAAGCCCACCGACACTCCAGGTGCACACGACCGCATCGAGGGGCTTAGCGAACTGCAAGAAGCAGTTCTAATCGATCAGTCTCCAATTGGGAAGACAGCCCGTTCCAATCCCGTGGTCTATGTTGGCGCCTTTGATGCAATTCGAAGCCGTTTTGCGGTTTTGCCGGAGGCAAAGCAGCGGCAATACACACCGGGGACATTTAGCTTTAATGCGGGTGATGGTCGATGCCCCACCTGCGGAGGAAATGGATTCGAACATGTTGAGATGCAGTTTCTCTCAGATGTCTATCTGCGCTGCCCCGATTGCGATGGCAAGCGATTTCGTAAAGAAATTCTTGAGATCACGCTCAATGAGCACTCGATTGCCGATGTACTGGATTTCACCATTAGTCAGGCGCTCGAATTCTTCGCAGGCGATCATGAGATTGCGCAACGGCTAAAGCCGCTCGTCGATGTTGGTCTGTCGTACCTAAAGTGCGGCCAGCCGGTACCGACCCTGTCCGGCGGAGAGGCTCAGCGGCTAAAAATTGCGGGCAAGCTCGCAGAAGCAGCGGATAAGAAAATCCATAGGGCCTTGCTTATTTTTGATGAGCCCACCACAGGACTGCATTTTGACGACATCGCAAAACTACTCAAAGCGCTGTCAGCCCTTAAGCAAGCAGGCCATAGTCTCTTAGTGATCGAGCACAACCTCGATGTCATGGCGAGCGCTGACTGGCTGATTGATCTCGGCCCCGAGGCCGGTGAGCATGGCGGTGAAGTCGTAGCCCAAGGCAGTGTCGCCGACATCATGGCCTGCAAGGCCTCTCATACCGGCCAGGCTTTGCGCGAGGCAGCAGAGTCTCAAAAGCCCACCTTGGCACAGGAGCCCCGTCCTGCTTATAACGCAGCCCAGATCAGTAGTGCGATCGAGATTCGTGGGGCACGCGAGCACAATCTTAAGAATATCGATGTGAGTATTCCGCGTGAAAAAATGACGGTGATCACCGGCGTATCCGGAAGCGGCAAATCAACACTCGCCTTTGACATCTTGTTCTCCGAAGGCCAGCGTCGCTATCTCGAATCACTCAACGCCTATGCCCGACAGTTTGTCCAGCCAGCTGCACGTCCCGAGTTGGATGCGGTATTCGGCATCCCACCCACAGTCGCGATCGAGCAGCGCACGAGCCGCGGTGGTCGAAAAAGTACCGTGGGTACACTCACCGAAATTCATCACTTCCTGAGACTGCTCTTTGTCAAAGTCGGGGTTCAGCACTGTCCCGACTGTGAGACGGCCATAGAGCCGCAGAGTATTGAATCAATTCTGGCGACACTATTTAAACGCTATCGAAACCAATCGATTGGGGTTCTTGCGCCGCTTGTTGTTAATCGAAAAGGGATCTACCAAGACCTGGCCAAGTGGGCCGCATCCAAAGGCTATACGCATTTACGAGTTGATGGCCAGTTTGTATCGGTCACCCCTTTTCCAAAACTTGATCGCTTCAAAGAGCATTCGATCGAATTGCCCATTGGCGATGTAATCGTAAAACCCAATCAGGAATCTGCAATTAAAACCCTGCTGCAGACCGCGCTCCAATTCGGACAGGGGGTTGTTGAGATTCTTCCTTTGAGCAAAACCGGCGACACCGCCTCCCGTGGCAGCGTGTTGTCGACGAAACGGGCCTGCCCAAGCTGCGGCACTGGATTTCCTGAGCTTGATCCGAGACTCTTTTCCTACAACTCGAAGCACGGCTGGTGTGACGAATGTTTTGGTACAGGAGAGCGAATCGCTGATTTCGATGAGGCACAAACCGGCGAGGAAGAGGCCTGGCAGATAACTGAACCCGATGAGAATCCGCACGGCAACACTCACTGCGCAAGCTGCCATGGTCTGCGGCTTAATCGCACTGCCCTTGCAGTAAAAATACGCGACACCAATATTGCCGACCTCTCACATCGGCCGGTCTTGGATATACCGGGCTGGCTCACGACAGTCAGTAAAGGCCTTTCGGTTCGCGATCGCGCAGTGGCTCAGGACCTTATTGTTGAGATTAGCGCGCGACTCGACTTTCTCACTGAGGTCGGTCTTGGCTATCTCGCGCTTGATCGAGGAGCGCCAACCCTCTCGGGCGGAGAGGCACAACGCATCCGACTCGCAGCACAGCTCGGCTCAAACCTTCAAGGGGTCTGTTACATCTTAGATGAGCCCACAATCGGACTCCACCCGAAAGATAACCAAGCACTCCTGCGCCTGTTATCCGCCCTCAAAGACAAGGGCAATACACTGGTCGTGGTTGAACACGATGAAGACACCATTCGGCTTGCCGACCATGTCATTGATATCGGGCCGGGTGCCGGATCTCAAGGAGGCCGGGTGATTGCCCAAGGCACCCAATCCGAAATCTGCGCATCCGAAGAATCGCTCACCGGGCAGTACCTACGCAGCCCGTTGCGCCATGCCAAGACCCCAAAACGCGGGCCGGGCACAGAAATACTGACGATTCACGGCGCCCGCCTTCACAACCTGCAATCGATTACGGTCGAGGTTCCTCTGCATCGATTAACCGTCATGACGGGTGTCTCAGGTAGTGGAAAATCCAGTCTTGCCCGCGATGTGTTGCTGGCAAACCTGAAGTCAGTGATTCAAGAAGACCGCGACTCCAAACGTACTGCGCGCAAGTTGGGCAGCCAGAGGGCGACCACACGCAGCAGTTGGCTCGGCTGCGAATCGATCAGTAATTGGCAATCGATTGACCGGGTGCTTGAGGTCGATCAAACCCCGATTGGCAAAACACCGCGATCAACGCCTGCAACCTATATCGGATTTTGGGACAGTATTCGCGGGCTCATGGCCGACAGTGAAGAGGCGAAAATGCGGGGCTGGAAACCCAACCGATTCTCATTTAACACCGGTGATGGCCGATGCGGTCACTGTGAAGGCCAGGGCTGGCAGAAAATTGAGATGAATTTTCTGCCCGATGTTCGTGTGCTGTGCGACGCCTGTTCAGGAAGTCGATTTAATTCTGAAACCCGTGCCGTGCTCTGGCGAGGCAAGAGTGTTGCCGATATTTTGACGATGACCGTCGATGCAGCTGTAGATTTTTTTGAAAACCATCCCTCGGTCTACCGCCCCTTACAACTACTTCAAGATGTGGGGCTTGGTTATCTCACCCTTGGCCAACCCAGCCCAACACTCTCGGGCGGCGAGGCCCAGCGCATCAAGCTCGTCACCGAGTTATCCAAGGCATCGACGAGCTCCGGCAAAACAAGCCAACACACACTCTATGTACTCGATGAGCCAACCGTAGGCCTGCATATGGCCGATATCGAGAAACTCATTCATGTCTTGCACCGGCTTGTTGATGCGGGCAATACCGTAGTGGTGATTGAGCATCAACTCGATATCTGGGCTCAGGCCGACTGGTTAATTGATCTTGGTCCCGAAGGCGGAGCAGGTGGCGGGCAGATTGTTGGGGCCGGCACACCCGCAAGTGTGGCCCGACTCAGAACCCACACTGCAGCTGCGCTAAAAGAATTCCTAAAGGAGCGCGCTCTCTAGTCGCAACGCGCGCACTACTCGCAACACGCCCTCGCCTTAGCTTTTCTTTGCGAGATCTGCAGCGGTTGTAAACGCGTCGGCATAAAACTCATCTTCGGGTAGCTTGCAACTCGCGACGAAATCCCGTAATGCCGACTGCACCACAATCGGTGCGCCACAGGCATAGACCTGATGACCTGAGAGATCGGGATAATCCTCCATCACGGCATGATGAACAAAGCCGGTTCGTCCCGTCCAGTGATCATCGGGCTCTGCATCACTAATCACCGGAATGAATCGAAACTGGGGGTGCGTCTTCTCCCAGCTCTCGGCAAGCGTCGACTGGTAGAGATCCTGGGGCCGCCGACCACCCCAGTAGAGGACCATCGGTCGCTGAATATTTTTAAATGCGGCATGCTCAATCACGGCCTTAATCGGCGCAAAGCCAGTACCACTTGCCACGAGAATCATCGGCTTAGCACTCTCCTCACGCAGGAAAAAAGTACCCTGCGGGCCCTCAAAGCGCAAGATATCTTTTTCCTTCACAGCATTGACCGAAGGCGTGCCGGTACCGAAGACTGCGTCGGTAAACGCGCCGCCTGGCGTATGACGGATATGAAGTTCTATCGGCCCCTCTTGATGAGGCGCCGACGCCATGGAGTAGCTTCGACGCTTACCATCTTTAAGCAGAATATCGATATATTGGCCCGCGAGAAATTCAAACTTCTCGCTTGCCGGCAGCTGGAGTTTCACAATCACCACGTCGGGCGCTACTTTCTCAATGCTCTGTACGCGACAGGGCATCTTGCGAATCGTGATCATGCCCTCGGCGGCCACGACTCTGGCCTTCACCACGACATCCGTCTTAGGCGTTGCGCAACAGATCAACACACCGCCTTGGTCACGCTCATCATCGGATAGCGCTTTCTTCTGATAGTTGCCGTAATCGACCTCGCCTTCAAGCAGCTGTGATTTACAGGATCCGCAGGCACCATCCTTGCAGCCATAAGGCAGCACCACGCCTGCCCGCAAGGCAGCCTGCAGAATTGTTTCATTGGATTGAACAGGGAATTTCTTGCCCGAGGGCTCAAGCGAACATTGAACAGTCAAAATCGAACGACTCCTAGAAAAAGGGTTACTTCGGAAAAGTCTACCCTAACGATACTGGACCCAATAAAAGAAGAAGCCGGCAACCAGCAGGGCTATCGCGCTTGGCAGCAGGGCCATAATCGGCGCGGGCCAGGTATTGAGCACTCCGAGATGGGAAAAGAGGCTATTGACCAGGTGAAAGCCTACCCCCACCAAAATACCGGCAAAGACCCGAGCACCCACTGCCCCAGAGCGGGCCTGAAGGAATGCCGCAGGTAGGGCAAGCAACATCATCACCCAGATCACAAAGGGGTAGACCAGCCGTTTCCATAGCGCTGTCTCGTATCGCTCAGCCTGCTGTTTATTTTGTTTCAAGTACTGCACATATCGGAACAAATCCAGTGACGACATGCGATCGGGGTTCGTGACCAAGGCGCCTAGCATCTCGGGTGAGAGCATCGAGTCGACACGGAGTTGCGACAGGCTGCTCTGCGTTAAGGAGCCGTCTGCCAAAAAACGAACGATCTTCACATCACGTAACTCCCAGGCGTAGACTGCATTGACCTGGCCCAGGAAGTGCCCTGATTTTGCTTCAATGGTCTGGGTGAGCCGCTGGACGGAATCAAAGTCATACATCATCACCCGATCAAGTACCTGATCCTGTGTGAACCGACCCGCGTTTACAAAGCGCATGGTTTTCTGTCCGGCTGCGCGATCAAGCCCGCTCGGCGCATCACGCAGCCACAACCCCGAACGCAGCTGACTCGAAGAGGCCGAGGTAACGCTGCCATCACGAATTCGGCCACGAAACTCTTCCGAGGCCGGAACCACCAACTCAGAAAATAAGGCCGTCACCAGCACCATCGGCAGGCCAATACGCAGAATCGATTGCACGGCAGTGCCGGGCCGCAGCCCCGAGACACGAAACACTGTAAATTCTGAATTGGCTGCACTCTGTGAGAGCGCCCAGAGCGTGCCAATCAAGGCGGCGATCGGGGCGAGTTCGACCACACGATTTGGGACACCCAGCAATACGAAGGCGATGGCGTGTGAGAACCGATATCCGCCGATTCCGACCTCATCCATCTCGGCCAGAAAATCGAAAAACAAAAACATCGATAAGAATCCACAGACTACAAAAATTGTGGACTGAATAATGCTGACACCGAGATAGCGCTGAAATAATCGAGGGGTCATAGTCTGCTGTTACGCCAAAACATCGCTGCAGCCAACAATACAAGCGCTAAGGGTAATGGCCACCAGGCGAGATAAAACTCGAGCCGGCCCTGTGAGACTGCCGCCTTGACGGTAGTAAACAAATTACTCGCCGTCAGATAGATCAGTAGGGCGACGATGAGATTAACTGCCCGGCCCGATCGCGCACTTGAGACCGACAGCGGAATTGCCAGCACGCCCAAGGCCAGTGTGAGCAGCGGCAGGCCTATGCGCAGCGCCAGCTCCCCCTTGGCCGTCGGCTCTGGCTTTGCAATCAGATCAAGCGTTGACATCGAACGGGTGCTCTCCTGAGTCTTAATGCCTGGTGTCGATGGGTCGAGCCGAATTCGATAGACGTCAAACCCCATCGTGCGCGCCTCGAGTTGACCCGGACGCATATCGGTGCGATACCCTTTTTCGAGAATCACCCATTGCTGATCCTGGGCGTCACGTTCGAAGCGGCCGGTCGACGAGACCATCAACACCTGCTGGCCAGAGCGATCCATCGATCGAACAAAGACCGTGCCGATTCTGCCGTTTTCATCGTCGGGGTTTTCAAGAAAAAAGACCCGCTGCCCAGAAAAGGATTCCCGAAACTGCCCCGGACTTACCCGTTGCGCATCACTGCGATTCTGAATCTGATCTTCAAAAGAAATAATCTGCTGCCGGGCCCAGGGCGAGACTACGGTCGACAGTAAGGTCACGATGAGCATGGCGGGCCAGATAAAACGCCAGATCGGCTTTAAGAAATCCGTCAAGCTCTTGCCCGACGACAGCCAAATCACCATCTCGGAGTCTCGCCACCAGCGCGACAGCACCATCAGAATTGCGATATAGACGGTCAGCATCAGGACCGTATTCATCAGACTGATGGTATTAAAGACGATCAGGGGCAGGACCAGTTCGCCATCCACCCGGCCAGAGGCCGCCCGCCCGAGCGCCCGGATCAGAATCATCGTAACCAGGGTCGTCAAAAGCACCGCCAAAACCCCGCCGGCGGTTGATCTTAGTTCCCTGAGCAGGGCTTTTTGGAAGAGCATTTTCTTTATAATCGCAAGATTCCCGAATTAAGGCATTTTGTCATGACTGCATCCGTCGCCCCCAAGGACTTAAAAGAAACCAAAGACCCCGGCGAACACCGGGAGCCGGCCCAATTTATTGCCAGCAATAAGCCGGTAGATCGCGCCACCGCCGACTGTGTCTGGGTAGGCGTTTTCGCGACCGCCTCGGGCGCCGTCGAGCTCTCGAATGCAGCCAAAGTGCTCGATAAGGTCTCCAATGGCGCTGTCGCCCGGGCCATCAAGGCCGGTGATATCGATGGCAAGGTCGGCAATAACCTGTTGCTGCGCGACCTCTCAGGGCTTCCCTCGCCCCGCGGGCTCCTCGTGGGCCTTGGAAAGCGCGAGGAGTTCACCGACAAAATTTATTGTGATGCGATCCGCTCGGCAATCAAGTCAATTGCGGGATCAAAAGGCATCAAGCGAATCGCATCCTTCTTAACGGATGTTCCCGTGAAGTCAAAATCGGGTGAACGTTCAGGCGCATGGCGCGTAACCGCCCATGTCACCACAATTCGAGAAACAGGCTATCGATTCGAGCGATTCAAAACGAAAAAAGAAGACGGCGCCGAGTCCGCTCCAAAGGGTAAGGCTGCAAAGCCTTCGGTGGAGGGCATCAGCCACGTTGAGATGCTTCTGCCGGGAGATATGCGGCCGACCGAAGCACCCAAAGTCATTGAGGATGCCCAGGCGCTCGCCAACGGCCTTGAACTCACCAAAGACTTAGCGAACCTACCCCCCAATATCTGCACGCCAACCTTTCTTGCGAACCAGGCAAAGACGCTCGCGCGTGAGTGCCGCCTGAAGGTTGAAGTCCTCGATCGCGCCGCAATGGAAAAGCTCGGTATGGGCGCCTTGCTTGCGGTGGCCCAGGGTTCGGTGCAGCCCCCTCAGTTCATCGTGCTTTCGCATCAGGGTGCCACTACAAAAGACGCGCCGCATGTCTTGGTGGGCAAAGGCATCACCTTTGATACCGGCGGAATCTCTCTAAAGCCGCCCGCCGATATGGATGAGATGAAATACGACATGTCGGGTGCTGCCACCGTCATGGGCGTGATGCGCGCGGTAGCGCAGATGGGATTAAAGCGCAACGTCATCGGCGTGATCCCCACCTGCGAGAATATGCCCAGCGGCTCTGCGACACGGCCAGGCGATATCGTCACCTCGATGTCGGGGCAGACGGTCGAGATTCTAAATACTGATGCCGAAGGCCGATTGATTCTCTGCGATGCGCTGACCTATGTTGAAAAATTTAAGCCCGCCTCTGTCGTGGATATCGCCACACTGACAGGCGCCTGCGTGATTGCCCTGGGTGCCGTCAATACAGGCCTCTTTACCGCTGATGATGGTTTGGCCGATGCCCTCTCAAAGGCAGGCCAGGAGGCCCTGGACACCGCATGGCGGATGCCCTTGCAAGAGGAATATCAGGAACTTCTTAAGTCGCCCTTTGCCGATATGGCCAACGTCGGCGGCCGTGCAGCGGGCAGCGTCAGTGCAGCCTGCTTTCTGTGGCGCTTTACCAAAGCCTATCGCTGGGCCCACCTCGACATCGCAGGAACCGCATGGAAATCAGGTGCCGCAAAGGGCGCAACGGGTCGCCCCGTGTCGTTACTGGTCGAGTTCCTGAAAAACGGCCTGGAGTAATCCACATGCTCCGCGGCCATGACCTCAATTGATTTTCATTTCAATACACCAAACCGACTGGAATACGCCTGCAGGCTCGCTAGAAAGATTCTAAATGCAGGCCAGGCGCAGCCTGAAACACCACTCGCAGTCTTCTGCTCCCACCGGCCACGACTCGATGAGTTCGATGATCTGCTGTGGAGCCTGTGGCCAGAGGAATTTATTCCTCATGCCCATATCGAATTGCCTGAGGCCACCGAGTCGCCCATCGTCTTGATGCACGATGAGTACAAGCTAACGAGCCATACCCTGCTGCTCAATCTTGATGATCAGCCACCTGCCTTTTTCTCGCGCTTTCTTCGGCTCTTGGAAGTTGTATCCACCGAGGAAGACGATCGAAAAAATGCCCGCGAGCGTTTTTCTTTCTATCGCGACCGCGGCTACGCAATTAACAACTACGACCTCTCGAAAAAAACATCATGACGGAACTGGCCAAATCATTCGAACCCGCTGATATCGAGTCCCGCTGGGGGCCGGAGTGGGAAAAACGTGGCCTCTATCGAGCGGGCAAAGCCCCCAAGGCCAAGGCCTTCTCAATCCAGCTGCCGCCCCCAAATGTCACCGGCACCCTGCATATGGGCCACGCGTTTAATCAGACCTTGATGGATACGCTAACGCGCTGGAATCGTATGCGGGGTCACAACACCTTGTGGCTGCCGGGTACCGATCATGCAGGCATTGCCACCCAGATCGTGGTGGAGCGCCAGCTCGACGCGCAAGGCCTGTCTCGGCACAGCCTTGGCCGCGAACAATTTACCGAACGTGTCTGGCAGTGGAAGGAGCAATCGGGCTCGACCATTACCGGCCAGATGCGCCGGCTTGCCGCAAGTTGTGACTGGGATCTTGAATACTTCACAATGAACCCGCAGTGCTCTGAGGTCGTGAAAGAAGTCTTCATTGCATTATTTCAGCAGGGCCTAATTTATCGCGGCAAGCGGCTTGTTAACTGGGACCCAAAGCTGCTAACGGCCGTCTCAGACCTCGAGGTCGTCAGCGAAGAAGAAGAGGGCGCACTCTGGTCGATCCACTACCCCATGGCCAACGGAAGTCAGGGTTTAGTCGTTGCAACCACGCGACCCGAAACCATGTTGGGCGATGTCGCTGTGGCGGTGAACCCCGATGATGAACGTTATCGTCATCTCATTGGCAAAACCCTGTTGCTACCGCTGGTTGGCCGGGAGATTCCCGTCATTGCTGATGACTATGTTGACGCGGCATTCGGAACCGGATGTGTCAAGATCACGCCCGCCCACGACTTTAATGATTACGCCATGGGCGAACGTCACGGCCTAGAGAAAATTAATATTCTCACGCTCGATGCCCGCATCAACGAGAATGCACCTGCAGCCTATCAAGGGCTTGATCGATTCGAGGCCCGCAAGAAGATCCTGGCTGATCTGCAATCCCAGGGCCTTTTAGTTGAAACTAAAAAACACACGCTGATGGTGCCCAGAGGCGATCGCACCAACGCCGTGATCGAACCGATGCTGACGGATCAATGGTTTGTCGCAATGCGTAAGCCTGCGCCTGCCGGCACCTTCACCCCAGGCAAGAGCATCGCAGGCCGCGCGCTTGAGGTCGTTGACAGCGGCGATGTCTGCTTCGTGCCAGAGAACTGGACTTCGACCTACCGCCATTGGTTAGACAACATTCAGGATTGGTGTATTTCTCGCCAGCTCTGGTGGGGCCATCAGATCCCTGCCTGGTACAAGGCCGACGCAGAGGGCCAACCCATTCATGATGGTGTGGTCTTTGTTGCACGCAATGAATCCGATGCTTCAGCACAAGCCGCTAAAGCGGGCTGGAGCGGGCCGATCGTTCGCGATCCAGATGTCTTGGATACCTGGTTCTCATCGGCCTTAGTCCCATTTTCAACCCTCGTAGACCCCAAACAAGTCTGGGATCACGACAAGAAAATTCCCAATATCCAGCCAGAGCTTGCTCAGTTTCTTCCCTCAAGTGTGCTCGTCACCGGCTTTGACATTATCTTTTTCTGGGTTGCACGGATGATCATGATGACCTGCCACTTCACGGGCAAGGTGCCCTTTCATCATGTCTATGTCCACGCCCTCGTTCGAGATGCAGAGGGTCAGAAGATGAGCAAATCAAAAGGTAATACGCTCGACCCGATTGATCTCATTGATGGCATCAATCTCAGCGCACTGGTCGCCAAGCGCACAGCCGGCTTAATGAATCCGAAGCAGGCCGCACAAATCGAGAAGAAGACCCGGGCGGAATACCCGAACGGTATTTCAGCCTTCGGTACCGATGCCCTGCGTTTTACTTTTGCAAGCCTGGCCACGCCGGGCCGAAATATCAACTTCGATCTCAGTCGTTGTGAGGGCTACCGAAACTTCTGCAATAAGCTCTGGAATGCAAGCCGCTTTGTGCTGATGAATTGCGAAGGCCAAGACAATGGTCTAGACGTCTGTGCCGGCGACTGTGGCCCCGACGGGGTTTTAAACTTCACCTTTGTCGACCGCTGGATCACCTCGCAGTTACAGCGCACCGAGGCCGCAGTTGACCAGCACCTCAACGACTACCGTTTCGATTTGGCGGCCCGTGAAATCTATGAGTTTGTCTGGAATGAATTCTGCGATTGGTATCTTGAGTTAGCAAAAGTCCAGATCGCCTCAGGCAGGCCCAATGCGCAGAAAGCAGCTCGCCGAACGCTTCTGCGTGTGCTTGAGGCGATTCTGCGTCTAGCCCATCCCATCATTCCCTTCGTGACCGAAGAGCTCTGGCAGACCGTAGCCAAGACCGCGAAGCGTTCTGCCCGGCTCGAGGCCGGTGAGTCTGACTCCATCGTGACGGCGAGCTATCCGCAGTCTGAACCAAAAAAGATTGATCTCCTGTCAGAGGCGCGGGTTGCCCAACTCAAGGCTATGGTCAATGCGATTCGGGCCTTACGCTCAGAGATGAATCTCTCGCCTGCTGAGAAGGTGCCACTGAGAATCAGCACAGAGAACATTCAGTCACTCAACCGTGATACCCAACTCGATCTTCGTCTTGAAGGTCTTGAGCGCCAGCAGATTGCCGCAAGCCTAAAATCACTTGCAAAACTCAGCGAGGTCGCATTCGAAAGATCGCTAGGTGAAGAGGCAAAACGCTCGCCTGTGCAGACCGTGGGCGATCTGCAACTCATGCTGGTTGTTCAGATCGATATTGAAGCCGAGCGCGCACGCTTATCCAAGGAGATCGCAAGACTGCAAGCCGAGATCTCCAAGGCCCGCGCGAAACTCGATAATGAAGTATTTGTGGCCCGCGCGCCTGCCGCAGTTGTTGGGCAGGAAAAAGAGCGGCTCACGGGTTTTGAGACAGCGCTTGCGCGGGTGCAGGGCCAGCTCACCAACCTCTAAGCCGCAACACTAAAAATAGGAAATGAGGCGGGTGAAATCGACCTGCTTGAAGGCGATCAATCTTTTCGGCGAATCCGAAAAATGAATTCACCCTCACAGGCCGTACTCGCGAGTAATCGGTGGCCGGTGTGTTTACAGAAATACTCAAAATCCCGAACTGCACCAGGATCAGTCGCGAGGACCTCTAAGACCTCAGCAGCCTGCATATCATTAAGAGCCTTTTTAGCCTTCAGAATCGGCATCGGGCAGTTAAGCCCACGGGTATCCACCGTGCGATTCACGGTCGAATCACGAGCATCCGACGGTTCACCCTGAGGGCCAAGAGGATTGGCGGCACCGTCGTTCATGAGTCCGAATTAACGCTTCGCCTCCACAAAGGCCTTAACGCTCGCCAAGGCCTTCGGAAGATTAGAGGGGTCGGTGCCTCCGGCCTGCGCCATGTCGGGTCGCCCACCGCCCTTACCCCCAACCTGAAGGGCCACATGATTGACTAATTCGCCGGCTTTAAGAGTCTGAATTAAATCGGCGGTAACCCCAGCGATCAGCGTGACCTTTCCCGAATCAACTGCCGCCAACACGATCGCAGCAGACTTCAGAGCGCCTTTAAGTTTATCGAGCGTCTCGCGCATCGAGGCCACATCAGCGCCATCAATCTGCACGGCCAATACCTTCACACCACCCACATCAATAGCCTGGCCCACCAAGTCATCTCCTGCAGAGGCGGCTAACTTTGACTTGAGACGGGCAATCTCTTTTTCCATCGCGCGTACGTTATCCATAATCTGCGCGAGTCGTGCAGGCAACTCAGTGGGCGGCGCCTTAATTAAGGTCGCGGCCTGAGCCATGCGCTCTTCGAGAGATTGCAAGAGGGAAAGGGCATTCTCGCCGGTCACGGCCTCAATGCGTCGGATGCCCGCAGCGACCCCAGATTCGGAGGTGATCTTAAAAAGGCCAATATCGCCTGTGCGACTGACATGGGTGCCGCCGCAGAGCTCACAAGAGGATCCGATATCCAAGACCCGGACTTGATCACCGTATTTCTCGCCAAAGAGCGCCATCGCACCATGGGCAATCGCATCATCAAAGGCCATCACTTGTGCACGAGTCGCCTGATTACTCAGAATTTCCGCATTCACGATTTCTTCAATACGGCGAATCTCATCATCGCTCACAGCCTGATTATGTGAGAAATCAAACCGCGTCTTCTCGGCATCAACCAATGATCCCTTTTGTTGCACATGGGTACCCAAGACCTCGCGCAGCGCTTTGTGCAGCAGATGCGTTGCTGAGTGGTTACGCACCGTGTGGGCACGGCGGACAAGATCCACAGAGGCCTTGATCTCTTCACCCACCTTTAATTCACCTGACAGCACCACACCATGATGGCCAAAGACATCGGCAGAGATTTTCTGCGTATCTTCAACGACAAAAGTTGCATGCGAGGTACTCAGGCCTCCCGCATCTCCGACCTGGCCACCCGACTCGGCATAAAAGGGAGTTTTACTCAACACCACGACGGCGTGATCACCGGTCTGAACAGACTGCACCGCGAGGCCGTCACGATAAAGAGCAGTGATCTTGGCGGACTGCGATAGCGTCTCGTAACCGACGAAGGTTGTGGGCTCACCAGAATACTCGAGTGTTTCGACCGCTTTGAATTTTCCTGCTGCACGGGCCTGCTCGCGCTGCCGAGTCATTGCGACTTCAAAGCCCGCCTCATCAATCTCGACGCCACGCTCACGGCAGACATCAGCGGTGAGATCCAATGGAAAACCGAAAGTGTCATAGAGCGTAAAGGCCGTCTGGCCATCGAGCTTGCTCCCTTTTGCCAGCACGGCAAGTGCAGCATTCAGAATACCCATTCCTTTTTCGAGAGTCTCGCCAAACCGCTCCTCTTCTTGCTTTAAGGTTGCAGCGACCCGCGCTGATTCGCGAACAAGCTCTGGGTAGGCCTCGCCCATTTGTTTTACTAAGTCTGCGACACACTTATAGAAAAATGGCTGTGTCTGGCCTAACTTGTTCCCATGGCGTAGCGCCCTGCGCACGATACGACGCAAGACATAGCCCCGGCCTTCATTGCCTGGGATAACGCCATCCACCACCAAGAAACTGCAGGCGCGAATATGGTCAGCAATTACACGCAGAGATGGGTTGGTGAGCTCTTTGCAGCCGGTTTCTCGGGCAACGCCTTTGATTAGATTCTGAAAGAGATCAATCTCGTAGTTACTATGGACGTGCTGCAACACTGCAGCAATTCGCTCAAGGCCCATGCCCGTATCCACGCAGGGCTTTGGTAAAGGGGTGAGCGTGCCCGATTCATCACGCTCAAACTGCATGAAGACCAGATTCCAGACTTCGATATAGCGATCCCCATCTTGCTCAGGGCTTCCCGGAGGGCCACCCCAGACCTCGGGGCCGTGATCGTAGAAAATCTCACTGCACGGGCCACAGGGGCCGGTATCCGCCATCTGCCAGAAATTGTCGCTGGCATAGCGTGCGCCCTTGTTATCGCCAATACGAATGATTCGATCGACGGGAACTCCAACCTCATTGGCCCAGATCTCAAAGGCCTCATCATCATCTTGATAGACCGTGACCCATAAGCGCTCAGCAGGAAGCTGATAGACCTTGGTGAGCAGCTCCCAGGCATAGTGGATCGCATCACGCTTGAAATAATCACCAAATGAGAAGTTGCCCAACATCTCAAAGAATGTATGGTGCCGTGCGGTATAGCCAACATTCTCTAAATCGTTGTGTTTTCCGCCTGCGCGAACACTGCGCTGCGACGAGGTGGCGCGCTTGTATGGCCTTTGCTCGCGGCCGAGAAAGACATCCTTAAACTGCACCATACCGCTATTCGTAAAGAGCAAAGTGGGGTCATTGGCCGGCACCAGAGGGCTTGAGGCCACGATGGTGTGCCCCTTCGACTCAAAATAGCGCAGAAATTTTTCTCGGATCTCAGATACGTTCATAGCCAGGCAGTCACTGCGGTTGAGGTGTTATTTTAGTTCCTAGGGAACCCCTTAGTTTACCGGGGTTACCGGCTGTGAAAGAATCCAGGGTCTACCAAGGAGGGTTTATGCGGATCCATAACCGGTGCGACTTCAATGCTGGAGTTTTATTCCTGCTGATTGCGGCCTTCTTTGCAGTCTACTCGACCGACTATTCCCTTGGAACCGCCACCCGCATGGGGCCAGGCTACTTCCCGACCATGTTGGCAGCCATCATGGCGATACTCGGCGCCATCACCCTGGGTATGGCCTTTAGCCCTCTTGATGCAGAAGATCCACCCGGTCGGACCGACTGGCGGGGGATGGGGCTCGTGCTCTCCAGTGTTTTGGTCTTTGCGGTGTTGCTTCCAATTGCAGGTTTTCTCATCGCGGTGATGAGCCTGATTATCTTGTCTTCAACAGCAAGCCCTGAATTCCGCTGGAAGATTGTTCTTCCGCTTGCGACAGCACTCTGCACCCTAGGTTATGCCGTATTCGGCTGGGGCCTGGAGCTGCAGTTTTCAATCATTCCACCGATCTTTACCCGTTAGAAAAAGACAACCCCTATGGATCTGCTTGCAAACCTAGCGCTTGGCGCCGCAACTGCGCTCACGATCGACAACCTGTTTTACTGTTTTATCGGCGTTCTGCTTGGCACGCTGATTGGTGTGCTGCCCGGCATTGGCCCACTGGCCACCATCGCCATGCTCCTGCCAATCACTTACAAAATGGCAGACCCGTCAACAGCCCTCATCATGTTGGCCGGAATTTATTACGGCTCTCAGTATGGCGGCTCTACAACAGCAATTCTTGTGAATCTTCCCGGTGAGTCCTCTTCAGTCGTGACCACACTGGATGGCTACCAGATGGCCCGCCGCGGCCGCGCGGGTGTTGCGCTTGCTACTGCAGCACTCGGGTCATTTTTTGCGGGCACTGTTGCCACCGTGTTAATTGCCGCATTCGCTCCCCCGCTCGCAGAGGTCGCTTTTAAGTTTGGCCCCGCCGAGTATTTCTCATTAATGGTCTTGGGCCTGATCGCCGCCGTGGTGCTGGCCCACGGCTCGGTCATCAAGGCCCTTGGCATGGTGGTGTTTGGCCTGCTGCTCAGCATGATCGGTACCGATGTGAATTCAGGGGCGGCCCGCTTTACCTTCGGCATTCCTGAACTAAGCGATGGCATTGAGTTCGGCGTCATCGCGATGGGAATGTTTGGTTTTGCCGAAATTATTTACAACCTTAAGCATTCCGAATCCCGTGATCTTCTCAAAGAAAAAGTCACAGACTTCATGCCGAAAAAAGAGGACTGGAAGCGCGGTGGGCCTGCCGCTGTGCGCGGTACAGTTCTCGGCTCTTTCCTTGGAATCTTGCCGGGGGGAGGTGCGGTTATCTCCTCCTTTGCCGCCTACGCAATGGAAAAGAAACTCAGTAAAAATCCACAAGAATTTGGCAAAGGGGCTATTGAAGGCGTTGCAGGCCCCGAGTCTGCAAATAATGCTGGCGCACAGACCTCCTTTATACCCATGCTCACACTCGGGATCCCAACCACCCCGGTGATGGCCCTAATGATTGCCGCCATGATGATTCACAACATCCAGCCCGGCCCCCAGGTAATGACCAGTAATCCGGGGCTTTTCTGGGGGCTGATTGTTTCCATGTGGGTCGGCAATGCGATGCTTTTGATTCTGAATCTCCCGCTCATCACAATCTGGATCAAGCTGCTGCAGGTGCCTTATCGGGTGCTCTATCCGGCCATTCTGATGTTCTGCTGTATCGGTGCTTACAGCCTGAACAACAATGTCTGGGATGTCATGATGACCATTCCATTTGCTGTTGCAGGTTATTACTTTAAGAAATGGAAATGCGAGCCCGCCCCCCTCTTGATGGGCTTCATTCTGGGTGAGTTGATGGAAGAGTATCTGCGTCGGGCGCTCACCATCTCGCGGGGAGATTGGAATGTCTTTATCGATCGCCCACTATCGGCGACCCTATTAGCAATTGCCGTCGTGCTGCTTATCATCGTAACCCTGCCCTTTATTCGCAAAAAACGTGAAGAAGCATTCCAGGGAGAGGATTAATGGGCGGCCCCAGAAAAAAGACAGCGTTTCTCGGGCTTGGTGTGATGGGTGGCCCTATGGCCGGCCACCTTGCGCGGGCAGGGCATCGGGTCGTCGTTTATAACCGGACACAGACGAAGGCGCAGGCCTGGCTTCGAGATCAACAGGGTCTTGATGTTGCAGCGGCCAACTCGCCCAAGGAGGCGGCAGAAGGCGCCGATTTTATTTTCTCTTGCGTCGGTAACGATGATGACCTGCGGCTGGCTACGATCGGCCCAAACGGCGCATTTCAAGGCATGTCAGATGGTGCGATTTTTATCGATCACACCACCACATCCGCAGCAGTTGCGCGCGAGCTCGGGGCAATTGCCAACAAAATGGGGCTTCACTTTTTAGATGCTCCTGTATCCGGCGGTGAGGCCGGCGCTGTCAATGGCACGCTCACAATTATGGTGGGCGGTGATGTTGCCGCCTTTGATCGGGCTAAACCAGTAGCACTGGAATTCTCAAAGGCGTTTACTCGCGTTGGCGATCAGGGTTGCGGTCAGCTTGCCAAAATGGTCAACCAGATCTGCGTGGCGGGTGTCGTGCAGGGTCTTGCCGAAGGGATTAATTTTGGATTAAAGGCCGGGATCGACATGAAGGTAGTACTCGATATTATTGGTAAAGGTGCCGCCCAATCCTGGCAGATGGAAAACCGAGGCCTGACGATGGTCGAGGATAAATTCAATTTTGGTTTCGCCGTTGACTGGATGCGCAAGGATCTTGGGCTGTGTATTGAGGAGTCTCGGCGAAATGGGGCGCCACTGCCGATCACGGCCCTGATTGATCAGTTTTACAGCGACCTGCAACGCATGGGCGGTCAACGGTGGGATACTTCGAGTCTGATTAAACGACTTCAATGAACCCATGGCTGTTTTCACCCCTGTCTCAGAGGCGGCGCTTCGGACACTGCTATCCGATTTTGACCTCGGCGAGTTAAAGCAGTTCGAGGGTATTGCCTCGGGTATCGAAAATACCAACTATTTTGTTGACACCACACAGGGCCGCTTTGTTCTCACCCTGTTTGAGAAACTCACCGCAGAGGAACTCCCATTTTATTTAGAGCTTATGCGACATCTGGCCGACTCGGGGGTTGCCTGCCCAAGGCCCATGGCCGATCGCAGTGGCGCAATCCTCCACACCTGCGCCTTAAAGCCTGCCTCTCTCGCAACCCGCTTAAAAGGTCTCTGGCAGCCCAATCCCACCGCTCGTCATTGCGAAATTCTTGGCGCCGCAATCGCCAACTCGCACATTGCGGTAAAGACTTATCCGGGCGATCAGCCAAACCTGCGAGGGCTCTCGTGGTGGCAGGCCACGGTGCCTCAGCTGCTCACCTTAGTCACATCAGAGCAGGCGGCCCTACTGGCCGATGAACTGGAGGTGCAGACCCGGTTCTCGCAATCCAGTCTTGCTCAATCACTTCCCCGTGGCGCGGTTCATGCGGATCTCTTTCGCGACAACGTGCTCTTTGAGGAGACTCCACAGGGACCGGTACTGGGCGGCTTTATTGATTTTTACTTTGCAGGAGTTGATCAGTTTGTCTTTGATCTAGCGGTTGCAGCCAATGATTGGTGTATTGATTGCTCAGCGCGTGATAGCGGTGAGCTCGACCCCGCCCGGGTAGACGCCCTGATTCAGGGCTACGAATCTAGCCGCAGCCTGAGCGCAGATGAGAAGGCCGCCTGGCCGATCGCGCTTCGCGCTGCAGCCTATCGGTTCTGGGTGTCGCGCTTATTTGACTGGCACAAACCACGAGCTGCTGCCATGCTAACGCCCAAAGACCCAACCCACTTTGAACGTTTATTGATTGCAAGGCGTCAGCTTCCGCTATGAAACTCTTAACCCAACCCCGTCTGATTGATTCGAAGTCAGGCCAGACCTGGCTCATGGCAGGCTTTCGACTATTTCACCGCCAACCACTCACCTGGACACTCATTCTCTTTATCTATTGGGCATCAATGCTGATGTTCGCGTTTATTCCAATCTTTGGCATGATCGTTCCATTGATTTTGTCTCCCGGACTCTCGATGGGATTTATTGAAGTTGCCCGGGCTGTTGATCAGAAAACGCCAGCCCCGCCGCCGCTCCTGATCAGTGCATTCCGTTCCGATCGCGCTAAGCTAGTCCTGATGTTGGGCGTATGGTATGTCGTTGAACTCATGGCCATCTTTCTGATCACCATGGTGATTGATGGTGGCTTACTCGTTGAATGGATTACTGCCGGTGCGATGCCTACCGCAGAGCAAATGCCTAGCGTTCAGAAATCATCGTTTGTCGCCATCGCCCTTTATATTCCGGTGATGATGGCCTTCTGGTTCGCCCCACAGCTGGTGGTGTGGTCGGGCTTTACGCCCTTAAAGGCCCTATTTTTTAGCTTCTTTGCAGTATGGCGAAATAAATTTGCTTTTATTCGCTACCTACTCACCTGGATTGGGCTCACCCTATTCGTGGGGGCGGTCTCTGCTTTAATTGGCCAAAGCATGACCCTTGAGCCCAACACCATGACCGCGTTTCTATTTCCGATTACGCTGATCCTCATGTCGGTAGCCCATGGATCGTTTTACTACAGCACCAAAGTGATTTTCGGAGATGAAGAGCCGCAGTCTTAGACGGGATCAAGTTTTGCGACCGACAAGGCAAGCCATTTCACACCATCACGTTTAAAGTGAATCTGTGCCCGCGCATCGTCACCCGAACCCTCGAGGCCAGTGACAACGCCCTGACCAAAACGTGCGTGGCTTACGGCCTGGCCAATCTTTAATCCACTATCGTGGGCAACAATCTGGGCAGCACGCCCGCCCGCGCCTGCTGCACCTGTTCCATGCGACCCGCTACCCGACTTCCCGCCCCAGGCTGCCCGCCCGGGGCTTGCGCCCTGGCTGCGACCCGAAGCACTCCATCCAGCACCACCAGATCGGCCATATGCGCTTCCTCCCTCGTAATTCATAAAACCACCGCCTACAACACCGGCAGGGTTTAATCGTGGGGTGAGCCAACGCACGTTAGCCTCGGGCAATTCATCCAGGAAACGGCTGCGCATGTTGTAGCGCGTCTGTCCGTGCAGCATGCGCGTCTGCGCAAGCGAGAGGTAGAGCCTCTGACGGGCCCGTGTAATCGCCACATACATTAGCCGGCGCTCCTCTTCGAGCCCATTAGCCTCGGCAATCGAGTTCTCGTGGGGGAAAAGCCCCTCTTCCAGACCAGTGATAAATACCGCATTAAATTCAAGGCCCTTGGCCGAGTGGACAGTCATGAGCTGAACCGCGTCCTGACCCTCCTGGGCCTGGTTATCACCTGCCTCAAGTGACGCATGGGTGAGAAATCCAACCAGGGGCGGCATCTTGATCTCACCATCCTCCGTGATGCTCTCGCCCTCCTCTGAGATAAATACCGCTGCGGCATTGATTAACTCCTGCAGGTTCTCGACGCGATCACGACCCTCTTTTTCCGATTGATAGTGGGCGATTAAGCCGGACTTCTCAATCACGAGTCCCACCAACTCATCGAGCTTTAGATTTTGTCCCTCAAAGCGCATCGACTCGATCATTCGAGTAAATCCGCCCAGGAGTGTTCCGGCCTTGCCATCCAGATGAGGCACCGCCGCATAGAGACTTAACCCCTGCTGGGTCGCTCGATCTTGCAGAGCCTCAATACTGCGAGCACCGATCCCACGGGCAGGGAAATTCACGACACGCAGAAACGAGGTGTCATCGTGGGGGTTTTCCATCAAACGCAGATAAGCCAATGCGTGCTTAATCTCGGCACGCTCGAAGAATCGAAGGCCGCCAAACACTCGGTAGGCAATACCGGCGTTGAACAGTGTGTGTTCAATCACGCGGGATTGGGCATTGCTACGATAGAGAATGGCAATTTCACTTCGAGAAAATCCCTGGCCAATCAGATCGCGAATCTCATCGATTAGCCAATAGGCCTCAAGGCTATCACTGGCGGCCTCCAGGATGCGTAACTGCTCGCCCTCGCCCGCCTCGGTCCAGAGATTCTTGCCAAGCCGCTGGGCATTGTTGCGAATCATTGCGTTTGCAGCATCCAGAATATGCCCACCCGAACGATAATTCTGTTCCAACTTAATCAGGTTTGGAACGCGAAACTCCCGCTCAAAATGCTGCATGTTGGCGACATCAGCGCCACGAAATGCATAGATAGACTGATCATCATCGCCCACTGCAAATACCGCCGAGGCCTCACCAGAGAGCTCCTTGATCCATGCGTACTGCAGGGGGTTGGTATCTTGAAACTCATCAATCAAGATATGACGAAACCGCATGCGATAGTGATCACGCAAGGCGGTGTTACGTTTTAAGAGCTCGACCGCCCGCAGTAATAACTCGCCGAAATCAACGACCCCCTCGCGCTGGCACTGGTCATCGTAGGCCTGATAGAACTCGATAAACTTCTTGTTATAGCCATCGGAATCATCGATATCCGCCGCCCGCAGGCCCTGCTCTTTGGCGCCATTGATAAACGACTGCAGCTGCCGAGGAGGAAACTTCTCATCATCCCAGTTGAGAATCTTTAAGAGCCGCTTGACTGCGGATAACTGATCTTGGCTATCGAGAATCTGAAAGGTGGCGGGCAGGCCCGCATCCCGATGGTGAGCGCGTAACAGACGATTGCATAAGCCATGAAAGGTGCCGATCCACATGCCGCGGACATTAACGGGCAGCATTGCTGAGAGCCTTCCAAGCATCTCTTTGGCCGCTTTATTGGTGAAGGTTACTGCCAAGAGGCCCTGCGGGCTCACCTGGCCCGTGGAAACCAGCCAGGCAATCCGCGTGGTCAAGACCCTGGTTTTGCCACTCCCGGCCCCCGCCAAGATCAATGCCGATTGGGCGGGTAACGTGACTGCGGCACGCTGTTCTGGATTTAAACGCTCTAAAAGGTCTGCCATAGCCCCATTCTAGAGTTTCTTGAGAACGCGCTATGCCAGGGGCAGAGGATTCGCAAAGGCCCCTTGTTAAAATATGGCGTCTATTGCCCTCGGAAACGATTCACCAATGTCATCCTCTCTCGGCCAAACGCCTCAGACCACAGGGAATGCCGCGGCCACTGCGTCCGTCTCCTCGGCTACCCCCTACCAACCCAGGGCCCTTGAACAAGAGGCCCAGCAGGAGTGGCTGCGGCTAGAGGCCTATCGGGTTAGAGAACACGACCCACGTTTTCCGAAAGGCAAGTATTACGCCTGCTCAATGCTGCCCTACCCATCGGGCAAACTCCATATGGGTCATGTGCGTAATTACACGATCAACGATGTCATGGCGCGCGCGCTCCGAATGCAGGGCTATAACGTCTTGATGCCGATGGGCTGGGATGCCTTTGGTCTGCCCGCAGAGAACGCAGCAATGGCCAACAACGTAGCGCCCGCCAAATGGACCTACGACAACATCGCCTACATGCGGGGCCAGATGGAATCAATGGGTCTTGCCATTGACTGGTCGCGAGAGGTCGCAACCTGCTCGCCCGATTACTACAAATGGAATCAATGGCTCTTTTTGAAGATGCGAGAAAAGGGTATTGCCTACCTCAAAACCGGCACGGTGAACTGGGATCCAGTTGATCAAACCGTGTTGGCCAATGAACAAGTCGTTGATGGCCGGGGATGGCGTAGCGGCGCTCTTGTTGAGAAGCGTGAAATTCCAATGTATTACCTGGCAATCACGCAATACGCCGACGAACTGATCTCTGATCTTGAGGGGCTAGGCTGGCCCGAACGTGTCAAGGTGATGCAAGAAAACTGGATCGGAAAATCCATAGGCGTGCGGTTTGCGTTTCCACACGCAATTCAAAGCGCTGGTGGAGGCTTAATTAACGACGGCAGAATGTATGTCTTCACCACGCGGGCTGACACCATCATGGGCGTGACCTTTGTTGCAGTCGCGCCGGAGCATCCGATCGCAAGCAGAGCAGCAGAAAATAATCCTACCCTTGCCGAATTTATCGAGCACTGCAAGGCGGGCGGTGTCGCAGAAGCCGACATCGCCACCCGAGAAAAAGAAGGGATGGCAACGGGTCTTCATGTTACCCACCCACTCACAGGCGAGGAGATCCCCGTCTGGGTCGGTAATTATGTGCTCATGACCTACGGCGACGGCGCGGTCATGGGAGTGCCTGCCCATGATGAGCGCGACTTTGCCTTTGCAAAAAAATATGGCCTACGGATTCAGCAGGTGATTGCGCAGGTAATGACGAAGACTGCGGCACAACCGGCAAGCCCGCCCTTTTCAACGGACGCCTGGCAGGAGTGGTATGCCGACAAACAACACGTCGCCTGCATGAGTTCAGGCGCCTACGATGGCCTAGGCCATGAGGCAGCCGTCAACGCGGTTGCTGCCGATCTCGCGCAACGCAGTCTTGGTGAGAAGAAGATTCAGTTCCGACTGCGCGATTGGGGCATTAGCCGCCAGCGCTACTGGGGAACACCAATTCCCATCATCCACTGCGATCACTGCGGTGAGGTACCCGTTCCTGAGCAAGACCTGCCCGTGGTCTTACCCGAAAATCTCGTGCCGGACGGAACCGGAAATCCGCTCAGCAAGGATCCTGGGTTTTTGCATGTGAACTGCCCAAGCTGTAAAAAGCCCGCCCGCCGCGAGACCGACACCATGGATACCTTTATCGATTCGAGCTGGTATTACATGCGCTACTGCTCACCAGATGCCAAAGAGGCGATGGTCGACTCCCGAAACGACTACTGGATGCCGATGGATCAATACATCGGTGGCATTGAGCATGCAGTGCTTCACCTGCTTTATGCCCGATTCTGGACAAAGGTGATGCGGGACATTGGGCTCGTGAAATTCAATGAGCCATTTTCAAACCTGCTCACCCAGGGCATGGTGCTCAACGAGACCTATTTCCGCGATGACCCTGATGGAAGAAAGAAATGGTTTAACCCGGCCGATGTCGATGTCCGTTTCGATGATAAGGGTAGGCCCATCTCCGCAACCCTCAAAGCGGATGGGCAGCCAGTGCAGATGGGCGGCACCGAAAAAATGGCCAAATCAAAAAATAACGGGATCGACCCGCAGGCCCTTATTGATCGCTACGGCGCAGATACCGCAAGGCTCTTTACGATGTTTGCTTCGCCCCCTGAGCAGACCCTTGAGTGGTCGGATGCAGGTGTTGAGGGTGCATTTCGTTTCCTGAAGCGCTTATGGACATTTTCTCAATCACTCGGGCCATCACTCTTACCCAACCTAGCGCTCGACATGGCCAGGGCGTCATCCCCAACAGAACACAGCGCAAGAGATCTCCGCCGGGAGATACACGCCTTATTGAAGCAGGCTGATTTTGATATGCAGCGCAGGCAATACAACACCGTGGTCTCAGCTGCAATGAAAATGCTCAACACACTTGAGCAGGCTACAGGCGAAAAAAGCGCACGGGACCACGGTCTGCATATTGAGGGGGAGCTTGCAATCGCCCTCACAGAGGGAATCTCAATTCTGCTGCGCATTCTCTACCCCGTAGTGCCGCACATCGGCTGGAAACTCTGGCGCTCGCTTGGCTTTGCCAAGCACCATGGCGAGATACTCGATGCGGCCTGGCCCCTGGTTGATGAAAAGGCCTTGGTCCGCGACTCTATCAGTCTGGTGTTACAGGTCAATGGAAAAGTGCGCGGAAGCGTGATGGTGCCAGCCAATGCTGATCAGGCTGCTATTGAAAGTGCGGCTCTGGCAAACGAGGGCTTCATTAAATTCTCCGAGGGCAAGCCCGCAAAGAAGGTGATCGTGGTTGCAGGCCGGCTTGTCAATATAGTGGTCTAATTAGGCAGGAACCTAGACGACATGACATTTTCTTCAACTCGCCGACACCTCGGCCGTACCGCCTTAGCCACCTTTGTGGGTGCGGCGGGATTGGTCGTATCCGGCTGCGGCTGGCGCATTCGTGGGTTTGACCTCGCGCTACCCTTTAAAACCATCGCAATCTCGGGCGAGGCCGGTGTTGCCAATGAAATCCGTCAGATGGTCTTTGGTCAGCCTGGAATCAAGATCGTTCAAAATCAGGTTGAGGC
>Ga0079299_1000010_pt1 | contig 44815 bp, 42 predicted proteins | sample Wag4_2014_7_11_2_FD_76334 | JGI IMG/M metagenome (GOLD analysis project Ga0079299, IMG submission 76334) | Lake water microbial communities from Ohio, USA - Utica-2 Time Series LW 2014_7_11 | ecosystem: Environmental > Aquatic > Freshwater > Lake | place: USA: Ohio | collected 2014-07-11
AGCATGATCACCACCGCACAGACACCGATAATCACACCCAGCATCGTGAGTGATGTTCTCAGCCGATTTGTTGAGAGGGCGCGAAATGCCTCCTCGATCACCTGTGGTGTCTTCATGCAAGCCCCTCATCAACTGCACCATCAAAGACAACACAGCCATCTTTCAGCCGTACTAAACGCTTGCCGAAACGGGCGATATCAGGCTCATGCGTGACAAGAATCACAGTGATCCCCTGATCGCGATTCAGTCGCCCAATTAAAGACATAATTTCATTTGAGGTTGCCGTATCAAGATTACCAGTGGGTTCATCGGCCAATAAGACAGAAGGCTTCATCACGAGGGCACGAGCAATTGCGACCCGCTGTTGCTGTCCGCCCGAGAGTTGATTGGGCAATCGGTCGTTTAAGGCTCCCAACCCCATAAGCTCGAGTTGCACGCGAGCCTGCGTCAACGCGTCAGAGCGGGCAATACCGGCATAAATCAGCGGTAGTGCCACGTTGTCGACCGCCGACATACGTTTTAGGAGATTAAACCCCTGAAATACAAATCCTAATTTCTTATTTCGCAGTGCTGCGAGGCGGTCTGAGGACATTCCAGCAATCGCCTCTCCACCCAGAAAATACTGCCCTGAAGTAGGCGTATCGAGACAGCCAAGAATATTCATCAGCGTTGATTTTCCTGAGCCCGATTGCCCCATCAGGCAGACAAAATCACCAACAGCGATCTCGAGTGAGATTCCATGCAACACCAAAACAGGCGGCGCATCGGAACTCTCGTACTGTTTACGGATATCAACGAGCCGGATAAGAGGCGCCGTCATGCCTTAGAACATGCGAAATCGAAAGCCGGATGTCTGGCCCGTCGCGGCGGTCGATGCCAACCGCGACACGACCTCTTCGCCAACGACCAAGCCCTCAAGCACCTCCGTAAAGCGGCCATCAGAAATTCCGATTTTGACTTCTTTCGCAACGAGTCCGCCAGAAGGCGTGACCTGATAGACCTTGGGTGCCCCCGCAGAAGGCCGACCACTCGCGCTACCCGACTGCGGGCCTGTTTGCGGACCTGTTGGAGAGGGGGTGGCCGCGCTCTCAGGGGGGCGAAACCTTAACGCGGCGGCAGGCACCCGAACAACATTATCTTTACGATTGGTCATGATCGAGACCTGGGCAGTCATTCCTGGCAAAAGAATGCCATCTTTGTTATCCACATCGATGACCACGTTATAGGTCACAACGTTTTGCTGCGAGGTTGGATTTAAGCGGACCATGCGTACCTTTGCATTGAAGTCCTGCTCTCGAAATGAATCGACTGTAAAACGAACCGGCTGACCCGTTTGTATCGAGCCAACATCGGCTTCCGATACCGAGGTGTCAATCTGCATACGACGGAGATCGCGCGCGATCTGAAAAAGCGTCGGGGTCTGAAAACTCGCTGCGACGGTCTGACCGACATCAATGCCACGGCTCACGACAATGCCATCAATCGGTGAGCGGACCTTGCTATAGCCCAGGTTGGTTTGGTCTTTCATCAGCTGAGCCTCGACCTGCAAGACCTGGGCGCGGGCCGACTCGAGATCTTTTCGAAACCCATCGAGCGCGCCGTCAGAGACGAAACCACGGGCCTTCAAATTCTCGTTACGCTTGAGTATGAGCTCTGCATTATTCAGGTTTGCTTTTGCGCCTGCGAGGTTCGCCTCGGTCTGACGGATCTGCGCCTCAAGCAGAGCGGGGTCTAGCTCAGCAAGCAGCTGGCCAGCCTTCACAGGCCGATTAAAGTCGGTGTACAGCTTCATGACTGTGCCCGAGATCTGCGTGCCAACATTCACCAACTCGACCGGGTTCAAGGTGCCGTTAGCCGACACCCGCTGAACAACCGCGCCTTGGTCTACCTTAACTGTAACCCACTTGGGCTGCTCGGGCTGACGGGTTAACCACCAGCCCGCTGATGCGATGACGGCGGCCAATACGAGGAGCGCAATCTTGAGCGCGAATTTTTTATGAATAACGCCGGGTGGGGATGAGGTGTTCACAGGGGGACTAGTCTACAGAAACCTTGCGATCTCTCGAACATCTTCTTCTAGCATCTCTCGCACTTCGATCATTACCAGTCGTCCCTGCCGATCCAAGACCAACAATTAACTTAATCAATCTCTTCGTAAAGCGGCAGGGTGAGAAACTCCTCAAAATTCCTGCTCGTTGACATTAATTCAAAAATCTTGGCGGCCCGGTCATAGGTTCCAAGAACTGTAACGCCACCGGCAGCAACCGACGCCTTTACCTTTTCAAGCTCCTGAGGAATCAGATCCCGCACCAACTCGGCCGTGATCTTCGTGCCGCCTTCGAGCTTACCCTTGTGCGATCTTATCCATTGCCAGACCTGCGAGCGCGAAATCTCGGCCGTTGCCGCGTCTTCCATTAGATTGTGGATCGGCACACAGCCGTTACCGGCAAGCCAAGACCCCAGGTAATGAATTCCTACATTGATATTCATGCGCAGACCGGCCTCGGTGATTGGTGTCTCGGGCTGGAAATCTAAGAGATCCTGTGCACTTACATTGACGTCGGGTCGCTGCTTTTCAATCTGATTGGGTTTGTCACCCAGCACCGCAACAAACTCCTTCATCGCCGCCTCCACGAGGCCTGGGTGGGCAACCCAGCCGCCATCGTAGCCATCTGTCGCATCCCGCTTCTTATCATTAATGATGCCCTGCATGGCGATCGCATTTTTCTCGGGATCGTTTTTAATCGGAATTAGTGCACTCATTCCCCCGATTGCCGGCGCGTTTCGACGATGACAGGTCTTCAAAAGCAACAAGGCATAGGCTCGAAGAAAGGGGGCGGTCATCGTGACCTTACTGCGGTCGGCAAGGCAGAATTCCTGGTCAACCTTAAACTTCTTAATGCAGGAGAAAATGTAATCCCAACGCCCGGCATTTAAGCCAGCGCTATGTTCGCGAAGCTCATAGAGGATTTCATCCATCTCAAAGGCAGCTGTAATGGTTTCAATCAGCACGGTCGCCTTGATGGTGCCGCGTGCAAGCCCAAGCTCGGCCTCGGCCATCGACATGATGTCATTCCACAGCCGGGCCTCTTGGTGACTCTCAATTTTTGGGAGATAGAAATAGGGCCCGGAACCCTTCTCCAAAAGCGCATTAGCGTTGTGATAGAGGTAGAGGGCCATATCAAAAATCCCGCCGGATACCCGCCTGCCGTTGACCAACACGTGCTTTTCATCGAGATGCCAGCCCCGCGGGCGCACCAGCAGCGTCGCTACCTTGTCTTTGAGCTTATAGATTTTCCCGTTTTGGTTGAGCTCAATTGTTCCGCGAATCGCATCGCGCATGTTGATCTGGCCTTGAATCTGGTTATGCCAGTTGGGCGTATTCGAATCTTCAAAATCCGCCATAAATGAATCTGCACCCGAGTTCAAGGCATTGATCACCATCTTGCGCTCGACCGGGCCCGTAATTTCGACACGCCGACACTGTAGGTCTTTAGGTAATTTGCCAATCTTCCAGTCCGCCTCACGTATCGATGCGGTGTACTTCAGGAAATCAGGCCTCAGCCCTAAATCAAACTGCTTCGCGATCTGCTCACGCTGGGCGAGCATCTCTTGACGTCGATATTCAAACGAGCGATGTAGGCGCGCCACTAAAGCCAGCGCGCCATGAGTCAGAATCTCTGCGAACTCAGGGGTGATTTCACCCTTGATCTCAACGCCAGAAGGAAGACGATCCACCATAAAAACTCCCTAATAAATTTATTATTTAGTCGTAACAGAACACAGCAGATCCGCTACAGCGGATAAGTCTTGGGCCTCATGGTTTGGGCTGACCCCTAACTGCTCTCGGGGTGCACCAGCGCGATTGACCCAGAATGTCTCAAACCCAAACCAACTCGCACCGCAGATATCCCAGCCGTTTGACGACACAAACAGAATATCGTTTGCAGCGCAGCCAAAATAATCCGGTGCTAACTGATAGACAGCAGCATCAATCTTGAAACGCTTTACGGCATCGGCCGACAATACCGTTTCAAATATCCCCTGCAGCCCGGAACTGGCCACTGCCTTGCCCAGCATATCGGGATCTCCGTTGGAATGAATAGCCAACTTTAATCCTGCCGCCTTTAAACGTTTGAGCGTGTCCAGAACTTCTGGAAATCCCGATAACGACGCGTACTGCGCCATCAAGGCATTGACCTCCGCCTTACCCATCGCAAGCCCAAGGGCAGCTCCACAGAAGACCAGGCTATCCTGCGTAATGGACCAGAATGTCTCATAGCGCTGGCCCATTGAGCGCAAGCGCGTGTATTCCACCTGCTTGTCGCGCCACATTCTCGCAAGCGCACTGCCCATTCCCGGGAAGAGACCCTCTGCACACTGGCCGACTGAATACACATCGAACAAGGTGCCATAGGCATCAAAACAAATTGCGCTCGGTAACGGTTTCATGACAGACCTCGATTATATTGGATCTATGACCGCCAACGCTCTGCCCGCCACTCTCTCGCCCAATGCTTGGCAGGCCGCCTGTCGGGGCCTCGCGAACGCAGATCCCGTCATGGCCCGCATTATCGCGGCCCACCCGGGGTCGCAACTCGTTAGCCGAGGAGATCTCTTCACCACGCTGGCGCGCGCCATTGTGGGTCAGCAGATCTCGGTCAAAGCAGCTGCAAGCGTATGGGGCCGTCTGCAGGCCTTGGTGAAGCCATTTCAGGCCACCACGCTGCACCAGTTAGGCTCAGACCAGTTTGAGGGCGTTGGACTATCCAAGCGAAAGATTGAGTATCTCGGGGATCTTGCCCGGGCTTTTACTGAGCAGCCGGACTTAGCGCAGACCTTACAGCATCTCGAGGATGAGTTGGTCATTGCACGGCTTACGGAAATTCGTGGAGTGGGTCGATGGACCGCAGAAATGGCATTAATTTTTGCGCTGATGCGCACAGATGTTTTACCACTCGCTGATCTTGGTCTTATGAAAGCGATCTCACTACGCTACTACGATGGACTTCCAATCAGCCTGGCACAGGCTAAGGCAACGGCCAGCATCTGGTCGCCTTGGCGATCGGTCGCAACATGGTACTGTTGGCGCAGCCTTGATCCCGAACCGGTTGATTACTAATAATGTTTGCTTATCGACACGCATTTCATGCTGGCAATCACGCCGACGTGATGAAACACATCACACTGATTGCCACTCTTGATCTACTGCAGAAAAAAGAATCACCACTTGTTGTCATTGACACGCATGCCGGCGCCGGGCTCTATGCCCTTAAGAGCCCACTCGTTCGCGATAAGGCGGAGTGGTCCAGTGGCCTTGGCAAGCTCTGGGGCAAGGATGAAGAAGCGGCCACCCCTGTACTGGTGAATCGCTACTTGGAGTTAATCAGAAAATTTAATAAATCCGGAAGGCTCACCCATACACCGGGCTCTCCATTAATTATTCAAGAGTGTCTTCGTCCAGATGATCGACTAAGGGCATTCGAAATGCACCCCTCGGATATCGGGCCGCTGCAGTTATCCATTAAAGGCTCGCCGCGACAGGTCAAAGCAGAGCGTAAAGACGGTTTCCAACAACTCCGGGCCCTGCTACCACCCGCAGCACGACGCGGGCTCGTGCTGATCGACCCCCCCTATGAAATGCGCGACGACTATAAGCATGTTATTACCGCTCTGCGTGAAGGGCTTGATCGATTCGCAACCGGTGTCTATCTGCTGTGGTATCCGATTATTGGCCGCTTTCAGGTCGAGCGCCTTCTCCGACAGATCTCTACATTACCGATCAAGACTGTGCTCCATGCAACCTTAACGGTTCGAGGACCATTGAGCGATGGGCTAGGCCTTCAGGGAAGCGGTATGGTCGTGATCAACCCCCCCTTTGGCCTAAAGACTGCACTTGAGGATACGCTGCCCTATCTCGCTAAGACCCTTGGCCAAGACAATCGGGCAAAGTCTTCGGTGCGTGAAGCCGAGTCGCCCGCCGCTCTCAAAACGGCGCTCGGGGTCAAAACCCAAGCGCCGCTGACCTCCTCCCAGAAAAGATAAGCCACTCCAATTCCGCTGAGCACTCGGGTAGGCTGCTCCTTGACCCCGAGGGACTTAGGCTCGCTAAGCGACTTTCTTCTGCACCGACTGATGGTCGAAGAACTGCTCGTCTTCGGTAGAGCCCTTTAGGGCGGCTGTCGATGCCTCACGCTCTATGGTGGTGGTGACCGCATCAAAATACCCCGTGCCAACCTCGCGCTGATGTTTGACTGCGGTAAATCCTTTTTCCGCAGCGGAAAACTCGGCCTGCTGTAACTCAACAAATGCACTCATGTTGTTACGCGCATAACCGTAGGCAAGATTAAACATTGAATAATTCAGGCTATGGAAGCCAGCCAGGGTAATGAACTGGAACTTGTAGCCCATTGCGCCTAACTCACGCTGGAACTTGGCAATCGTTGCGTCGTCGAGATTCTTCTTCCAGTTAAACGAAGGCGAGCAGTTATAGGCCAACAACTTTCCAGGGAACTGCTTATGAATCGCCTCTGCAAATGCTTTTGCAAATGACAGATCGGGCTTGCCTGTCTCACACCAGATCATATCGGCATAGGGCGCATAGGCTAAGCCCCGGGAGATCGCCTGCTCGAGACCCGGTTTTGTCCGAAAGAATCCCTCTACGGTTCGTTCGCCCGTTAAGAATGCGCGATCGTTGTCATCTACATCAGAAGTCACGAGATCGGCAGCCTCCGCATCCGTGCGCGCTAATAAGACAGTCGGCACACCGGCAACATCCGAGGCCAGACGCGCGGCGACTAACTTAGCAACAGCCTCACGGCTTGGCACCAAGACCTTGCCACCCATGTGGCCACACTTTTTCACGGAAGCCAGTTGATCTTCAAAGTGTACGCCTGCAGCGCCCGCGTTGATCATGGACTTCATGAGCTCAAATGCATTTAATACCCCACCAAAACCCGCCTCGGCATCCGCAACGATCGGCAGGAAGTAATCCACATAACCCTCATCGCCCGGGTTAGTTCCTTCCATCCATTGAATCTGGTCTGCCCGCGTAAACGTGTTGTTGATTCGGTTCACCACCATCGGAACCGAATTGACGGGGTAGAGCGACTGATCGGGATACATCTCGCCCGCAAGGTTTGCATCGCCCGCGACCTGCCAGCCCGACAAATAGACCGCCTTGAGCCCGGCCTTGGCCTGCTGAAGCGCTTGATTTCCGGTAAGCGCTCCGAGGGTGTTTACAAAAGGTTCGTTGTTGACGAGCTCCCAGAGTCTCTCTGCACCCCGCCTCGCGAGGGTGTGCTCAGGCTGCAATGACCCGCGCAGTCGGACAACATCGGCGGCACTGTAGCCACGCTTGAGTCCGCGCCAACGTGGGTTCTCGGACCAATCTTTTTGGAGTTTCTGGGCTTCAAGTTCACGGGTAGACATCGACGGCTCCTTAGGTTTTGATGGCTCTATCCTAGGGAGAACTGCTGCTTCGCAATACTTTTTTTCAAATAAATTTCATCAAATTAAAACCAAATAAATCAATGCTTTAGATGAATATTTCTTATTGTGAAACGATGTTTTCGCCAGTGAAAAATAATTATGACGCCCTGCACCACCAATTTATCGTATTGTGAAAAATATTTTTCGTATTACGAAAATCTCTAGGTAGCCTCGCGGAGAGTCCGCCAGGCCGGTGTCCTGAGCACAGGCCGCAGCGCCACCCAGCCGGCAAGCAAGGAAATCGACGCCCCGATAACAGTGCCCAGCAATAGCATTGACCAACGAAACTCAAGCGCGAGAGAGAAGACTCGCTCGGCGAGTACGCCGCCAATTACAAGGGCTGCAGCCGAGGCCAGTAGGCCTGCAACACCGCCCACCAACACAAGCTCGATGGTCTGCGCAACGGCCAACTGCCGACGACTCGCCCCCAGGGCACGGAACACTGCAGCCTCACGCAGTCGTGAATCCCGGGTTGACAGCAGCGCAGCCCAGAGAACAAGAACGCCGCTCACGAGTGCAAAGCCGAATAACATCTGAACGGCGTTGATGACTTGCGACAGGATCCGCTGCAATTGACTCACCAGCGCACTAAGATCAAACACCGTCAAGTTCGGAAAGCTTGAGAGCAAAATCTTGGTGAGATCCACCGTAGGCATGCCCTGACTTGCGCTCGGGACATGAACCGAGGTGATCCAACTCTGGGGGGCATCGCGAAGGGCGGCGGGTGTGAGGATCATAAAGAAATTGACCTGCATAGAATCCCAACGCAGGACCCGAAGGTTTACGACGACCACCTCGACAGATTCGCCTGCGATCTCAAAGACCAGCCGATCATTAAGACTAAGCCCCAGGGTCTGGGCAATTCCACTCTCAACCGACACCTGCATTGCAGCGGGATCAAGCGGTCGACCGGCGACCAGTTGGTTATGCGCAGGGATCGTCTTCGCATAGGTGAGATTGAACTCACGATCGAGAAGTCGTTGGGCCCGATCACTGTCGAAATCAGCAAGGTTAATCGCCTTGCCATTAATCGCAATCAGTCGGCCCCGGACCATCGGCGCGACTGTTGAATCACCGAGGCCTGCATTACGAATCGCATCGGCTACCGCAAAACGCTGCTCTGTTTGAATATTAAGAACAAACCGATTCGGTGCATTGGGCGGGGTAGAGAGCCGCCAGGCACTGACCAGATCGGCTTGCACGGTCGTTAGGAGAAATAGTGCCGTGAGTGCCATAGCAACACCCTGAATCTGCAGGGCCAACGACCCCCCACGCCGCTGCAGACTTCGAGCGGTGCTGCGCCAGGCCCAGACAAACAGACCAAGCCTAGACTGCGAATCGCGAGCCGCGCCGACAGAGCCCGGCAGAAGCCTGAAGATCAGCCAAGACAGGCCTGCGAACCCAATCGCTGCGATCGCAAATCCGCCGGCTGTAATGAGCGATAGCTGCGCGTTACCGGTGCCGAACCAGAGCAGTAACCAGACAGCCACCAGCATGAATGCTGCCCAGATTTTTCCCGATATTGACGACACTGGCGTGTCTTGACGCAACACACGAACCGCAGGCACCTGCTTTAATGCAAAGAGTGGCGGCACTGCAAAACCAAGGATCATCGCCCCCGCAACACCCGCCGCCTGCGCGAAGGGCGCCCATGAAACGCTCGCCAGGGGAAGTGACAGAAACTTTGCCGCGAGGGCAGCTAACGAGAGCTGAATTAGCCATCCCAACAGCAGACCAATCACGATTGACACCAGTGTAGTGAGAAACAACTCAAGGGCCCACCACTGCACAAGTCGCGATTGCGTGGTTCCGAGCGACTTCAAGACCGCACAGGTCTGGAGATGCCGTGTGACAAACCGTTGACTCGCCAAGGCAACCGCGGCGGCGGCCGTTAACGACGCCAGCATTCCCGTCAGCGACAGAAATGCATAGGCCCGATCAAGTGCATTTCGTAACTCAGGCCGTGCATTATCAATTGTCTCTAAACGCTGACCGCGTCCGATCGAGGGTGCCACGGCTGCCGCATATTCATTAATCCGAGATGCTGCATGGCCCTCCGGTGCAGCCAGCCAGAGCCGATAACTAATCCGGCTGCCCGGCACGACAAGATTAGTATCGGCTAGTCGCTCATGCCGAATCATCACGCGCGGAGAGAGGTTAACGAAATTCATGCCCCGGTCCGGCTCTTGCAGAATCAGGCCTGCGACCCGAAACGTCACCGCACCGATTCGAAGCCGATCCCCGATACCGATATTCAACGTTGCTGCCAAGGCGGGATCGATCCAGGCCTCGCTCAGGCCTAACGGCGTATTACGGATGACCCCCGTGGCGGTTTGGATCTCAATGGAACCCCGAAGGGGATACCCATCGGTAACCGTTTTAATTGCGGCCAGGAGATTACGGGCATTGGTGCCCTCTCCCACCTGCGCCATGCTGGGAAACTGGCTGCCCATCACCATCCGAAGGCCCTGCGCCTGTGCGGCCTCGACCCAGGCCTTTGGCGTGACGCGATCAGAAACCAACACCAGATCGGCGGCAAGGGTACTCTGGGCGTCAGTTGCAAGCGCCTGGCGGACTCGATCCGCCAGTAAACCCACAGCGCTAACCGCGGTGACGGAAATCACGAGTGCCAGACATAACAAGGTCGCGCCCCCTTGCCGGAGATCACGCCAGGTTAGAAACCAGGCTAGTTGCATCGAAGTGCCTCAACAATTCCAATTCTCGCTGCTCGAATTGCAGGAACCATCCCCCCCGCAACGCCCATTGCCACTGCAAAGGCGAATGACGCCAGCGCAATTCCAGGTGAGAGTTCAAATCCGAAGGCGAGTTCGGAAAAGCTTTGGAAGTTTGTGGTTGAAAATTCGACCCATTGCATCGTAGAGGCCAACACCAAACCGACGACCGCTCCCAATAAGGCGAGCCCCACCGCCTCCGCAAGGAAGGCTAAAAGAATTGATTGACGCTGAAAACCGAGGGCCCGCAGCGTTCCGATCTCGGCGGTTCGGGTGGCGACCGCTGCCTGCATGGTGATGGTAGCGCCAATAATCGCACCGATCGAGAAGATTCCCGCCAGGGTAAGGCCTAGAATTTGAATAAATCTCGAGAGCCCTGCCGACTGCTCGGCGTAGTAATCCGCCTCACGTTTTGCGGCAAGCGTGATTCGAGGATCGTTATTGAGCCGATCGACCAACGCATCATAACTCTGCGGATCAGTAAGCCGAACAACAATCGATGAATAGGCGTTACGCCTGAAGGACTGCATCAACGAGTCCACATCGCCCCAGATCTCCGAATCAAAACCGCTGCGGGCCCCATCCATCACACCCACCACATGCCACTGACGGCCACCAAAAAACAGTGATTCACCTAACTCCACTCCTGCAAACTGCGCGCGCACGCTGCGGCCAACCACGATCTCATTGGAGCCTGGCCGAAACATTCGGCCCTCGATCAGGCTCACCTTTCGCCGCAGGATCACCCCATTTTGTTCCATACCTCGGATCATGGCGTTCGAGATTTTTCCATTCTGCTTTTTTGCAAGACTAATCAACATCACAATCTCGCGTGACGCCAGCGGCTCGCCAATGACTGCTACCTCCGGAAGCGCTACAACCACCGCCGCCTGTGACCGCTCAACGGCACTTTGGACCTCGGTGGTCGACCCCTTGCGGGACACAATGACATTATCGGGCTCACCAGTGGCCACAAGGGTTCTCTTTAATCCTGCATCCAGCATGAGCGAGGTTGCAAACACGAACACGACCAGAGCCATACCGCCTGCGGTCAGCACAGTCGTGACCCGCCGAACCCAGAGATTACGCAGGCTGTAGTGCAAGGGCACGGCACCCATATTCATTTAAATTGCCCGAAGGCCCTCGACGATTCGAATCCGGGATACCCGCCATGCTGGGATTGCAGCTGCAACCAAGCCCACCACGAGAGCAAGGATCAGTTGCATCCATGTGGTCTGGCTAGCAACCTCAAACACAGGGAATATTGTTCCCATCGCATCACCAAATGCGCGGGCGACCGGAAAGGTGATCAAGGCGCCTGCAATCCCACCAAACACGGCGAGCATCAGGGATTCAGCAGTAATCAATCCCGCAACAAACTGAGGTGAAAACCCGAGTGCCTTAAGGGTTGCGTATTCACCTGTGCGCTCGCGTGCGGTCATCGCCATAGTGTTGGCCATCACGGCCATGATAATCAGAATAACAACATAGGAAACAATCTGAATGGCCACCACAATCGCCTCGGTCATGGCGACAAAGCCAAGTTGAAACGCCTTCTCGGTCTCAGTCAATGTCTCGTACGCAGAGTTTCTAAATAACGAGTCAACCTGCAGACTAATCTCGGCGGCCCGTGCGGGCTCCGCAATCTGGACAATGAAAACGCCGGTGGTGTTCTGAGCGCGCGGCAGATTGCGCCGTTTGGCCTCCTCGTTAAGATAATCCCAATGGAAAAACAACTGGGCTGTATCCGTTGAGGTCTGCCGCCCCTCATAGATCCCAGCAACCTGAAACTCCCAGTCGCCGGGGTAGATCGTACCTTTCAGTGTCAGGTTATCACCCACCTTGAGCCCATAACTATTGGCAATCTTTCGTCCAATCACTACCCCACGACGATCCTTTAGAAAATTAGTGCGCTCCGTTTCCGTAAGCAGATACTCCGGATAGGCATTCAGATAGGACTCCGGCTGAATTGCAAACTGCGGGAAAAAATTCTTAGGCTCTTTGTAAATCCCGCCAAACCAGTTGGCCCAAGACAGGCTGCTGACGCCCTCGACCTGTCGAATACGATCGGCGTGGGAAATTGGGAGTGGAAATACGAGTGAGATCGCGTTACGGGTAATTAAGCGTGCGTTCGATGCGCCCTCGGCACCCGCATACCAGGCGCTCACTACTGTTGAGAGAAGACCAAAGGCAAGCGTTGCCACCAAGAGCCCAAAAAAAGTGAGCACAGCACGGCCCTTTTGACGCCAGACATTTCGTAGCAAGAGATTAAAAATGAGCATCTGTCTTTTTCATTGGCGCTATTGCTGACGCTGTTACTGGCGCGGGCATCGCTATCGCCGTGCCGGCCTCAAGCTGACCTTTCTCGAGATACACAATCCGCCGCGCGTGCTCGGCCGCCTTCGGGTCGTGGGTGACCATTAGAATCGTCTTGCCCATGTCCCGATTGAGCCCCTGAAGCATCCCCAGAATATCGTGCGCTGATTGCCGATCGAGGTCACCGGTTGGCTCATCAGCAACAATAATGCTGGGGTCTGTAATCAAGGCACGTGCGATCGCGACCCTCTGCTGTTGACCGCCAGACAGTTCACTTGGCGTGTGATCTAACCGATCAGCAAGACCCACCATCGTTAGGGCTTTCAAGACTCGGACCTTCTTCTCAGAGTCTCTCAGGTCTGTGAGCTGCAGAGGCAGCGCTACATTCTCAAACGCAGTAAGCACAGGGATTAGGTTATAAAACTGAAAAATGAATCCAACATGTTGAGCGCGCCACTGGGCTAACTCGGATTCACCCATCCTCGCGATATCCCGACCATCAATCAGAATCTCGCCCGAATCCGGCCGATCAATGCCCGCGATGAGGTTCAATAGCGTGCTCTTGCCCGATCCTGAGGGGCCCATCAAGGCGAGAAATTCTCCCCCTGCGACGGTGAGACTGAGATCATGAAGAACGGGTACAAACTGTCCGCCACGCTTGTAGCGCTTGCTGACATGCCTCAGTTCAATCATGGGTTGGCAATTTTTATGCGCTGGCCATCCCGAAGGCCTGCCGGCCGAATCACGACGCGTTGGCCTGGCTTGAGATTTGCAACAGGGACTAAATCACCCTGCACCCCCGAGGCCTGAGTATCAATCACAACCTCTTTCACCTGCCCGGAATCAACGAGATAGACCACCGGCTTTCCCTCGCGCTGGACAACCGCCTGCGCGCTCACAGCGACAATGGGTTTACGCTCGGCTTCTGATAATTGACGCTCAAGAAAGACCACCTTGGCCGACATATCCGGCAAAACGCGCGGATCGATTAAATCAAACTTAATCTTCACAAGACGGGTTGCCTTTGATCGATCAATCGTTGGGACCATTCGAATAATTGATCCCGCAAAGCGCTCCCCTGGAAGTGCGTCTAGTCCGATTTCTGCCGGCTGACCAATCTTTAAGCGACCGACATTTGATTCCGAGACATCCGTTTCAACTTCTAGCGTCGACATATCGGCAATGGTGACAACCGCACCCTTTGAATCCGCAGCCGAAGAAAATGGTGTGATGTTGTCGCCAACATTAGCGTTCTTGGTGAGAATGATCCCATCGAAAGGCGCCCGTATCTCTGTCTGCGACAGGTTAGCCTCTGCAACCTGCTGATTTGCCTTCGCTGCAGCAACACTCGCTTTTGCAATGCTCATTTTTGCAACCGAGGACTCATGGGCAGAAGGCGCAATAAACTTCTTTGCAAGCAGCTGCTCGGATCGACTGTAGTTCTGCTGGGCCTCAAGAAATTCCGCCTGCGCAAGATCCACCTGTGCCCGCGCCTGTGCAAGTTGCGCCAGGGTGTCGCGACTCTCGAGCCGGGCGACCACTTGGCCCGCCTTCACCACCGACCCCTCAGCCACACCGAGCCACTCTAAGCGCCCCGTTGCCTTAGATGCCAGAGAGGCCTTACGTTGGGCCACAACATAACCTGTTGCATTCAGAACTGACAGGGTCTGCGACGGATAGGTCTGCACGACCGGAGTCGTCTGCACCGGCTGGGCAGCGCCGGGGCCCCAGACTAACCAGGCGAAAAGAATGAGTAATACCGCAAGGCCCCACTTCCAAAATCTGAGGGCCCACGATAGGCGAAAGACCGGCATAGTTGATAATTCATTATGTTTAAAAGCCTGATCTTACGGGCAAATCCCAAACCCCACCAAAGGCCCACTCGGATGGGTGCAGCCCACTGAGAGAGCCTGCCAATTGGAAACGCTCGCTCTCATCTCGGTATTGTCTGCAGCGGTCTGCCATGCGGGCTGGAACATTGCGTTAAAAAAAGCACACGGTAGTGGGATTTCTTTTTTTGCCTTACTCGGCTGCCTTGAGTTAGCCCTCTGGGCATTGCCCGTGTGGTGGTGGCTACCTCCCCTTGATCACTTCCAGCCGGTCTGGTTACTGGCCATGTTCGGCAGCGCGGTTGTTCATATCGCCTACTTCTGGCTCTTGATGAGAGCCTACAAGAGTGCAGATCTCTCGCTGGCCTATCCCCTAGCCCGCGCAACGGGACCCTTGTTTTCAGTATTCGCCGCGATTGTCTTACTCAATGAGTCGCCGTCTACCACTGCCCTGACGGGGGCACTGCTGATTATTGGTGGATCAGTATGGATCGGCATAACCGGTGCGGCCTCAAGCCAGTTCGGCCCTGCCCAGTTAAAGGGTATTGGCTTTGCAGTGCTCTGCGGCAGCATGATTGCGATTTATACCGTCTTGGATCAGCAATCTGTCACAGCCCTGGGTGTGCCGGTGATGCTGTTTTATTGGGGCTCTATTCTGATGCGGGTCGCGCTAACACTGCCCGCGCTTTGGATCGATCGCAGAGCGGTGCGCTTATGGGCAAGACAAGATCTTAAAGTGCTACTGATCGTAGCCGTGCTCTCACCGCTGGCCTATATGCTCGTCTTGTACGCAATGAAGCTGGCGCCGCTCAGCCTTGTAGCCCCCGCTCGCGAGATCAGCATTCTGCTCGGTGTGATCGCCGGTGCGAAGCTGCTTGAGGAAGGCCGACTTGTTGCCAGGCTTGGAGCGGCAAGCCTGATGGTGGTGGGAATTAGTCTCTTGGCCTGGAGCTAAGTTAGCGGCCTCGGCCCGCAGATTTTTTCAGCGGCTTACCCGAACCCGCCGGCGCGGCGCCGCGACGCTGGGCTTTGCTGTCGCTCTTGACCTCTTTTGAATCAGGATGCATCGCCGCATGCTTTTTGGCGAGGGCATCTTTCAGGCTTGAGACGAGTGATTTCTTTTCTTCGGCCATGATTTCTTGATTGAATTGGTAGCGGGGGCAGGATTTGAACCTACGACCTTCGGGTTATGAGCCCGACGAGCTGCCAGACTGCTCCACCCCGCGTCAGGTGATAATGAGTATATATGAAATTCTGCTCCGAATGCGGTGGAACCACTGAAACCCTGATCCCAGAGGGTGACAGCCGCCTGCGCGCGGTCTGCTCGACTTGCAAAACAATCCACTATGTCAATCCGAAGATGGTACTCGGCACGATTCCCGCGTGGGGTGATCAGGTGCTGCTCTGCAGGCGTGCAATCGAACCACGCTATGGGTTGTGGACACTGCCCGCGGGTTTTATGGAGGTCGAGGAATCCACCGCGAATGGGGCGATGCGCGAAACGATGGAAGAGGCCGGCGCGCGGATTGAACTCGGCTCGCTCTTCTCGGTGTTCGATATTCCGCATGTGAATCAGGTCCACCTTTTTTATCTTGCACAGCTCAAGGACTTGGAATTCGCCGCTGGACCAGAGAGCCTCGAAGTTAAACTCTTTACTGAGGACGAAATCCCTTGGAACCTGATTGCATTTAGAACCATCACAGCAACACTAAAATTCTATTTCCATGATCGCCGACAAGGCGTCATGTCCATCCATACGGGTGATATCCGAGAGCTCAGGCTACCCCATGAACCGTACACTGATCTGGATCGACGCCAGTGATCCACTGCCCAGCACAGACTGCGCCCTCACCGCCGCCGAAGGGGCTAATGGGTTATTGGCGGCGGGCTCTGATCTCAGTGCGAAGCGGCTCGAAGAAGCCTATTCACGCGGGATCTTTCCGTGGTTCTCACGCGGCGAGCCCGTACTGTGGTGGACGCCTGCCCCCCGCATGGTTCTGATGCTCGACGAGTTTAAGATCTCAAAATCGTTTCGAAAAACAATCTGTAAGGCCCTTGAGGCGCCGGATCTCACGATTAGCAGTAACCATGACTTCACTGGAGTGATGCAGGCCTGCGCGGCGCCCCGCAACGGAAAGCCCGGAACCTGGATTAGCCCACCCATGATCGGCGCCTATGCCGACCTGCACGGCCGGGGACTCGCCCACAGTGTTGAGGTCCGTCGAGAAGGATCACTGATTGGCGGCCTATATTGCGTGAGCCTTGGCCGGATGGTCTTTGGTGAATCAATGTTTTCACATACACCCAACGCTTCAAAGCTAGCGCTCGCAACCCTGGTCACATGGATGCAATCCCATGATGCGCGAGTGATAGACTGCCAGCAGCACACAGGCCATCTGGCCTCGCTGGGGGGAAGGGAAATCGATCGGCCGGCATTTGAGTCTCTGATAGCGCAACTCACGCAGCAGCCCGCATTGCCGTGGCAGGCATCCCCGCCCACAAAAGAGGATTTATCTAAGGCGATTGATCATGGCTGATCTAAAAGATCTTCCGCTGGTCTCGCTTCAGTTCTATGTCACGGCACCCTACCCGTGTAGTTATCTCAACGATCACAAGGCCCGCTCACAGGTCGCAACGCCGAATCACCTGATTAATGCCCAGGTCTACGGCGATCTCGTACAGATCGGCTTTCGCCGCAGCGGTGTGTTTGCGTATCGGCCTTATTGTGACGGGTGTCGCGCCTGCCTTCCGCTAAGAATCCCCGTGAATCGGTTTGAGCCTAACCGGACACAGCGTCGTCTATGGAAACGAAACTCAGATCTCGCAACCGTCGCCCTAGACCTGCAATTTGAGGACGAACACTATGCCTTGTATCAACGCTATCAAAGCATGCGTCATGCCGGCGGTGGTATGGATCACGATAGCCGAGACCAGTATGCCCAGTTTCTCCTACAGAGCCGGGTCGAATCCCGGCTTATCGAGTTCAGAGACCCCAGAGGCTGCCTGAAGATGGTCTCGATCATTGATGTTCTCTCGGACGGTATCTCCTCGGTTTATACCTTCTATGATCCCGATGAGCGCCAGCGAAGCCTCGGCACCTATGGCATCTTGTGGCAGATCGACCAATGTCAGCGCCTATCACGCGAGCATCTCTATCTCGGGTACTGGATAGAGCAGAGCCCCAAAATGGCCTATAAGTCGCTTTTTCAGCCCAATGAGATTCTTAAAAACGGGGTCTGGATTGAACGCTAAACGGCCCCAATGAATCTCTTTTCGGCTTTTGCGCTGCTTCGGCCGTTGCTGTTTTCAATGGACCCAGAGTCGGCCCACAATTTCACGCTCCGGGCTCTTGATCGTCTGCATAAACTGGGACTTCTGCCGGCCTCAACGCCACTCTTAGGCCAGGCGGTTAGCCTCGCAGGGCTCTCGTTTAAAAACCCTATCGGACTCGCAGCAGGTCTCGATAAAAATGCCGCCCACCTTGATGCACTTGGTGCCTTCGGGTTCGGTTTTATTGAAGTGGGGACTGTGACCCCGCGGCCTCAGCCCGGCAATCCGCTACCGAGAATGTTTCGCTTGCCCGATCATCAGGCCATCATCAACCGGCTTGGTTTTAATAATCTCGGCCTGAGGGCATTTATCAGCAATGTTGAGCGGTCACGCTGGGCAAAAGAAAAGCGCGGTGTGCTGGGGCTCAATATCGGAAAGAATGCAAACACACCGATCGAGCGCGCTGAAGACGATTACATCGCCTGCCTCGAAGGCGTCTATCCATGGGCAGATTACATCACCGTTAACATCTCATCACCGAACACAAAAAATCTACGCGATCTTCAGCAGGATACCGCCCTTGATCGACTTCTGGAGCGTTTAAAAAACTCGCAGAGGCAGTTGATTCTGCGCTTTGAGAAAACGGTCCCCCTGTTTTTGAAGATCGCGCCCGATCTTGACGACACCCAGATTGAGCAGATTGCACGGCAGGTTCGTCACCAGGGATTTGACGGTGTTATCGCAACCAATACAACCCTGAATCGGACGGCGGTTGCGCAAGACCCCAACGCCCATGAGGCCGGCGGGCTCTCTGGGGGGCCGTTACGAGAACAGGCTAACCACGTTGTAACAACACTTCGAAAAAGCCTAGGTCCAGAGTTTCCCATCATCGGTGTTGGCGGCGTGCTCAACGGATCCGATGCCCAATCAAAGCTCGCGGCAGGCGCTGATTTAGTCCAGCTCTACACCGGCCTGATTTATCGGGGTCCACCGCTTGTTGCTGAGTCGGTGCGCGCGACACGATCCGCATAGAGCTCACGAAAGGTCTTCATCGCGGGCGTTGGCAAATCTCTGAAGTCCGTCCAATCCTTGACCATCGAGAGATGTTGAATCCGGCCCTTGTTTCTGCCGAGACTGCGCAGAAAACGGTTGGAGATTGTGGTCAACAAGGCATAAAGATTGGGCCTTACCGCAACAAATCCCCATGCCGCCATCAAGAATCGCTCCGCCGTGGGCCGCAGGTGTCGATCAAACTGCCGCTCTCTTAGCTTGCGCAGGAGGTTGGGCAGTGGGATTGCAACGGGGCATACGACATGGCATTCGCCACACATCGTTGCAGCCTGCGGAAGGTCGAGCGCGTTTTCAAGCCCGACATAACTGGGTGTTAACACCGACCCCATCGGGCCCGGATAGACCCAGCCATAGGCATGACCACCAATTTTCTGATAGACGGGGCAGTGGTTCATACAGGCGCCACAGCGGATACAGCGCAGCATCTCTTGGAATTCGCTACCCAGAAGACTCGAGCGGCCGCCATCGACGAGCACCACATACATATGGTCGGGCCCATCAGGCTCGCCGGGGGCTCGAACACCGGTGAGCAGAGAAATGTAATTCGAGATCGACTGGCCGGTTGCGCTTCGCGTAAGAAGGCGGACCATCGTTGCAAAATCCTCGAAGGTTGGCAGAATCTTCTCGATCCCCGTGACGGCAACGTGCACGCGAGGCATCACGGTACACATGCCCTCGTTGCCCTCATTCGTCACAATGGCTACAGAACCTGTCTCTGCAATTAAAAAATTACCACCCGTAACGCCCATATCGGAGCTTAGAAATTTTGGTCGCAGGGCCTCACGCGCCTCACGGGTGAGCTCGCCGATATCGGTCAACTTCGGCTTCTGATGCACCCTCGAAAACAGATCCGAGACCTCTTCTTTGTCTTTATGAATAACGGGCGCAATGATGTGGCTGGGCGGCTCGTTATCGTTGATCTGCAAAATATATTCACCAAGATCCGTCTCGACGGACTCAACGCCCGCAGCCTCAAGGGCAGCATTTAACGCCATCTCCTCGGAGACCATCGATTTTGATTTCGTAACCCGCTTGACATCATGCCGCTTTGCAATTTCAACCACGAGTTCAGAGGCCTGGGCCGGTGTCTCCGCGAACAACACCGTTGCGCCCCGCGCCTTCGCGTTTTGCTCAAAAATCTCGATCCAGACATCGAGCCGATCCAAGACCCGGTTACGCCGCTCAACCGCTGCCTGGCGGGTCGCCTCATAGTCAATTTCCTGCATCACGGTGGCGCGAGCAGAGACAAACTTTTCAGCAAGTTTTTTAAGGTTCTTCTGCAATCGTGTATCGGCGAGTTTCTCGCCTGCACGCGCTTGAAAATGCATTGATTGAACGCGCATCGCTACTCGACGATTTCTTTTAAGAGAATAAAACCCATAGTTCGACCGATCTTTGTTATTGAGAACCCGAGGCAACATCGCCCGCGAGCACCTGGGCGATGTGCAACACCTGTGTGCGTTCATCACCAAGCCGGCGCAGCCGGCCTTCAATGTTCAGCATACAGCCCAAATCGCCAAGAACGACGGCCTGTGCACCGGTTGCATGGATATTGTTAACCTTATCATCAACAATTGCAGCCGACACATTGCCGTACTTCAGGGAGAACGCGCCCCCGAACCCACAACAGGATTGGCAGTTCTTCATTTCCACAAGCTTTAATCCCGGAATTTTCTCAAGCAATGCTCTGGGCTGCGCAGAAATTCCGAGTTCGCGCAGTCCACTGCAGCTGTCGTGATAGGTGACCTGACCATCAATCTTCCCTGGGATGGTCTCCACTTTGACAACATTGGCAAGAAAATCGGTAAGCTCGAAGAGCTTAGGGATGAGATCACCCATTCGACGCTTCATCTCGGGATCATTGACAAATAGATCGAGATAGTGGACTTTGATCATGCCTGCACACGATCCCGATGGAATGACCACATAGTCAAAGCCCTCAATCTGGGCGAGCACCCGAACGGCTAGCTGGTGGGCCGTTCGACGATCACCGGCGTTGTAGGCGGGCTGCCCGCAGCAGGTCTGCCCTTCAGGAACAATCACCTCGCAGTCCGCATGTTCGAGCAATTTAAGGGTCGAAAACCCGATCTCTGGCCGCATGAGGTCGACAAGGCAGGTCACAAACAGGGCAACGCGAGGTTTCTCAGCAGTCATAAGTTCGCTATCGGGGTCTTTGGGCCCAAATCTTTCATGCACTAAAATGCCATTTTGCCACTTGATATGGGCAGCATGCGCGAACCCCCCTCGAACCCCACTAAAAAAAGCCAGGCCCCGGCCGCAGGTGACGCACCGACACGCCGGCTGATCGCGCCCCCGGTGAAGCCACCCAGCCTCGCCATCCAGGTCATCGAGCGGATGATGACACTGCTCGACGCCCTCGCCAAGAAATCTGAGCCTGTCACCTTAAAAGAACTCTCGACAACGAGTGGCCTGCACCCCTCGACGGCCCACCGAATCCTCAACGACCTAGTGCTGGCACGGGTGGTCGATCGCACGGAACCGGGAAGCTATCAACTGGGCATGCGGCTCTTAGAGCTTGGCAATCTCGTAAAGGCGCGGCTTAACGTGCGCGATGCAGCGGCAGGTCCAATGCGCGAACTCCATCGGCTAACCGGCGAAACCATCAACCTCTCGGTGCGACAGGACGATGAAATTGTATATGTCGAGCGGACTGTGAGCGAGCGATCAGGCATGCAAGTCGTCCGCGCCATCGGAGGACGGGCACCGCTCCACCTCACCTCGACCGGTAAACTGTTTCTCGCCAACGACGATACGCGAGCTGTTCGCTCCTACGGAATGCGAACGGGTCTTGCTGGCCACACACCCAATAGCATCACCGATCTCGGAAAGCTCGAAAAGGAACTCCACGAGGTGAAGACTCGCGGCTTTGCCCGCGACAATGAAGAGTTAGAGCTTGGCGTGCGTTGTATTGCAGCTGGCATCTATGATGACAGCGGTGAGTTGGTCGCAGGGCTTTCGATTTCGGCCCCGGCAGATCGCGCTAACGATGGCTGGATACAGGCCTTAACAGAGACTGCGCACGCGATCTCCGCGGCCCTCGGCTACGAGCGAGCGGGCGTCTGACGATCTTTTTCTGTTGACAGCCAACGACGAATTCGCTCGGCATCAGACAGCCGACTGCTGCTGGCTTGTGCATCGAGCATCACGATAATGACATCCTGATCGTCAATTACGGCCTGCATGACAAGGCACTTGCCCGCATCGCGAATAAAGCCGGTCTTCGAGAGGCCCAAATCCCAGTCTTCTTTTCTCGTCAGGGCATTGGTGTTTCTGAACTGCTGCTGCGCACCGCCAACTCGAACAATTGCCTCGCGATCGGTAGAGTACTGCCGAATCAATGGAACCTCGTGGGCTGCATTAACAAGCCGTGAGAGGTCGCGAGGCGTTGATACATTTGCACTGCTAAGCCCAGTTGGCTCAACGAACTTGGAGTTGCTCATTCCAATCGCCCGCGCTTTTTCGTTCATCGCCTCAACGAAAGCCTCAAGGCCGCCAGGATAGTTGCGGCCCAAGGCATGGGCGGCCCGGTTCTCGGAAGACATCAAGGCAAGGTGCAAGAGTTCTGCCCGGGTAAATTTTGCACCAACACGTAGACGGGAACCGGAATATTTCTCAAGCTGGGTGTCTGCCTTTGAGATTATGATGGTCTCATTCAGAGGCAGACTTGCCTCCATCACGACGATGGCCGTCATGACCTTTGTAATTGATGCAATCGGCAAAGCGACATCGGGGTTTTTCTCAAGCAGGATCTCTCCAGTGCGTTGATCAACCACCAATACCGCGCTCGAATTTAATGCAATCTCGGTGAGCTCCGAGCGAAGCCCGAGCCTCGAGCCCATTGAGTTATAACCGGGCTCTGCCTTCGCAAACGACTTTCGGCTCGCCACACGTGTTGTTGAGGTCTTCTTAGCAGTTCTCTGCTTCGCGGCCTGCACATTTTTGGTGCTTTTGGCAGCCTTGGCAGTGGAGGCAGATTTTCCTGACTGAGATTTCTGAGTCGATTGGGCAGCAGCCGTTCCCGACAAGCCAAAACCAAAAGCAATCAGGGACAGAGACACAAATGAGGCTAAAAACAAGCAAGATGCCTCCTTTGGCCTATAAAAATCCTTTCGACCGCCCTCGCCCGGGGCAAGACGGCATGCCTGCGCTAGTTTCTGAAGCGTCATCTCCCTGACACCCTTTTATTTTGCGATGGCGAATGCTAACAAAGGTTTTGGGATTCTCCAAACAAAAATTGAATTTTTTCAATAGCTTAGCCTCGGAAATGAAGACTCGCTCTCAGGAGTCGCAATATTGCAGAGCACAATTTACGGTGTTGAAGTGGATATCCACTGTGTCCTGAATGTCTCGTGCATACCCCCCCGCCATCGCAACGGCTACCGGCACTCCGTGTGTCCTCGCATAGGAAAAAACCCGCTCATCTCGAGCGCAGAGTCCCGCCTTGGTGAGCCCAAGACGGCCAAGTCGATCACCGACAAAAGGATCTGCCCCTGCTAGATAGATCACAAAGTCCGCGCAGAAAGACTTACTCATCTGATCAAGTGCACGCTCAAGCGCCGTCAGGTAAATCTCATCGGTAGTGCCATCGGGCAACTCCACATCTAGGTCAGAACACTCTTTTACAAAGGGATAATTGCTCGCACCGTGGACTGACAATGTGAAGATACTCTCGTCGTTCTCGGCGATCTTTGCGCTTCCATTACCCTGATGGACATCCAGATCAACCACTGCGATACGGCGAATTCCCTCCTGTCCACCGAACTCCCGCTGCACCACGCGTGCCGCAATGATTGCGTCGTTAAAGCAACAAAACCCCTCACCGCGATTCGCGTAGGCATGATGGGTTCCCCCCGCAAGGTTCACGGCGGCCCCATCACGGATCGCGGCCCGGCAGGCCTCCACGGTTGCGCCCGCTGAACGGCGCGATCGTTCCACCATCTGCACTGACCAGGGAAATCCAATTTTCTGTATTTCATTTCGGGACAGATCACCGTGGACAAGACGGTGGATGTAGTCGCAATCGTGGGCCAGAGCAATCACTGAATCCGGCAGCGCCACCGGCTCGCGAAGGTCTACGGAGGGCAGCTCAGCGTGCACACGCTCCCGCAGAAGTCGATACTTCTCCATGGGAAAACGATGCCCCGGTGGCAGGGGAAGAACGAACCGATCACTATAAAATGCGTACACGAGACCCCGTCTTCTGTTATGCGCAGGTACAGCAACTGGCGATGCTGGTCAGGTAAACCGATGTTCAATCAAAAGGAGAATGGCCATGGGAATATATCCCACCCCAGAAAATCTGAGTGAGGCGCAGAAGCAGAATATTGAGGCGATGATGAAGCTATCCCATAAAGCCTTTGAAGGTATTGAGAAGATGGTCGATCTTCAACTCAATGCTGCGCGGGCGTCGCTACAAGAAACCTCTGAGAAATTCAAAGCCATGATGAGCGTTAAAGATGCGCAAGACTTAGTTAGTATCAACAGAGATATCGCCACCCCCACTGCCGAAAAAGCACTTGCTTACTCACGCACCATTTACGACATTGCATCCCAGACAAGCAGCGAAGTGCAACGGCTCATCGATGCTCAGATTGCAGATGCCAACAAGAGATTGGTCGATGCCCTTGATGAATTCGTGAAAACCGCACCAGTGGGTTCAGAGAACATCGTGGCGATGATGAAGAATTCGTTGACCGCGGCTAACTCTGCATTCGATACCGCCAACAAGGCTGCTCGTCAGGTGGTTGAGATGGCTGAGCGCAATATGCGGGCGGCGTCGGAAACCGCGCCAAAATCCCCTAAACGTTAACGCTTGGAGATATTGTTGCCTTGCTCGGTTAACGCTTGCGCGTTGTCAGCGCCCTTGTTTTAACGGGTAACATCCCGCTCTTCGACGACCACCCCTCCGAGCGCGACTACGCCAGCTTTGAATTCTTCGTAGGCTGACTGCAGTGATGCCGGAGGACCGCCCGCAACCCCTCCCCCGTCTTGGCCGCTCTGAATACCGACTGCGCCGACTTTACCCCGTTGACCCTTTGGCCCCTGAGCCTTCACGCCCAACTCGATATGCTTCGGTTTTCCATCATCGCCCGCCGAGGGAAGACTGTAAATTTTTAGTTCGGGATATTTTTCTGTCAGCATCCGCATGAGCGAGGTGACGGTTGCCTCAAAGAGCTGATGAACAATCATTGAGCGATCGAACTCAGCGGCCTGACGAAATTCACTGTGGTAGTAGGTCTCAAGCACCCATTCAATCATTGGCCAAGCCATCACCGGAAACCCGGGGCAGAAATAATGCTCCTGAATACAAAACCCGGGGATCTTGTTGTAGGGGTTGGGAATAATGTTAGCGCCTACCGGGAACTCGCCCATACGGAGCCGATCATCGGTGGCCGGCTGCCCCATCTCGGCCGAGCGCTGCCGAATCAAGCGTTCGGCCTCAGGATGCAATTCCAACGCAAGCCCAAGGGCCTCAGCAGCCGCCTGCCGCGTGTGATCATCCGGAGTGGCGCCAATCCCCCCGCAACTCAGCACGACATCGCCAGATGCAAATGAACTGCGTAACGCACGGACACAGCGCGCCCGATCATCGCCAAGGTAATGGACCCACGATAAGGCAAGCCCACGTACGGCGAGTATCGACTTAACTTTTTCGAAGTGCTGATCCTGTCGTTTACCCGACAAAATTTCATCACCCACAATAAATAATCCGAACGCTCGTGCCATTAATTTTCGCTTTTGGAAGCCCGCATAAACGACTGACACAAGTTACGAAGGCCGATCCATTGTTGCTGCCAAAACCCATGGCCGTAGTTAACACCCTGAGCCTGATCACGAATCCCGGTCTCAGGCAGTCGCTCGTTAGCAGAAAACCGCCGCTCAGCCGACCAGTCCGCGGTTCTAAAGAGCCAATCCCAAATGGGAAATAACACTGCAAAATTAACGCCCCTTGCCGGCCCCTCATGCCCGAGCCCAACCGCATGGTGCAGGCGGTGGAACCCTGGCGAGACAACCAGCCGGGCCAACCAACCCGGAAATGCCAATCCAATATTGGCGTGCTGCAGGCTCTGCCAGACCCGAGTGATCACGACAAAGCTTAGAAACTGGCTCGGCATCACACCAATAAAGAGTGCAACAAATGCGAGGATGGCATCACGCAACAGATCATCGACGAGGTGATTACGGTTGTCCGTCCAGAGGGTCATCCGTCGCTGAGAGTGGTGGATAGCATGAAGAGACCACCACCAGTTCCATCCGTGCTGAAAGCGATGAATCCAGTAGTCCACAAAATCTAAAATAACCAGATAGACAAAGGCCGCTATGACCGGAAGGTAGGTGAGCCCCAACAGCGCATCGATCTCAACCGCCGGCAGGCCCCAGCCACGCCAGCCATCACGGGCCGCTAAGGCAATCGGCTCTAACAATACAAACGCGAAGACTGCGAAGGCGCCTAAACGATGTAACAAGGTATAGGCAAAATCAGTGCCGACGCGATCGCCAAGGCCGCCCGGACCGCGACGCTCGGCCGGAAACCGCCGCTCGAGTGGCAGTAAGATTGCCGCCAGCAACGCAACCTCTATTGCACCGATTAGAAACCACTCAGTAAAATCAAAGGCCTCCTCCATGTGGGCGAGAAGGCCTGCTGCCGTGAGACCGGGCAAGACAATCCCCTCGAAAACGATCGCATGAAGTTCTGCGAACAGATTGATCAACGACTCAATCATGATGGAGGCCGATCGATAATGGTTTTAAAGCAAAATCCTTTTGACTTTAATCCACCAATCAGCGGATCTAACATCGGTGCAAATGCCTCCTTACGCGACCATATACCCAAATGGGCCATCAAAATATCCCCCGCTCGGATATCACGCAACGCATTTTTCAATAGCTGCGCATTGGGATAACGCTCGCTCGCTAACTCGTCGCCCAGAAAACCTGCAGGGCTCCAGTGAACATGGGTATAGCCACACACCTCGGCCGCCTGCAGCGCATTCTTATTCGTGAATCCGCCGGGCGCACGCCATATCGGATCGAGTGGGCGGCCAGTGAGTTTCTGAAACTGTTGGTCGACTGCACGCAGCTCAGCACAAAACTCTTTGGCCGTGAGACGCAGTAGCTTTCCTGCATCGGCACCAAACTGTGGCCGATAACGGATCACATCCGCGGAGGCTGCTCCTGCCGACGGGGCCTCGAGTATCCGGCCATGCCGAAGCGTATGACTTCCGAACGCATGACCCTCGGCGACACGGGCTCGCCAATAGCCCTGCCAATTCTCATCAATTGAGAAATCCCCACGATAGGTTTTTTCATTTGCAAGAAAAAAAGTAGCCTTAACCTGGTGCTTTTTCAAAATACCTGCGATCAGATCCGCGCTCTGCATTCCCCCCGTATCAAGCGTGAGATAGACCGGTTTCCCGCAGGCCATGGCAAGGCTTGCCGATATCGCCAACACGAGACCGACAGCGAAACGCTTCGCAGCCTTCAGTTGGCCAAGATGGCGGCTAGAGAAGGCCAGCCCGATCATGCAGGTAGACTCCATGCGGTGATCGCCCCACCGTAATACGTTTAATCACTTTTCCGGCATCAAGATCAACGACTGAGACGGCACGAATCCAGCGTTGTGTAACCCATAACTGCTTGCCGGATTCATGAATATCCATACAATCCGGCCCGCCGGGTACTTTAATTTCAGCCTCCACTTTCAAGCTACCCATATCAACTTTAGACAAGCTATTGGCAACCCGGTTGGAGACCCAGAGGTGCTGGCGATTGCCCTGATTTCGAAACGCATGGGCCCCCTCGCCGGTTACGATCTTTGTTACCCGTTGTGGGTCTGACCGATTACGGCCACTGACCTGAATAACATCAATCGCGTTTTCCCCCATGACGCCCACGAAGATCAATTTTGAATCGGGTGAGATTGCGACGCCCGCAGGCAAATTCCCCACCGCAAACCGCCACAACACGACAAGTCTGCGCAGATCAATCGCGACCAGTTCATGCGACTCTTGAAGGGTGACATAGACCACCCGGCTGTCGTCTGAAAATACAAGGTGACTCGGTGTCTTTGCGAGATTAAATCGCGCTAACCCTTGAAGCTTCATCTCATCCCCATGCCCGACACGGCGATAGACATCGACATGGTCTAGGCGGTTTGCACAGGTTACAAAAAAGTTTTGGTCGGGCGAAAAGCCAAGATGATAGGGGTCGTCGACCCCCGATACGGCATGCATAACAGTGCCAGTGGCGGGATCTAGAAAAGTAAGAGAATCCGACATCGCGTTGCCCACCACGACCAGGCGATTATCGGGTGTGGGATATAAATGGTGTGGCTCCTTACCCGTCGGAATGCGGCCAATGACCTGGTGGCTCTTGGGGTCGATGAGGGAGAGATCGGCATCACGGGAGTTGAGGACGATAACCGGATAAGCCCCTGCCGAACCCGTTGCACTGGCCTGTGTTTGGGCTTTTTTCTGCGCCTGTGCAACACCTGCCCCACCCAATACACCTGCCGCCGACGCAATCGCAGCGCCTGCCAATGAGAACCGTAGAAAACGGCGCCGATCAGGGTTTGAAAAAATCATAGCCCTTCATTATGTCTTTATTCTTGGAGGTTCGCCCAAGAGCGTTGGAGTCGCTTCACTGAGACCGGAACCGGGGTTTTGAGTTCCTGTGCAAAGACAGCCACGCGAAGCTCTTCCAACATCCATCGAAACTCCAAAAATCGATCGGGAAGCGCAGCACGTTGTTGACTGGCCCATCGCCAGAAAGGCGCCTCGACAGTGCTCACCTCAGCCAGCCAGCGGGTATCACGGCTAGGATCAATTCGACACTTATCAATTCGGCTCGAGACCGCCTTCAGGTATCGCGGGAGATGGGCTGCCCGCTCCGATGGGATCGAGACCAGAAAATCATTGGGCACAAGACGAGCGAGCTGCTGAGAAATATCAGCATGGGTCGATGCCATCGCTTTAACCCCTCCTAACTTTTTCATTATGGTTGAATGCTCACCCAGCACCAGGCCAAGCCAGCGCAGCATCTCATGGCCGATCAGCAGCACACGACTGCGGCCCTGTGCAATCCAGGCATCGCACTGCGCCTCATCGGCCGGGAGGCCCTGCGCCAGAAATACCTGCATCAGCGTACGGTCACGCAGCTGTCCAAATAGCCGGTCATGGCCTCCAAAGGGGGTGTACTGCAGGCCAATATCGCGACGGGCATTTAATTCTTTTTCTAAAGACTTCAATGGCTCTTTAACCGCCAATGCAATTCGATCGAGCCAGAACTCTCGCGTGAGCGCACCCAAAGATTGTTGATCGTGCTGGGTTTCTAGACCTAACTCTGCCCGTAAGACCTCGAGATCTCGCCCCTCTGCAAGCCTGCGGCCGTGGGGATCAAGAAGTCGGAGATTAAACCGGCAATGCGGACTCATACCGTCGAGTTTGAAGTCGTCACGTTTTGCGGCGATGCCCGTTTCTTGCGAGAGATCCCGAATCAGTGCTGGAATTAGCCCCATCGTTCCAGCCTTTTCAGCCCATCGCTCACAAAAGCCTTGTGCGTAATCCGGCAGCGGAACACAGTGTCGACGAATTCGTTGCGGCAGGCTTTTTAAGAGGGCCTGCACCTTTTCCTTCAGCATTCCAGGAACCATCCACTCGAGGGCGAGTGGGTCAACCGAATCAATCTGGTCAAGCGGCACGAGAAGCGTTACGCCATCACGCGCGTCACCAGGATCAAAGTGATACTCCAAGGCATAGGCTTTTGATTGGCAGACGATCGATTTGGGGAACTGCTCCGTTGTAATGCCCGCCGCCTCATGGCGCATGAGATCGTCTTTATTAAGGCAGAGACACTCAGGGTTGTCTCGAACGGCCTCGCTATACCAGGCCCCCAGGCTCTGCGCATCCATGACATGCTCCGGGATCGACTGGTCGTAGAAGGCAAAGAGTAAGGCCTCATCGACCAAGATATCTGGGCGGCGCGCCTTATGCTCGAGGGCCTCAACCTCACGAATTCGTTTTGCATTAACCGCAAAGAATCGATGCGGGCATTCCCAATCCTGCTCAACGAGAGCCTCACGAATAAAAATCTCGCGAGCCTCTTGATGCTGATGGGGCCCCAACTGTGCCCAGGAAATTTTTCGGCGTTGATAGATTGTTAACCCATAAAGCGTTGCACGCTCATAGCCCACGACACGACCCGTCTTCTTCTCCCAATGGGGTTCGCTATAACTTTTTTTCAGAATATGGGCGGCCGCCTGTTCAACCCATTGCGGCTCAATGGCTGCAATGGTGCGCGCAAAAAGGCGCGAGGTTTCTACCTGCTCGGCTGCCATCAGCCATCGTGGCGGCTTCTTTGCAAGTGAGGAGCCTGGCCAGATCAGGAACTTGACATCATGACAGCCGAACCAGATCGGCTCATCGGGCGCCCGAGTGCCAATGTTCGAAAGTAGGCCCGTCAAAATAGCCTGATGTAGGGTTGCCGGCGAGGCAGGCGTCTCATTAGGCGTCCAGCGGGCCTCTGTTACCCACTCCGAGAGCTGCTGATGGATCTCTCTCCACTCGCGTACCCTCAGCGGTGAGAGGAACTGGGCCCGAAGCGCCTGATCATATTTTCGGTTTGATTCACGCGCACCATGCAGAGACTGAATCCTATTCCACAGGTTCAACAGCGAGGAAAATTCACTAGCCGGGTCCGCAAACGCTGCATGGGCCCGATCGGCTATCGATGCCTGAGCCTCAGGACGATCCCGCGGATCTTGCGTCGATAAGGCTGCTGCAATCACTAACATCTCTTTTAAACAGCCCAACTGCCGAGAGGCTACCAACATTCGACCAATTCTTGGGTCCACTGGAAATTTCGCTAAGGTCTTGCCAATCGCTGTGAGTTGGCCATCTCCATCAATTGCATTAAGTTCACGCAGCATCACCAAGCCATCCGCCACCGCCTTACCTGAAGGCGGATCAATGAAGGGGAAGTCTCGAATCTCAGGCAATCCCAAGGACTTCATACGCAACATTACCGCGGCAAGCGCACTGCGATGAATCTCAGGGTCTGCAAACTCGGGGCGTTGCTTAAATTCGGCCTCATCGTAGAGCCGAATACAAATGCCGTTCGCAATTCGGCCGCACCGACCACTTCGCTGATTCGCTTGGGCCTGAGGGATTGGTTCGATTTGTAATTGCTCGACTTTGCCGCGGTATCGGTACCGCTTTACGCGCGCAAGTCCGCTATCGACGACGTAACGAATATTGGGTACCGTCAGCGAGGTCTCCGCTACATTTGTCGCCAGTACAATCCGGCGTGCGCCAGAGGGCCGAAATACACGGTCTTGATCGGACTGATTCAATCGCGCGTAGAGGGGCAGGATTTCGCTGGCCATCTTTCCCGATTTCGCCAAGAGGCTATGGGCCGGCCGACCACGCAACTCGTCAGCAACCGCTTTGATCTCCCGCTCCCCGGGGAGAAACACCAGAATATCTCCGGGGCCTTGACCACTCCAATCCCGCTCACACTCCTCGATACCATCGATCACGGTATCGATGAGATCTTGGTCGGTGCTCTGGGCAGGCCGCCACCGAACCTCAACCGGAAAGAGTCGGCCTGAGACCTCAACCACGGGAGCAGGTTTTCCGTTCTCGCCAAAGTGCTGCGCAAAACGCTCCGCATCAATCGTGGCCGAGGTGATCACTACCCGAAGATCCGGACGCTTTGGCAGGAGATTCTTGAGATAGCCCAACAGAAAATCAATATTTAGACTTCGCTCGTGGGCCTCATCCACAATGATCAGATCGTAGGCGCGCAGCAGCGGATCGGCCTGGGTCTGGGCCAATAGAATCCCGTCTGTCATCAGTTTGATGGGGACCCCGGGGCGAGCGCGGTCATTGAATCGAATCTGGTAGCCCACCTGGGCATTGGGGCCATCCCCGCACTCGCAGCCGAGTTCCTGGGCAATTCGCTTGGCGACGGTCACCGCCGCCAGCCGTCGCGGCTGGGTATGGGCGATTGTTTTACCCTTTGCCCCTCGGCCCACAGTGAGCCCGATCTTGGGAAGTTGGGTGGTTTTGCCAGATCCTGTCTCTCCGCAGACAATAATCACCGGATGCTCTTGGATCGCCAGTGCGATATCTTGCCGTCGGGCACTGACCGGGAGGTTTTCCGGGAACTCAATCTGCATTAAGAAAATTATAATCAGACCATGAATGCAAAAGCCCTCAGTTCCACTATTTCTAAACCAACAACGACAACCCCCTCCACGCCCGGGGGAGGAGAATCTTCCGGCCTGTCGGTTGAGTCAGTTGATTTCGTATCTTGGCTGCGATCCGTAGCACCCTACATTCATGCCTTCCGTAACAAAACCTTTGTCATTGGTTTTCCTGGGGAGCTTGTAAAAGCAGGTGAGCTCGAAAGCCTAGCCCACGATGTCGCGCTTTTGGCAGCAATGGGTATGCGGATTGTCTTGGTCCACGGAAGCCGACCGCAGGTACAGGAACAACTCGACCTTCGGCAGATTGAGAGCCGCTTTAGCCATGGCCTTCGCATCACCGATAAGCCCTCACTTGAATGCGCCAAGGAGGCCTCCGGCGAATTGCGGCTTGATATTGAAGCTGCATTCTCTGCCGGTCTACCCAATACACCGATGGGGAATGCCCGCATCCGTTTAATCAGCGGAAACTTCGTCACTGCCAGGCCCGTTGGCATTGTCGATGGGATCGATTTTGAGCACACCGGTATCGTGCGCAAGATTGAGGCTGAGGCTATTCGACATGCCCTTGATAGTGGCGCACTCGTCTTGCTGTCTCCACTCGGTTTCTCGCCAACCGGTGAGGCCTTTAACCTATCCATGGAGGATGTGGCCGCTAGCGTCGCGGTGAGCCTTGATGCCGATAAATTAATTTTTATAACAGAAGACAGTGGTGTTCCCTGCCACGCCGGGGAGCGAATAGCAGAGATTTCGGAGGATGCGGCCGAAGAATGGATCAGCAAACAGAGTCTTCACGCAGATGCCCGCTTTACCCTGCAACATGCATTGCGGGCCTGCCGCGGGGGCGTAGAGCGAGCCCATATCGTCCCGTTCACACGCGAAGGAGCATTGCTACTCGAACTCTTTACCCATGACGGTATCGGCTGCATGGTTGTCGAGGAGACTCTCGAGGCCTTGCGGCCTGCGACCATCGATGACGTCGCAGCCATCGTCTCGCTGATTGAGCCGCTCGAGTCGGACGGAACCTTTGTTAAGCGCGGAAGAGCGCGTATTGAACGGGATATTGATCGTTTCACAGTCATTGAACACGATGGCGTTATTTTTGGTTGTGCCGCACTCTACCCATTTTCCAAATCAAGCCTGGGCGAGCTTGCCTGCCTGATGGTTCGACCCGAGACCCAAGGCAAGGGTGATGGTGAACGACTCTTAAAAAGCATTGAGCAACAGGCGCGGCAGGCAGGACTCAAAAGCCTTTTCGTACTCACCACACGGACCGCACACTGGTTCTTAAAACGTGGATTTAGAGTGGGAGGCGTGGATCAGCTTCCTACACTTCGCAAGGACGCCTACGATTGGGCGCGCAAATCCCAGATTCTGATTAAACCGCTCTAACCCGCGCTCAATAAGCGCGAGAATGGGCCACCGCCAATCTCGCTAAATTCAGCAAGAATCGCAGGCGCGTTATCCGGTGCCTCATGTAAACGGTCCATGACCTGATCAGAGGCCTGGATTAATCCATCGATATAGTTAGCGGCTTTGCAGTCGCGGTGGGCGAATTGCATGTGCCAATCCTGGAAGAGCCGAACAGGAATTGAGGTGTCGGCCAACACCCGAAGATCATTATGCCGAATGTCTCGGCGGATTGAAGTCCAGACTCGTTGCAGGGGAAGATTCGGGCCCTCAATCCACTGAAAAAATGCGCCGCGATCAAATACCAACACGCCCGTAATTCCCTCTGAACGATTCCGGGCACGGCATCCCGCAAGCAAGTAAAGCAAGTCGAGTTCAGTAAACCCGACGGCTGCTTTACTTCGGTAGACGATGGTGGATAACGTAGCCAACGAGACTCCTGAGTCTTCAATTGCGATTCAGGGTAAGGGCTGCCGCGTTAAAAGGCAATTTAAAAATCAACTATTTTCTTGTCAAGGGCCTCACGACAGGCACCCAGGCACCATTAATTGCGGCCATTCCACACCACCAGTCTGGGACAAATAACGATGGAGCAATCCATAGAATTGTTACCGTTTCTAATTTTGCATTGTCTTGGTCAAGCATCGCGAACTCCGGATGCCCTTCAAACGGTTGAATAAAGGAAAATTCCGATCTATTTTTGAGCGTAACCCTTAGACGCTCCGGAATTCTTGGCAGCGACCACCTTGTTTGGGTGCTGTTTTGATTAAGACAAAGTGTTGCCGAGAATTGGTTTAACGCCCCTGAGATTTCTGTAGGCGATAGGGCGGATAAATCCCAGTGGGTGCGCTCAGCGTCGCATTCCACCAACATGCCCCCGGCTTTCGCGAGCCGAATGAGCCGGGGGAGAATCATGGGGGAGACGCCCACCTGAGAGAACGCGCCGGCGAAATCCCCAAGTCTGACAAGCCGACTGCTCAACAGACGCTGGATCCTGCGGCCGGCCGCCTGTCGTGCGCGATGGGATGGATCCGAATCGATCAAGGCAAGAATCGCAAGTAACTCGTGCGATTCGCTCTCCTGCACACCCACCTCAAACGCGTCAACACTTGAAAAACGAGAGGGTGCTAGCGATGGCTCTTGGGCGGGACCTTTTTGCAGCAGGGTCGTCACACCCGACAAGATCTCGTCGAGCGCCTGCTCCATCTCCGAGGGCATTACCGAGCGGCCCCCCATTTGCGAGCGACCATCGCAGCGTGACCCGAATTCTGGGTACTATGAATTGCAGTCGATACCTGCTGTAACTGATCCGAAATATCACGAAGTGGCTCAGCAACCGGCTGTGCAGCAGGATCTAAAAGAAGATTCGTAACCGAAAACTGAGCCTGAGATAACCCATCGGTGACCTCCCGAAGATCTAGCGCAGGCTGACGCGCCCCGCCGTAATTCGCGGCGACTCCATCCGCGCTAATCTCTTCACCCATAGGACCTGCGGGCCTGCGCATTAACGCATAGAGCGTGAGGCATACACAGACTATCCCACACCAACCGCAGAGCGACGCGAGTGAAATACCCTGCTTGACCAGTCGGTCAGCCTCCGAACCCGATATCCAATTGGCATCCGCTGCAACCGTAACCAGGTACTGCCAACCCCTGACAATCGCAGCAAAGAACTGTTCGTGAGGCGCTAGAAAGGGTATCGCGTCGGGCACACGCGTCCAGTCCGGCGCAGCCACCGCCATGACCCGCCACTGATCGCCTAATCCCGTGAGCGAGATCAAAGCAAAACCGAGCGCTGCCCACAATAAAAGTCGGATAGATTTCATCTTCTAATTCTTCTTTTCTAGCTCAATAAGATGGCCTGCAATCTGGCCTTCTGAGCGTACCGAAATATCGTCAGCAGCGATTGCAAGGTCCATATCTCCACAGACATCGATGACAATTGCCGCCCTTGGAAGCTCCAAGGGGGCCATGAGCGCCTCGTTACCGTCCGCTAGACAATCAAATACCTTAGCGCGTGGCTCGATCACAACAACTGGAATTCCCCCAACGAGTGTCGAAAATGCATGATGCCCAATCCGGATGGGTGTCTGACAGCGAACCAGACGGCAAGCCGCACTCGCTTTGAGATCATAGGCGACCCCACCACGAGTAATTCGAAGCGTTGTGTCGGTCACGTTTACGACAACTTCTCTTCGAGCACGCGTTTAAATCCAGTTGGTGTTTTCTGAAAGTACTCACGCCGGTGGACCTGGTTACCCCGCAATTGACTCGCAATCCAAGGCCACTTCTCGTCGATAAAAAACACACCGCCAAAACGCCCTGCGACTCCCGTCGCCGAAAAATCCCGAGCGGCCTGGGATGCACTGGCCGACCAATCCTCTGCTGCGACCCACTCTACTCTGGGCACAACCACAATCTGGGATTCGTTATAGCGGACATACTTCTTTAACTTGTTAAGGTCACGGTTGGACACCGCAAGACAGCCGTCCGAAGCCTGTGGGGCGCGGACATGCAGATTCTGTGGAACGCCATGGATCCAGATACCACTGCCAGTTCGTCCCGCGTAACGATCATAGGCATTTGGATAATCCAACGTCATCGCGAACTTACCGAGAAATCCATCTGCACGCGGATCGCGGATCTCATACTGGATTCGATAGACGCCGAGTGGTGTTTTCTGATCGCCCTCTTTGGACTTATCAACACCATACAACCCAATAGTGGTATAGAACTCATCGAGCAAAACGGGTCTACCTTGCTTGCTTACAAACACGTAGATTCGCGATCGGCTAGCATCGGCCAAGAGGATAGGCACGTTTCGCTCTGCAGAGCGCGGCATCAGAACCAGATTCTTAGGCAGTAAATTGCTCGGCGTAATCTCAAGCCGGACGCGCGCCTCTTCAAGCAGATCCCGATCTTCGCCATTAATCTGAGCCGGCTTTCCTGCTAGGGCAGTAAGAGACAGCGCCGCAATCCAGTGGGCAAGGCGCGATTGTGGCTCACTTTTGAGCGCATCATTTGCCTTGGATGTTGACGCCGCAAGATCGCCCGAGAGCAGGGCCTCGGTTGCATGCCGCAGTTCACGATCCGCCGCGACTGATGGGAAGATCAGTGAGATTGACACCACTAACCCGACAAAACCCCTATCAACACCCCACCATCGTCGAGCCGTGCCGCTCATTAACGGCCTTCCTCGCGGAGGATTCTCCAGCCCGAGTCTTCCTTGACCCAGATCAGAGTCTTGATGGAGTTTAATTTTAGATTTCCCGATTCATAACGTTGCAGAAATTTAACCTCTGCGCGGCTCGCAGACAAGAGCTTTACACGAATATCGCTGACCTTGACAACAATTGAACCGGGCTTGGTAACACGGGGTTTGCGATGGGCGGCCCACGCCTCGCGAGTCGGAAACTGCTGCGGCTCAAACTTCTCAGAATAGGCGGCTAGATACTTATTGAAGTCTTTCGATTCCCATGCGTCGGACCACTGCTCGGTGGCCTTAGCGAGCGCAGATTCCTCGGATTTACTATCCGCACGGGCAGCGGTCTTCGTCGCGTCCTTCCTTGTATCGCCTTTGAGCTCTATTGTTGCAGGGACCTTCAGGTCTCGCTTCGGTTCTGATTTTAAATCCGGCTCTCTGGCGGTCTCCGCTTTCGCGCTCGAATCCACTGCTGCACGAGTATCGGCTTTCGATGCTGTGACCGGCGATGACGCGGCAATTGCGCCCTGGGGTTCGGATCGTGAATCGGCCTGCGCAACCACCACCGGCGCCTCTGCGGTCGTTACGCCACCCTTTAGGGCGACCTGTTGATTGGGCGGCTTTTTACCCATTGCTTTTGCATATGAAATAGCCGCCTGCTGGCTAAGAATTTCGCGTAGATTTTGAAAGGCAAGGGACGTCTGTTGGTTCTTGCTTAGGGCCTGTTCAAGCACCTCACGTGCCTGATCGAGCCTGCCGAGCTGTGCGAGCGTGATTGCGTAATCGTTAGCGATCTCAATATCGTCTGGCCGCTTTTTGAACCATGGTTCGATAATTTTTATCGCGCGCTGCGGATTTTTTTCTTTTAATGCTTGGGCGGTACTCTGGCGATCTCTCGCAAGACCTGCAGGCGAATCGTTTGCGCTGACTCCACACGACCAACCCAATAGCGCTGATACAGTCAACACAGTCAGCCCGTTGACGCCCGTCGAATATCTCATTTTCCTCATATGCTCTAGTTTACTAGGCGTTCAGCGATGATTTTTGGGCCCGATGGGGTTTGTTTCCAGACAATCTCTTTAAGGTCATTACTTTCGTATTTATCGGCTGCATAGGCTTGCCGGAATCGGGCGGTAATCTCCCCCGGGCCGGTCTCTCGCAGACTCAACTCTGAGAGCGTGACACGGATAAAGCTCGCCTCCCCCATGCGCTGGCGTCGAACCCCAAGGTGCTGCGCTATGCCCGGGAACTCGGACGAGTAAAACCCAGCGTAAGCTGCCGCATTACGCTCGCGCCAGAGCCTCGCCCACTCAGACATCGCACGATCAACGTCATCGCGAAAGCTGCTCGCAGGCGGTGGTGCGGAGGCCACCGTTGCGGCGGACCCCTGCGGTTCTGCCCCGGCGAGCCCCTTGGCGGGGCTAGGAGCGGTTCCCGTAGATTCGGGGGGTTGAACATCAAGTCTTCCGAGGGCTAGCCAGGCAATCAATCCGGAGGCGACGATTGCGGTCAGCAGCCACCAACGCTGTTTGGCCTCCTTAGAGAGCTCGGAGACGGGCAAAAGCCCCGAGGAGGAGGCCTCAAGCCCGATCGGTCGGGTCTTGGCCACGGCCCCACCCCAGTCGGCCTCTCGCCAAAGCGCGGCGACTTGATCCTCAATATCGAGCTCATGGGCCACCATCATGATCGCTTTACGACAATATTCGACCGAATGAAAAGAGCGGCCGATACCCGCTTCGAGATCAATCAGGTGGTTTTTCGAGACGCATGCCCGATACGCAAGGCTGTCAATATCCAGGCCCCGCTGAAGACGCGTTTCTCGCAATAACTGAGGAATCGAGGGCGTGTCGACCATGGGCTAAACTCTGGTTGAAGATCTAAGATTATGCCCTACGGGGCCAAATCGTCTTGCCGTTGCTCACTTGATCGATATCCGCCAGCACGGCCTCGTGGGCAAGCCGTTCTGCTGCACTCGCCCGGCGAACAACAATTTTTGCCAAATCAGCCGCGCTAAAGCCGCTGTGTTCCGGAAGGCTATCGTCCGGATCGTGGATTGCGAGGGATTCCTGCCCACGGGTCATCATGAGATAGACCTCGGCGAGTAATCGGGCATCAAGCAAGGCGCCATGCAAGACCCGGTGCTCGTTACGAATTTCATAGCGCTGGCACAGGGCATCAAGGGAGTTCTTCTGGCCCGGATGGAGTTCTCGTGCCTGCGCCAGGGAATCCACGACCGATTCGACATGGTGGGCCAGCGGTTCGCGACCAAGTCGTCGCAGCTCGCTATCCAGAAACCCTCGGTCAAATTCCGCGTTGTGGATCACCAGCCGCGCGCCATTGATAAAGCCAAGAAATTCATCGACCACCTGCGAAAAGATCGGCTTATCTTTCAGCTGCTCCCAACGCATCCCGTGGACCTGAGCTGCGCCCTCGTCGACCTCTCGCTCTGGATTGATCACAGCATGGAATTGGTGATCCGTAACCCGTCGATCAATACACTCCACACACCCGATCTCAAGCACGCGATGGCCTTCCTCGACCCGAAGGCCTGTCGTTTCCGTATCAAGCATGATCAGCCGCATAGGAGCCCTTTCGACGAAAACGATCAAACAGCAGAATTACAGAGGGCAGAACAAACAATGTGAGCAGGGTACCCAGCGTCATTCCCCCAACAATCACCCATCCAATCTGCGCCCTGCTCTCCGCACCCGCCCCGCGGGCCAGCGCGAGTGGAACCGCGCCCAACACCATGGCGCCTGTCGTCATCAGGATCGGCCGCAGGCGCAATACCGCCGCCTCAGTCACTGCGTCGCGTAAAACCCGTCCCTGCTCGCGGAGTTGATTTGAAAATTCCACAATTAAGATTCCGTGCTTCGTAATGAGCCCCACTAACGTAATGAGCCCAATCTGGCTGTAGACATTCAGCGTTCCGCCTGTTGCCAACAATGCAAGCAAGGCACCCGTCATCGACAGCGGCACGGTTAACATGATCATGATCGGATCTTTGAATGATTCGAACTGGGCCGCCAAGACTAAATAGATAAATAGAAGTGCAAGAAGAAACGTAATGCCAAGACTTCCCGAAGCCCTAACGAACTCGCGCATCGAACCGGATAAGTCCGTGGCATAGCCTGCCGTGAGGTGTTTGGCGGCCGACGCCTCGAGAAACTGCAGGGCCTGGCCCTGGGTATAGCCTGCCGCTAGGTTGGCCGAGATCGTGACCGCTCGACGCTGGCCAAAGTGATTGAGCTGTCGCGGCGCGATCGTTTCTTTTACGGTTACCAAGGACGACAACGGGATCATCTGACCCGATCGATTACGAACAAAGATTTTATTAATATCATCCGGCGTATTGCGCTCGCTAACGTCCATCTGCACGATGACATCATACTGATCGCCCCCGCGCTTAAATCGGGTGATCTGCCGGCCGCCCATCATGGTTTCGACCGCACGGCCAATCGCTTCAACCGATACACCCATGTCGGCGGCCCGGTCCCGATTCACGGTGATATTGAGCTCGGGCTTGTTCAGGCGTAGGTCTGTATCGAGCCCCACAAAATTAGGATTTTTAGCCGCATCCGCCATGATCAGACCCACCGTACGGCCGAGAGTCTCGTAGGAATCGGATGAGGTCACAACGAACCCCACCGGGCGGTCACGTACCGACTGACCCAACGACGGAGGGGCATTGGGAAAGGCTAGCACCCCAGGGATTGCACTCATTTTTGGCTGAATATCTCTGATGATGTCGACGGTTTTTCGATCGCGTTGCGACCAGTCAGTCGTTCGAAGAAAGGCCACGGCCTGATCGACTGTAGGGTTACCCGACACCACAAAGACGCGATCAACCTCCGGAACCGACAACCCAATTGTTTCAATGCGCTTGGCAAAGGACTCGGTGTAATCCAAGGACGCACCATCCGGTCCACTCATCGCGGTAAAGATCACGCCCCGATCTTCAATGGGAGAGAGTTCCTGCTTCATGATCGAGAACAAAACCCCGCTGAGTCCCGCAACCAAGACAAATACAGTGCCCACTAACCTGCCGTGGTCGATTGTCCAGTTGAGAGTACGGCGATACGACTGGGTGAGTCGCTCAAGAAAATTCTCAATCGCCATGTAGAACCGGCCATGTTTTTCTTCGTGCCGAAGAAACTTTGAACACATCATGGGCGATAGGGTGAGTGCAACAAACCCCGAGACGATCACTGCGCCTGCAAGGGTTAATGCAAACTCAACAAAGAGCCGCCCGATTCGGCCGGTCGTGAATGCGACGGGGGCATAGACAGCCGCTAATGTGAGTGTCATTGCCACTACCGCAAATCCGATCTCCTTGGCGCCCTTGAGGGCCGCCGCAACCGGCTGCATGCCCTCCTCGATATGGCGAAAGATATTTTCCAAAACTACAATGGCATCATCAACGACGAGGCCAATGGCGAGCACTAAGGCCAGAAGGGTCAACGTGTTAATTGAAAACCCGGCAACCAACATCAGCGCAAATGCGCCAATCAACGACACAGGGATCGTGACTAACGGAATAATGGCGGCACGAAGTGATCGCAGAAAGAAGAAAATCACCAGCGCCACCAAGACGATGGCTTCCAAAATAGTAGTAAAGACCGCTGAGATAGACTTCTCAATGAAGACGGTGGAGTCGTAGCTCACATTGACCTGAACACCTTCGGACTGCAACTCGTCGTTTAACTGCGGTACCAACGCCCGCACACCCCGGGCCAACGTTAAGGGGTTAGCAGTCGCCTGACGAATTACCCCAATGGCAACGGCATTTTCTCCATTAAATCGCACACTGGTTCTCGCCTCGGCAGCCGCGATTTCAACACGACCGAGATCCCGAAGCCGCACCGGATAGCTTCCGACCTGCTTGACCACAATCGCTTCAAACTCCTGCGCAGTGTTTAAATCTGTTCGGGCAGTGACCGTGAACTCCCTTTGCTGACTCTCCACGCGCCCCGCAGGCAACTCAATATTCTGCTGACCAATCGCCGTCTCCACATCGGCTGCCGTCAGCCCATAAGCCGCCAATCGATCGCGATCGATCCAGATTCGCATTGCATATTTACGCTCACCATTGATTCGAACATCGGCGGCGCCGGGCAGGACCTGCAGGCGGGGCTTAACAATACGATTTGCGATATCACTTACGTCAAGCGCTGAGCGGCTTGGACTTGAAAATGAGAGCCAGATAATCGGATTGGCATCGGCCTCGACTTTTGCAATGACCGGCTCATCCACAGATTTCGGTAGTTTCGCCCGAACACGCGAGACCCGATCACGCACATCGGCAGCAGCCGAATCAGGGTCCTTTTCAAGGCGAAAGGTGACCGTGATCTGGGACTGCTCTGCACGGGAAATTGAGGTGATGATATCAATCGCATCAATCCCGGAAATTGAATCCTCAAGCGCTTTGGTGACCTGAGTCTCGATAACCTCTGCGGATGCCCCCGCATAACGTGTTGTTACCGTAACGACCGGCGTATCAATCCGCGGATACTCGCGCACGGAAAGGCTCGTGTAAGAGACCGCACCAATCAATACCAGCAGAAGCGAAATAACCGTCGCAAACACCGGACGGTTAATGCAAATTTCTGAAATTCGCATGAGGGATTATTGGCCCGTGGCTTTCGCAGGCGCTGGGCCGGCTGCTTTTGCGGGCGCAGGCGAGCCTGATTTTTCTGGTGTTGCCGCTGCAGGTGAGGCCGAAGGTGCCGGGGCGATCTTGACCGGCAGGTTATTACCACGAATCTTAATCTGCCCCGCTGTCACGACGACATCACCAGCCGCTAAGCCCTTCACGACTTCCACCACCGCCTTGTCCTTGTTGGTAACTCTCAGTCCAGTAACAACCGGTGTGCTGACCGCCTTGCCATCGACCACCTTAAAAACGAGCAAACGGCCCTGCTGCGTCACGATGGATTCCTCTGGAATGGTGAGTGCATTTTTCCTTGTCTCCAAAACTAGTGTCACCCGCATAAACATTCCAGGTTTTAGACGCTGCGAGACATCCCGCAACTCAGCACGCATGAGGAGGGATCGGCCAAGGGGATCAACAGCGCTATCAACAGCAGTGACTTTTGCGGGAAATGACTGGCCCGCAAAGGCGTCTGATTGCAGACCCACGATCTGGCCCACCCGCAGACGGCCTGAGGCCTGCTCGGGTACACGAAAATCAACTTTCATCGACGAGGTATCTTCAAGGTTCACCAGGTCTGCGCCCTCTTTGATGTAATCGCCTACGCTGACCTGACGAATTCCGATCACGCCCGAGAATGGCGCGCGCAGAGACATTTTTCCAAGTGTCGCCTGAGCCAGTGCAAGCTTCGCCTGGGCGATTTGCTCCGACGCTCTTGCATCATCTAGGGCTGCAGCAGAGAGAAATTTTTTATCGAATAGATCTTGGGTTCTTTTTAATTTGGCAGCCGCCAGATCGCGCTCAGCCTTCGCCTGATTCACCTGCGCCTCCTGAATCGACGCATCGAAGGTAATCAAGGTGTCCCCCTTCGCAACCCGCGAGCCATCCGAAAAAGAGACCGCAGCAATTCGGCCCGAGATCTCAGATTTCATCACCACGGACTCCGCACTTCTCAGGGTGCCAATTGCAGTAATTACATCCTGAATATCAGCAGGCTGAACCTCGGTCGCTTCAACCACCACGACCCCGCCTGCCGCCTTTGGCGCCGGATTATTGGCATTCATCTGGATGCCGAAGTAACTGGCTGCGGCGAGCGCCACGACCACCACACCAATGACGGCAAACCGTTGACGCTTGGATTTCTGAGCAAAGGGGGCTGGATTCATAGGATCTTAGGTCTGGACTTGCGATAGCGTAATCGATTCAACGCCCCGATTGGCGAGGCCGTCTGCACGCTCATTGCCGGGGTGGCCCTGGTGTCCGCGGACCCATTCCCAGCGAACCTCGTGCTGGCGCAAGGCCTCATCGAGGGCCTCCCAGAGATCTCGGTTGGCGACTGGCTTACCGGCGGCGGTCTTCCAGTTCTTGCGTTTCCAGCCCTCCATCCATAACTCCACCCCTTTATGGACGTATTGAGAATCAGTCACCACCCTCACCCGACAGCCTCGATTAAGCGCGTTGAGAGCCTCAATCACGGCCCGTAACTCCATGCGGTTATTGGTGGTCTGCGCCTCGCCCCCAAACAGCTCTTTTTCCGCGCCCGCATAGGACAACACGGCACCCCAGCCGCCAGGCCCAGGGTTACCCTTGCAGGCGCCATCCGTGTGGACTATGACTTCCTGGGGTTTTGCTGCGCTGGACATGAATGGAGTGCTTTCTGTGCGGTTACCGTGCGGCCAGCCAGTTGGCGACGTTCACGCCAACTGGGGCCAATCAGTTGCATATGATGCACCCGCTTAACGGCCATTAGAAAATAGACGCCCCCCGCAAGTGGCCACCATCTGCGGCCCGCTGGATCCATCCAGGCCAAGCGCTCGAGCCACCGCTCAGAGTCGAGCGGTGGCAAGTAAGCGCCAAAGGCGCCAGCACCACCCGCTCCAAGATCAAAGTTCAGGAGCTTTAACCAGTCCTTTAACCTCAGCAGGGAGATCCACTGATGGCCTGCAGGAGGGAATCGGTTAACCGACCGGCAGGATCTTCGCATCCGCCAGAGGCTAAAAGGATTAAAGCCCGTGATGACCAGCCTGCCCTCCGGGATCAAGACGCGCTGGGCCTCTCGAAGAAGGTGATGGGGGTCGCGGGCGACCTCCAGCGTATGGGGCAGCACAAGAAGATCAAGGCTCTCGCTTAGAAAAGGCAGGTCGTGGGTTGCGCCCACAAAGCGACAGGGCTGGGCAATCTCCGGATCGCCCGCCGACGGCGCAGAGGGTAGTGCCTCAGTCGGTGCCACTCCAACATCATGCGGCAGATGATTTGCATCAGGCCACACCATCTTGCCCCGACATGACATACGATTGGTCCGCAAGGCATCGAGAGGCTCTGGCCCGATTTGGACCGCGTGATAACCAAAGACATCTTGAAGCGTTGCATCAAGCCATGCTTGCTCCTGCGCAAGCAGTCGTTTCCCCAGTGGCGTCTGGCCCCATGATTCCCAATTTTTAAAAGGGTTGATAAATGATTCGTGCAGTTCCGGCATTTGAGGATAACTATATATGGATCATCGGTTGCGACACAGAGGCAGCCGACGAGGTGGTGGTGGTTGACCCCGGTGATAGCGCGCCCGTCCTCGAAGACCTAAGCCAGCGGGGGCTAAAGCTTGCCGCCATACTGATTACCCAC
>Ga0079299_1000016_pt1 | contig 38080 bp, 35 predicted proteins | sample Wag4_2014_7_11_2_FD_76334 | JGI IMG/M metagenome (GOLD analysis project Ga0079299, IMG submission 76334) | Lake water microbial communities from Ohio, USA - Utica-2 Time Series LW 2014_7_11 | ecosystem: Environmental > Aquatic > Freshwater > Lake | place: USA: Ohio | collected 2014-07-11
CCCCCGCCGCGGCTTCAACGCCAGCTGCAGGATCCATCAAGGCGGATACGCCCCTGGCGGAGCTGCGTGGTGTCGGCCCCCGAACGGCAACCCGGCTGGCCCAGCTCGGCCTGTTCGTGGTGCGCGACCTGATCCATCACTACCCCCGCGACTATCTCGACTATGCGCACCTGGTGCGCATCAATGGCCTGGAATGCGGCCGCACCGCCACCATCGTGGCCACGGTGCGGCGCAGCCATGCGTTCACAAGTCCGCGCAATCCCCAGCTTTCGATTCTGGAACTGCAGCTGGTCGACCCCACCGGTCGGATCCGGGTGAGCCGATTCTTCGCCGGCCGGCGCTTCGCCACTCCAGCCTGGTTGAAGGCGCAGCAGCGCCTCTATCCCGTCGGAGCCAGCGTTGCGGTGAGTGGGCTGGTCAAGGAGAGCGCCTACGGGCCCCAGTTCCATGACCCCCTGATCGAGGTGCTCGACAGCCCCGGGGCGCCGGTGCGCTCCCGCCAGATCGGCCGGCTGCTTCCCGTTTATGGCCTGACGGAGGGCCTCAGTGCCGATCGCCTGCGCGAGGCGATCAGCCATGTCCTGCCCCTGGTGTCCCGCTGGCCCGATCCACTGCCTGCGGAGCTGCGCCAGCAGCACGGCCTGGTGGACCGCGCCACGGCTCTGATTCAGATCCATGCTCCCGACAACCAGGCCCAGCTGCGCGCCAGCCGCAACCGACTTGTGTTCGATGAGTTTCTGCTGATGCAGCTGGGATTGCTGCAACGGCGCCGCCAGCTTCAGAGCAGAGCCGCGCCGGCACTGCTGCCCTCCCCCTCGGCCGGATCGACTCTGCTCGATCGCTTCCTGGCCCTGTTGCCCTACACCCTTACGGCGGCTCAGCAGCGGGTCCTGGCCGAGATCCGCCAGGATCTGGCCAGGGACCGGCCGATGGCGCGGTTGGTTCAAGGGGACGTGGGCAGCGGTAAGACGGTCGTGGCTGTGGCCTCTCTGCTGTGTGCGATCGATGCCGGTTGCCAGGGTGCGCTGATGGCCCCCACGGAAGTGCTGGCCGAGCAGCATTACGCCAGCCTCTGCAACTGGTTGCCCCAGCTGCATGTCAGTTGCGCCCTGCTCACGGGCTCGACGGCTCTGCGGCGGCGGCGCCAGCTCCTCACCGACCTGGCCAACGGTCAGCTGCAGTTGCTGGTGGGCACCCACGCCCTGCTGGAAGACCCTGTGCAGTTTCAGCGCCTCGGGCTGGTGGTGGTCGATGAACAGCACCGATTCGGAGTGCGCCAGCGCGACAGACTGCTGCACAAGGGTCTGCAACCCCATCTGCTGACGATGACCGCGACCCCCATTCCCCGCACCCTCGCCTTGTCGGTGCATGGTGATCTGGAGGTCAGCCAGATCGATGAGCTGCCGCCCGGCCGAACGCCGATCCGCACCCGCCTGCTCGGAGCTGCAGAACGCCACCAGGCCTACGACCTGATTCGCCATGAAGTGAGCCAGGGCCAGCGCGCCTATGTGGTTCTGCCCCTGGTGGAGGAATCGGAGCACAGCGACCTGCGCTCGGCGGTGGAGGCCCACAGCCAGCTCAGCACGGAGGTTTTTCCCGATCTGCAGGTCGGCCTGTTGCATGGGCGCCTTGCCAGCGCCGACAAGCAGGCCGCGATCACCGCCTTTGCCCGTGGGGAGACCCAGGTGCTGGTCAGCACCACCGTGGTGGAGGTGGGGGTGGATGTGCCGGAGGCCAGCGTGATGCTGATCGAGCACGCCGAGCGGTTCGGCCTTGCCCAGCTCCATCAGCTGCGGGGGCGGGTGGGACGCGGCGCGGCGGCCTCCCATTGCCTGCTGCTGGTTGAGGGGCGCCAGGCCCAGGCTCGTCAGCGGCTGGATGTGCTGGTGCGCTCCAGTGACGGCTTCGAAATCGCTGAGATGGACCTGCGCCTGCGCGGCCCCGGCCAGGTGCTCGGCACCCGCCAGAGCGGCCTCCCCGATCTGGCCCTGGCCAGCCTCAGCGATGACGGCGAGGTGCTGGACCAGGCCCGCAGCGCCGCCCTGGCAATCCTTGAGCGCGACCCCGAACTGCGGGACCATCCCTTTCTGGCTGATCTGCTGGACCAGCAGCGGCAGCGCCTCAGCGCCTCAGTCAGGCTCAACTGAGGCCGCCATCGCCAGCCACACTGGGGCTACTGGCCTCCCCCTGATGGAGCTTCGCCCCTGGAATCGGATTCCGATCCGCGATTCCACTGACCCGCTCGTGCCGTTGCCGGAGCCGCTGCTGCGGCTGGAGCCCCACCCCTACCGCAGCCTGGGGGCCCCCTACGGCGCCACGGCGTGCCCTTTTCGCCTCCGGGCTGGGGTGATCGAGCGTCTGCTTGCTGCTCAGGAGCTGCTACTGCAGCAGGAGCCCGGCTGGCGCCTGGCCATTTTTGACGCCTGGCGACCGCTGGCGGTGCAGCGCTTCATGGTGGACTTGACGATCGCCGAACTCTGCCGGGAGCGCGGCATCCCCCCAGAGCGCGACAGTCCCGAACGCCGGCAGGTGATCGCAGAGGTCGGGCGCTTCTGGGCACCGCCCAACCTGGATCCTGCTGCGCCGCCGCCCCACAGCACCGGTGCAGCCGTTGATCTCACCCTGGCGAGGCGTGGAGCCGATGGCGATCCGTGCGTCGCCATGGGGTCCGCGATCGACGCGATCGGTGCCGTCTCGGAACCCGACCACTTCCTGACGGTGGCCCAGACCAGCCCTGACCCCCAGGAGCGAGAACGGGCCCTGGAATGGCATCGCCGCCGGGAGCTGCTGCGCACGGTGATGGAGCAGGCCGGCTTTGCCCAGCATCCCAATGAATGGTGGCATTTCAGCTGGGGCGATCAGCTCTGGGCCTGGCGGAGCGGGCAACGGCAGGCGTGGTTCGGCCGCGTCGACGCCGACGGATGAAGCAGTCGTTAAGGGAGTGGTGAAGGCAGTGGTGAAGGCAGTGGTGAAGCAGCTGCTGTTCCAGTGCTCCGCTGGCCCGGCCCGGCGCCAGATCAGGCGTGTGCCAGCAGCCGTTCCACCTCGTCGCGACCGCTGTTCACCACAAAATCGCCGAAGCCCCGGCGCATGCCGGTTTCGCGCCAGGCCAGCAGCAGCGGCTCCAGGGTCTTTTCCAGCGTATCCAGCGGCATCTTGTCCAGGTAAGGCTCCGCCAGTCGGCTGAGCTGGGCGCTGCCCCCCAGCCACAGCTGGTACTGGTTGACACCGCTGCCCACAAGGCCGATCTCCGCCATGTAGGGCCGGGCACAGCCGTTGGGGCAGCCGGTCATGCGCACCAGGATGGGCTTGCTGATGGCCAGCTGGTTGAGCTGGTCCTCGAGTCGCTCCAGCACCTCGGGGAAGATGCGTTCCGCTTCGGTGACGGCCAGCCCGCAGAGGGGCAGGGCGGGGCAGGCGATGCCATGACGGCTGAGCAGGCTCGTCTGCTCAGGGTTCTCCCAGCCAAGGGCCGCCAGTGCCTGCCGCAGGCCAGCACGCTGGGCGGTGCCGATGTTGCAGAGCAGCAGATCCTGATTCGGGGTGAGACGCACCTCGAGCTTGTAGGTATCCACAAGCCGACGCAGACCCTGTTTGCGCTCGCCGCTCAGTCGGCCGCAGAGGAGGGGGAGCCCGACGAACCACAGGCCTTCGCTCTGCCGGTGCCAGCCCAGATAATCCTCCAGTTTGCGACGCGGCTCTGGGCGCAGCGTCTGCAAGGGGTGGCTGAAATAGCGCTCACACAGCTCCTGCCTGAACCACGCCACGCCACGGTCGTGGATCAGGTATTTCATCCGGGCGTGACGCCGCTGCTCGCGGTCGCCGTGGTCCCGTTGCAGGGCCAGGATCGCCTGCACGAGATCGAGCACGTGCTCGAAGGCCACATAGCCCAGCCCATCTGCGGTGCGCGCGAAGGTTTCCTCTTTGTTGTGGGTCCGGCCCATGCCACCCCCCACGTAGACGTTGCAACCCTGGGGACGTCCCTGCGGATTGCAGAACAGCACAATGCCGATGTCCTGGGTGAGCAGATCAACCGAGTTGTCACCGGGCACGGTGACGGCCACCTTGAACTTGCGGGGCAGGTAGGTTGAACCATAAAGAGGTTCCTGCGGATCTCCGCTGTAAACACCTCCCTCGTGCTGGCGCTGCTTCACGGTGCGCACCTGCGAGCTGGGTTTGATGCGATAGCTGAGGTCGCCGTCCACCCAGAGGTCCAGGTAGGAACCCTGGGCCGCTTCCGGTGTCAGCAGGTCGGCAAGGTCATCGGCCAGTCGGCGTGCTGCGGGGTAGGCGCCTTTGGCGTAGGGGGCTGCCGGTGCCATCACATTGCGATTGATGTCGCCGCAGGCTGCCAACGTCGAGCCCAGGTGACGCACGATCGTGCCGATCACCTCCTTGAGGTTCTCCTTTCGCACGCCGTGCAGCTGGAAGGCCTGGCGGGTTGTGGTCCGCAGGGTGCCATTGCCGAGTCGGTCGGCCAGTTCATCGAGGGCCAGATAGAGGTCGGCCGGCACACGACCTCCCGGGCTGCGCAGGCGCAGCATCATCTGCCAGTCCTTGTCGCGACCCTTCTGGCGATTGTCGCGATTGTCCTGCTGGTAGCTGCCGTGAAACTTCAGGATCTGAACGGCGCCCTCGCTGAAGTTGGGCTGGCCGTTGTCGAGCTCGCTCAGCAGGGGCTCACGCAGGTGGCCGCTGCCATCCTTGAGCTGCTCGAATTTGCTGGCCCCACGGATCGACCCTGCAGACCCATCGGCAGACACACTCACGCCCGGCACCCGTCGTCCATCAGACCGTAGCGAATGGGCAGGGTGCCGCTGCTGATCGGGTACCCATCTGTTCGCTCCTTAAAGTCAACGGCTGCCGTGGCCGTTCAGCGTGTCGACCTTTCTGCTGGAGATCGGGACCGAGGAACTTCCGGCTGATTTTGCCCGTCTGGCCCTGCCCCAGCTGGAGACCCTGGTGCGCCGGGATCTGGCGCAGCTGCGCCTCAACTCCACCGGCCTGCAGGTGACCAGCACCCCTCGCCGACTGGCGCTGGTGGTTGAAGGGCTTGACCCCTGTCAGCCCGATCGTGAAGAGGAGCGCAAGGGTCCGCCGGCCGGCCAGGCTTTTCAAGACGGCGTTCCCAGTGCGGCAGCGGTGGGTTTCGCCCGGCGCTGCGGCGTCGATCCCGCTGCCCTCGAGGTGCGAGACACCACCAAGGGGCCTTTTGTGTTCGCCCGGGTGCTGGAGCGGGGGCGCGAGACCGCCAGCCTGCTGGCGGAGCTGGTCCCGGGCTGGATCGAGGCCCTGCAGGGCCGCCGCTTCATGCGCTGGGGGGAGGGGGATTGCCGCTTCTCAAGACCGATCCGCTGGCTGGTGGCGATGCTGGATGCCACGGTGTTGCCGGTGCAGCTCAACAACTGTGACCCCCCCCTGGAGGCCAGGGCGCTCAGTCGGGGACACCGACTTGTGGCGGAGACCGTGCCGATCCGTTCAGCCTGCAGCTATCGCCAGGATCTGGCGGCAGCGGGGGTCGAGGTGGACCGAGCCAGCCGGGCGGCCCTCATCCGGGCTGCCGTCGAGGCAGCGGCCCTGCGCCACCAGGCCAAGCCCGACCTGCCGGAGGCACTGTTCGAGGAGCTGGTGGATCTGGTGGAGGCCCCCCTACCCCTGGAAGGCACGATTGCGGACCGTTACCTCTCCCTGCCGGCGGAAGTGCTCTGCACGGTGATGCGCGCCCACCAGCGCTACGTGCCCCTGATCCAGCACGATGCCGCCGCGGATCCCCTGGCGCTGGAGGCTCGCGGCATCCTCAGGCCCTGTTTTCTCTGCATCGGCAACGGCCTGGCCTCAGCCCAGGCCACGGTGCAGCACGGCAACGAGCGGGTGCTCACGGCCCGGCTGGCGGATGCTGAGTTCTTCGTTCAGGCCGACCGTTCTGTGGCCAGCATCGACCGGCGCGACCAGCTGGCCAGCGTCACCTTCGCGGCCGGGCTCGGATCCCTGCGTGACCGCGTCGATCGGCTGGAGTGGATCACCGATGCTCTGCTGGCCCTGTTGCCGCTGCCGGTGGCCGTCGCCGGCCATGCCCGACGGGCCGCCCATCTCTGCAAACACGATCTGGTGAGCCAGATGGTTGGAGAATTTCCGGAGCTGCAGGGGGTGATGGGTGCCAAGTACCTGCTGGCTGAAGGTGAACCCCGGCCTGTGGCCCTGGCCGTGCTGGAGCACTACCTGCCGCGCGGTGCCGGTGATGATCTGCCTGTATCCGAGCCTGGGGCGGTGCTTGCTCTGGCCGAGCGGCTGGAGCTGCTGCTGAGCATCTTTGCCAAGGGAGAACGGCCGAGCGGCTCCTCGGATCCCTATGCCCTCAGGCGCGCTGGCAACGGCATCCTGCAGATCCTCTGGAGCCGGGGCTGGCGGCTTGACCTGCTGGCTCTGCTCGAGCGGGCCTCAGCCCACTGGGCTGTCTCGCTGCCCACGCTTGCCGTGCAGCCTCAGACGCTCCGCCAGGATCTCGGGGAGCTGCTTCGTCAGCGCATGGTGAGCCTGCTGGAGGAACAGGGGGTGGACGGCGATCTTGTGCAGGCGGTGGCTGGCGAGTCGGTGGCAGTGGAACGCCTGCTCCGCGATCCAGCCGACGCCCATCACCGGGCTGCACTGCTGGCTGAACGACGCGGCAGTGGTGGGCTGGAGGCCGTGCGGGCCGTGGTGACGCGGGCCGCGCGGCTGGCAAGCAAGGGAACCCTGGCCGCCGATGTGCTGCAGCCTGACGGTGTCGTGAGCCCCCAGTTGTTCGAAACCGCCAGTGAAGCTGCGATGTTCGGGGTGCTTCAGGAGCTGGCACCATTGGCCAGCAGCAGCGCCGACGATCGCTATCACCGCCTGGCAGACGGACTGGCCGCTGCCGCACCGACGCTGGAAGCCTTCTTTGACGGCGACCAGAGCGTGATGGTGATGGCGGAAGACCCCGCTATCCGGGCCAATCGTCTCAACCTGCTGGGGGTGCTGACCAACCAGGCTTCCGTCCTGGCGGACTTCAGCAGGATCACGGGCTGAGACGTCTCGGCTGGCTCGGATCAAGCCAGCCAAGCTTGCCCCAGCCGGGGTTAACCCAGCCAGCTCAATCAGCAAGATCAATCAGCCGCCTTAACCAGCCGGCTCAACCAGCCATCAAACTTGCGTCAGCCCACCCGGGCTGGCTCGCGCTCTTCAGCTGGAACGGCGTCCTGCCTTGCTGCGCTGTTGGCCGTTGTTGCAGCCATTTTTTTCTCGCGGGAGGCATTGATTCCACCTTTGATGCTGCTGACAGCCAGCATGGCGCTCACCTCTTCGTCGCTGCGCACGGTGCTTGGAACAGGCTTGTAGCTCTGTGGAGCAAGTGCATTGCCGCGGAGCACGGCACCCAGGGTGAGAAAAGTGAGCTTCAGTTGCTGCCACGGATTCATCATCACAACCCTTTTGTAGAGATAGCTGTCGAAGGTGAGCCGCTGCACATCCTTGTCATCGCACATCTCCACAAATGCTTCTCGGGCGGCGTCGTTACGGTAGAAAATGTTCTGAAGGATTTCCAGCACCTTGTATGTGGCGCCATACTGCCGGTCCCACTTCTTGAGATAGACCTTGAGATCAGCTTCGGTTGGCACGCGTTTGCCACCCTGACTGGCTGCAACGATCTGCTCGGCGCACATGCGGCCACTCTTGGCGGCAAAATAAATGCCTTCCCCGGAGCTCTTGGTGACGTAGCCGGCGGCATCTCCCACGAGCGCCATGCGGCCCACCACGCGCCGAGGGCGTGGATGCTCTGGGATCGGGTGGGCTTCCACCTTGATCACTTCGCCATTCACGAGGCGCTTGCGGGCGCGCTCGCGGATGCCCACCTGCAGACTCTTGATCAGCGACTGATTGTTCTGCATGGTGCCGGTGCCAACGGCAACATGGTCATATTTGGGGAAGACCCACGCATAAAAATCTGGCGACACATCGGTGCCGACGTACATTTCAGCCAGATCTTCGTAGTATTTCATCTCTTCCGGTGGCAGTTTGATGCGCTCCTGAAAGGCGATTGCCACGTTGTAATCACCGGCATCCATCGCCTTGGCGACCCGGCTGTTGGCACCATCGGCGCCGATGATCAAATCGACTTCGAGTGTTTTCGGCTCCCCGGTAGACTCACCTCCGCTGTAGTCGGAGTAGCTAAGGGTGTAAGGACCCTGGCGGTTCTTGCCGGTGTCGATCTTGGTGACCAGGCCATTCACCAGTGTGGCTCCCAGCTCCGCGGCACGGTTGCGCAGAAACGCGTCCATCACCTCGCGGCGACACATGCCGATGTATTCGGCTTCGTTGTCCAGATGAATGTCGACTTCCCGGTTCGAAGGTGAGATCATCCGCATGTTGCGGACCTTGCGGTCGATGATCGCTTCGGGCAGGTCGAATTCGGCGACCATGCAAAGAGGTATCGCCCCACCACAGGGCTTGGCGTTATCAAGCTTGCGTTCAAAAATCCAGGTCTGGATTCCCGCTCTGGCCAGCACCTCGGCGGCGCAGGACCCACTGGGGCCACCGCCCACCACCGCCACACGCAACATCGACAGAAAGCTCCGCCAGGATCAGGATTTGGCTGGAAGCTAACACCGTCAGCAGGCGGCCGGAGGACTGAATGGGTCTGGCCAACTAAGATCGTCACGCGCACCGGCCGACAGCCGGTCCAGTGCCAACGTTCAGTCGTCGCAACCGTCGCTCGTCGTCATCGTCAGTCGTCGCTCCACCCCAGCGCCTCTGCCGTCACCGGTTGACCCCCCCGGTGCTGAGACCTCTGCGCGTCGTTCCCGGCATGGTTCTGCGGCAGGGTCCGGTCGCAGTCGCCGCGCTCCTGTCGACGACATTCCAGTCGCCACCCGCTCGACGCCCCTGCCGTTCGCGCGGCCAGGCCCGCTCAGCCGCCTGGGCCTGGTGGCTCTGGCCGCCCTTGCCGTCAGCGGTGCGCTGGCGCTGCTCTTCCCCGCGCCGCTGCGCCGCTGGTTTGCCCCTGCGCCGGTGCCGGGTCTGAATGCGCGGCTCAGCACGGATGGTCGGCTGCTGGGCCACTTCCCTTACCGGGAGGCGGCTGAGAGCGATCTGGTGCAGGTGAGCCCAGGTCATGCGCTGCATCGCGATGCCGCCACGGCTCTGCTGGCCATGCAGCGGGCCGCCGCCGCCGATGGGATCAACCTCACAGTGCTCAGTGCCTTCCGGCCGATCGCCCTCCAGAACGAGCTGTTCTTCAATGTGAAATCCGAGCGCAACCAGAGTGCCCTGCAGCGCTCTCGGGTCAGCGCCCCGCCGGGCTTCTCCGAACACAGCACCGGTTACGCCGTAGACCTCGGCGATGGCAGGGCGCCCATGGCCAATCTCTCCGAGCGTTTTGCGGCCACGCAGGCCTATCGCTGGTTGCAGGCCAACGCGGCGCGCCACCACTTCATCCTTTCCTTTCCTGCCGGCAATCCCCAGGGCGTGAGCTACGAGCCCTGGCACTGGCGCTTTGAGGGCTCGGCCGACGCTCTCAAGCAATTTGAGCCGGCCCAGCGCCTGGCGCGCTGATGCAGGTCCGTCTCCCGGAGTTGCTGGCCCCTGCGGGCAACTGGGATTGCCTGCGGGCCGCCGCCGCCAACGGCGCCGACGCTGTCTATTTCGGCGTTGACAGTTTCAACGCCCGCATGCGCGCCGCCAATTTCGCGGTGCAGGAGCTGCCGGCGATCGTCACCTGGTTGCACCAGCGGGGGGTCAAGGCCTATCTCACCCTGAATGTGCTCGTGTTCACCGAGGAGCTGGACCAGGCCGGCCAGCTGATCCAGGCCGCTGCCGCTGCAGGTGTGGACGCCCTGATCGTGCAGGACATTGGCCTGGCCAGGCTTGCTGCTGCCCTTGCTCCCCAGCTGGCGGTCCATGCTTCCACCCAGATGTCGATCACCAGCGCCGCAGGCGTGGCCCAGGCGGTGGCCCTTGGCTGCCGCCAGGTGGTGCTCGCCCGGGAGCTGGCTCTCAGGGATCTGGCGCGGATTCAGCGACAGCTGCAGGAGCGGGGGCTGGAGGTTCCCCTGGAGGTGTTTGTGCATGGAGCCTTGTGTGTGGCCTATTCCGGCCAGTGCCTCACGAGTGAGTCGCTCGGCCAGCGCAGTGCCAACCGGGGGGAGTGTGCGCAGGCCTGCAGGCTTCCCTATCAGATGGTTGTCGATGGTGAGCCACGCGATCTGGGTGATCGGCGCTACCTGCTGTCTCCCCAGGACCTGGCCGCCTGGGACCTTGTGCCCCAGCTGGCGCAGCTCGGCATTGCCAGTCTGAAGATCGAAGGACGGCTCAAGGACGCCACATACGTGGCGATGGTCACCGAGGCCTATCGGCGCAGCCTCAGTCGCCTGGCCGAAGGCGCCTCCGCGGCAGCGCTGTCCGCGCAGCAGCGCCGTGAACTGGAGCTGAGCTTCTCCCGCGGCCTCTCCACCGGCTGGCTGGAAGGGGTCAACCATCGCCGGCTGGTGCATGGGCGCTGGAGCAAGAAGCGCGGTCCCCACCTCGGTGAACTGGCAGGTCTGGAGCGTGGTGGCTGGTGTCTGTTGCGCAGCGATGCTGCGATCAAGCCCGGCGACGGTCTGGTCTTCGAGGTGCCTAACGCGGATCCGCTCACCCCACCACTGGAGCTTGGCGGCCGGGTGATGGCTGTGGAGTCCCGTGGGCCGGGGATTCAGGCCCTGCGGCTCGGGCCGGGTCGCCTGGCGCTGCATCAGCTGACCGCGGGTAGCGGTTGCTGGCTCACCAGCGATCCAGCACTGGAGCGCCGCTGGCAGCGGCTGAGCCAGCGCCCCTGCCCGCTGCAGTCCCGGCCCCTGCAGCTGCGCCTCAGCGGGCGCTGCGGCCAGCCTCTGCAGCTGGCGGTGCTCAGCGCCCCACCCTTACCCCCCGAGGCGCTGGCGGATCTGGCCGTGACCAGCAGCATCCCGCTGCAGGAGGCTCAGGCGGCGGGCCTCGATCGGGCCCGGCTTGAGCAACAGCTGGGCCGGCTTGGTGGCAGCGGCTGGCATCTCCAGGGTCTGGAGGCGGTCCTGGAGGGTGTGTTGTTTCTGCCTGTCGCGGAACTGAATCGCCTGCGCCGGCAGTTGGTCCAGCGTCTCGACAGGGCGCTGGCGGATGCCAACCCGGCTGGGCCTGAGCCAGCAGCGTCCGACCCCAGTTCCATCGCCGTTGCACTGAAAGCCCTGGCCCCTGCCTCCGTGCCGGCCAGCAGCGATCCCGGCGGACTGGTGGTGCTTGTGCGGTCCCTCGATCAGCTGCGCAGCCTGCGGGGACTGGCGCTGCACAGCGTGGTGGCGGAGCTGGAGCAACCCGCAGAGCTGCGGGAGGCGGTGGCGATCGGACGCGGTTGCTGGCCTGGCGGGATCTGGTTGGCAGGCCCTCGGATCACCCGTCCCGACGAGGGCTGGACCCTGGAGCCGCTGTTGCGGGCCCAGCCTGATGGCTATCTGGTGCGCAACGCCGATCAACTGGAGCGACTCACCCCAGCCGGCGCCTGCGTGGGCGATTTCAGCCTGAATGCTGCCAACCCCCTCAGCCTGACCTGGTTGCTCAACCACTGGGGGCTGGAGCGCGTCTGTGCCAGCTATGACCTCGACCTTCCCCAGCTGCTGAGTCTGATTGCCGGCTGCCCTGCCGGTCGTGTGGACGTGACGGTGCACCAACACATGCCGCTGTTCCACATGGACCATTGCCTGTTCTGTGCCTCTCTGTCGGACGGGCACGACCACACCGACTGCGGCCGTCCCTGCGAACACCATCAGGTCGTGTTGCGGGACCGCTCCGGAGCCGATCATCCCCTGCGGGCCGATCTGGGCTGTCGCAACACCCTCTTCAACGCCCGGCCCCAGTCCGCCGCGGAGGTCATCCCCCAGTTGCTCAGGGCAGGGGTCCGCCACCTGCGGGTGGAACTCCTGAATGAAGACAGTGCGGCGGCGCGCCGTCGGGTGCAGCTCTACCTCGACGTGACTGCCGGGCGACTGGATGGCCGCCTGCTCTGGCAGCGTGAGCGGCTCGACAACCGGCTCGGGGTCACCCGCGGGACGCTCCTGCCGGACCGTCGCCTGAGCTGAGGTTGGATTCAGGTGAGATAGGATCAACTGTCACTTTTTCCTACGGCTCTGGTTGACGGTTCGGGTTCCTCGCCCGCATGGTCCACCAGCTGCACCATCCCTCCCGAGCCCGATCATTCCCCCGGCTGCTGATCCAGTCGATCATCACAATTCGGCTCATCCGCCGATTGCCGGTTTGGGGCCCTGTCTGTGCTGACAAATGGTCTTTCCCTAGTTCAGGGATTTTCGCCATCCGGTGTTTCCCTTCATCCAGGAATTGCCTTCATCAGCAGACCTTCACAAGCGCTTTTCCTCAAGCGCCCAAGAACAAGGGAGGCTTCTCAAACGTCGGATCAGTGAACCTGACTGATTTTTCCTTCTCCTTTCCTGTATGAGCGCCGTCCATCCCGGCACGCCGATTCGCAATATCGCGATCATCGCCCACGTTGACCACGGCAAAACCACCCTGGTGGATGCGCTGCTGGCTCAATCGGGCATCTTCCGTGACAACGAGGCGGTGCCAACTTGTGTGATGGACTCCAACGATCTGGAGCGGGAGCGGGGCATCACCATTCTCTCCAAGAACACGGCGGTGGACTACGAGGGAATTCGCATCAACATCGTCGACACCCCCGGCCACGCCGACTTCGGTGGTGAGGTGGAGCGGGTCCTGGGCATGGTTGACGGATGTCTGCTGATCGTCGACGCCAACGAAGGGCCGATGCCTCAGACCCGTTTTGTGCTCAAGAAAGCGCTTGAGAAGGGTCTGCGTCCGATTGTGTTCGTCAACAAGATCGATCGGGCCCGGGTTGACCCCGAGGTCGCCGTTGACAAAGTGCTCGACCTGTTCCTGGAACTGGGTGCCGACGACGACCAGTGCGATTTCCCCTATCTGTTCGGCAGCGGCATGGGCGGCTATGCCAAACCGGACATGAAGACCGACAGCGAGACGATGAGGCCGCTGTTTGATGCCATTCTTCGCCATGTGCCGCCGCCGGTTGGCGATCCCGAGAAGCCCCTGCAGCTGCAGGTGACCACCCTCGACTACAGCGATTTCCTCGGCCGGATCATGATCGGCCGCATCCACAACGGCACCATCCGCGCCAACCAGCCGGTGGCCCTGCTGCGCGATGACGGCAGCGTCAAGCGCGGCCGCATCAGCAAGCTGCTGGGCTTCCAGGGTCTGCAGCGGGTGGAGATCGAGCAGGCCCGCGCCGGTGATCTGGTGGCCGTGGCCGGTTTCGATGAGGTGAACATCGGCGAAACGATCGCCTGCCCGGATGAGCCCAAGGCGCTGCCGCTGATCAAGGTGGATGAACCCACCCTGCAGATGACCTTCGTCGTCAACGATTCACCCTTCGCCGGCAAGGAAGGCAAGTTCGTCACCAGCCGCCAGGTGCGCGATCGCCTCAACAAGGAGCTGCTCACCAACGTGGCGCTGCGGGTCGAGGACACCGATTCCCCTGATCGCTGGGCAGTGAGCGGACGCGGCGAGCTGCACCTCGGCATCCTGATCGAGACGATGCGCCGCGAGGGCTACGAGTTCCAGGTGAGCCAGCCTCAGGTGATCTTCCGCACCATCGACGGCACCCCCTCGGAGCCGTTCGAGACCCTGGTGCTGGATGTGCCCGAGGAATCGGTGGGCGCTTGCATCGAGAAGCTCGGCATCCGCAAGGCCGAGATGCAGAACATGGAGAACACCAACGATGGCCGCACCCAACTGGAGTTTGTGGTGCCGTCGCGCGGCCTGATCGGCTTCCGCGGTGAGTTCATCCGGGCCACCCGCGGCGAGGGAATCATGAGCCACTCCTTCCTCGACTATCGCGCGATGCAGGGCGAGTTCGATGCCCGCCGCAATGGTGTGCTGATCGCCTTTGAAGAGGGCACCGCCACGTTCTATGCGCTCAAGAACGCGGAAGACCGCGGTCAGTTCTTCATCACACCGGGCACCAAGGTCTACAAGGGGATGATCATCGGTGAGAACAACCGTCCCCAGGACCTGGAGATCAACGTCTGCAAGGCCAAGCAGCTCACCAACATGCGCTCTGCCGGCGCTGAAGAGCTCGACACCCTGCAGGCGCCGATGCAGATGACCCTGGAGCGTGCTCTCGAGTACATCGGTCCTGACGAGATGCTGGAGGTGACCCCGGAGTCGATCCGCCTGCGCAAGCTGCCGGCCAAGAAGCCAGCCAAACGGTGAGCCAAGGCCCGGCGTCTGCTCATGATCGGCTCCAGCTGCCCTCTGCGGAAGCAGCACCGGATCCCGCTGAGCAGGCGCTGATGGCCGATCCCCGTTTTCATGAGGCGGTCGCCTGCTTCAACAATGGGGCCTGGTACGACGCTCACGATCTCTTTGAGGAGCTCTGGCACGAAAGCAGTGGGATGATGCGACCGCTTCTGCAGGGAATCCTGCAGCTGGCGGTTGCTCAGTTGCATCACGAGCGTGGCAACCGGCGCGGTGCGACGATCCTCACCGGTGAGGGCCTCGGCCGGTTGCGCCGTTGCCCTGATCAGGCCCTCGGGCTTGATCTCCTCGCGCTGCGCAACCAGGCCAGCCACTGGCTTCAGCTGCTGCAAGCCGAGCAGTTCAGCGACTGTCTGCCCCCACCTCAGCTCAGGCCGGCCAGCGGCGGATCTCCTGCCTAAATTCAGCAGATATGGTTCACCGTTTTGCGCCACTGCTCCTGCTCCTGGCCAGCTGCCTGCTGCCGCTGACGCTGCGTGCGCAGCCCAGCGGCAGCGGCGGTCAGGTCTCGATTGAGTCCGATGTGCAGCGGGCTGACAATCTCACGGGTGTGATCACGGCCACGGGCAACGTGCGCATCGTTTACCCGGATCAGAGGCTGGTGGCTACAGCGCGTCAGGCCCAATACTTCAGTCGTGAGGGTCGGGTCGTGCTCAGCGGTGACGTTGATGTGATTCAGGCGGACGGTCCGTCGATCCGCGCTGAGCGCATCACCTACCTGGTGGATCAGCAGCGCTTTGTGGCTGAGCCTCCGCAGGGCTCCCAGGTGCTGAGTCGCTTCCCGATCGCCCCGCTGCAGGGTCGTCGTGCCCAGCCAGCCACGCCTCAACCAACCCTGCCACCGCCGCCCCGATGAGCCTGGAGCTTGTGGGTGTGACCCTGGCGATCGGCGGCAGGGTGCTGGTTGATCATGTCTCCATTCAGCTCAATCGCGGCGAGGTGGTGGGCTTGCTTGGTCCCAATGGGGCCGGCAAAACGACCACCTTCGGCCTGGTGACCGGCCTGCTCCGGCCCGATGCAGGCGCGGTTCGGCTCGATGGTCAGGACATCGCCGCCCTGCCGATGCCCCAGCGTGCCCGCCTGGGCATTGGTTATCTGCCCCAGGAAGCCAGTGTGTTCCGTCTGCTCACCGTGCGGCAGAACCTGTTGCTGGCGCTGGAGCAGAGCGGTGTGGCAGCGGCGCAGCGGCGCGAGCGACTGCAGACCCTGGTCGCCGAATTCCATCTCGAGGCGTTCCAGCACCGTTGTGGCTACCAGTTGTCCGGTGGGGAACGGCGCCGCACTGAAGTGGCCCGCGCCCTGGCCGTTGGTCACAGCGGGCCGCGCTATCTCCTGCTTGATGAGCCCTTCGCCGGTGTCGACCCGATCGCCGTTGCCGATCTCCAGGCGCTGATCGCCGGCCTGCGGCAGCGCGGCATGGGCCTGCTTGTCACCGACCACAATGTGCGCGAGACCCTGGCGATCACAGACCGCGCCTACATCCTCTCGGAAGGTCGCATTCTGGCTGCCGGCGACGCCCAGGCCGTCGGCAACGATCCCCTGGTCCGGCGCCATTACCTGGGTGAGGGCTTCCGGCTGTGAGCACTCTTCAGCGGGCCATCGCGGCTGCCCTGGCTCCCTGGCGGCGGCTGCCCCTGCTTGACCGTTGGCTCCTCGGTGAGCTTTGCGGGCCCCTGATCTTCGGCATCGCTGCCTTTACGGCCGTGTCGCTCTCGGTTGGAGCCGTGTTCGAGCTGGTGCGTCGGGTTGCGGAGTCCGGCCTGCCGCTCGATGCGGCTGTGCAGGTGCTGCTGCTGGAGCTCCCCTCCTTCCTGGTGCTCTCCTTTCCGATGGCCACACTGATGGCCACCCTGCTCACCTACAGCAAGCTGTCAGGCAACAGTGAGCTGACGGCCCTGCGCAGCATCGGCGTGGCCACCTGGCGCATGGTGCTGCCCGCCATCAGCCTGGCATTGCTGATGACCCTGCTGACGTTCGGCTTCAACGAAGCCGTGGTTCCCCATACGTTGCTGCAAGCCAAGGCCACCCTGAATCGCGCCATCGGCCGCGCCGTCACCGGCGAGCAGAATGATCGGATCACCTACTCCCGCTATGGGGATATTGAGCTTAAGGATGGTTCAACCGAAAAGGTTCTGACTCATTTTTTCTATGCTCAGCGCTTTAATAAGGGTGTGATGGAGGATGTCACTCTCCTTGATCTCTCCCGCCCTGGCCAGAGGTTGATGCTCACCGCTCAACGGGCGATCTGGAATCCAGTCGAAGCCCAGTGGGAGTTCCTTGATGGGCATGTCTACGTGGTTGGAGACGACGCCGACGCGCCAAACACCACGGCGGCTTTTCAGCGCTATCTCTACCCTCTGGGCAGTGAACCGATTGCAGTCGCCAAATTACCGAAGGATGCCAATGCCCTCACCATCGGTCAGGCGCGCACCGCCGAGCGGCTGTTGCGGGAATCTGGAGATGCCAAGGGCGCCCGCAAGCTGCGCGTGCGCATTCAGGAGAAGTTTGCTTTTCCGGCGGTGTGTCTGGTGTTCGGCCTGATGGGCAGCAGTCTGGGCGTGAGGCCGAGCTCCCGTCGCAGCCGCAGCCAGGGCTTTGGCCTGAGCGTGCTGTTGATCTTCGGCTATTACCTGGTGGCCTTCAGCTTCAGTTCCGTTGGTGTGAAAGGACTGCTCCCCCCGCTGTTGTCCGCCTGGTCTCCGGTGCTGATCGGGCTGCTTATCGGTGCGGGCCTGTTGCAACGGGCCAGCCGTTGACCCTCCTGGCGGTGGGTCGAGGCGCCAGACTGAGAGGGCGGAATGAATTGACCCTTGCCCGATCTGTTGCATGACCCCGTGCTGGGTCTCGGCCTGGCAGCCTTTGCCCTGCTGTTGCTGGTGCTGCCCTTGTCGTTCTGGGCCCTGAGCGGCGGCAGCGCCAGTTCACCCGTGCGCCTGCTGGTGGCTGCGGCCAATCTCTGCCTCACAGCCCAGCTGGTGCTGCGCTGGATCGATTCCGGCCACTTCCCGATCAGCAACCTCTACGAATCCCTCTGCTTTCTGGCCTGGGGCTGCACGCTCACCCAGTTGGTGGTGGAGCGCTCCTGGCCCTCGCCCCTCGTGGCTGCCGCAGCCACTCCAATTGGACTGGGCTGCGTCGCCTTCGCCAGCTTCGCGTTGCCGGATCGCCTGCAGGAAGCATCGCCACTGGTGCCGGCGCTGCGCTCCAGCTGGCTGGTGATGCATGTCAGCGTGATCATGCTCAGTTATGCCGCTCTGCTGGTCGGCTCCTTGCTGTCGATCGCGGTTCTGATCACCGACCGCGGCGAAGCGCTCGAGTTGCGCAGCAGCTCGATCGGCAGCGGTGGCTACCGCCAGGCCCGGTTGAACAGTGACGGGCCTGGGGCAATGGCGTCTCCCCTCCAGCTCAGCAGCGTGTCGATGTCGATGGTGGAGCAGCTCGATTCCCTCAGTTACCGCACGATCACAGTTGGCTTCCTGCTGCTGTCGGTCGGGCTGGTGAGCGGCGCGGTATGGGCGAACGAGGCGTGGGGCAGCTGGTGGAGCTGGGATCCCAAGGAAACCTGGGCCCTGATCTGCTGGTTGGTCTATGCGGCCTACCTGCACACCCGTCTGATTCGAGGCTGGCAGGGGCGGCGCCCGGCCCTCGTCGCAGCCGCGGGTCTGGTGGTGATTGTCGTCTGCTACATCGGCGTGAATCTTCTCGGGATCGGCTTGCACAGCTACGGCTGGTTCTTCGACAGCTGAGCGGGATTCACGGCACCCCCTGGCCTGACACCGACACCGACACGAATCGAGGTCCTACGGCCTGGGTCTCAGGGAACTGGGTCTCAGGGAAGAGGTTCCAAACCTCTCCCTGATTGCCATGGATCGGAACCGTGGTTAGCCCGTTGTTCCCCTTCCCCGGTGGACGTTTCGGTGCGAAGAGCGTCAGGGGGCGGGTACCCACACCCACCCCAGCAGCGGCTCACGCTTCAGGCCGACGGCTGTCGCGGATCCCCTGGATCGCCTGGGCATAGTCGGCCGCACCGAACACACCGGAACCACTCACGATCGCATTGGCTCCGGCTTCGATCACCTTCCAGGCGTTGCCAGGCTTGATGCCGCCGTCCACCTCGATCCAGGGATCGAGACCTTTCTCGTCGCAACGGCGGCGGAGTTCGCGGATTTTCTCGACCTGGTTCTCGATGAAGCTCTGGCCCCCGAAGCCAGGGTTCACGCTCATGATCAGCACCAGATCGCACAGCTCCAGGCAGTAATCCAGCGTGTCGAGGGGAGTGCTGGGATTGAGAACGGCACCGGCCATCTTGCCGAGATCCTTGATCTGGGCGAGGTTGCGGTGCAGGTGAGGGCAGGCCTCCACCTGCACCGAGATGATGTCAGCGCCCGCCCTGGCGAAGTCGGTCACGTACTTCTCGGGCTCCACGATCATCAGGTGCACGTCGAGGGGCTTGCTGGTGACAGGCCGCAGGGCTTCCACGATCAGGGGACCGATGGTGATGTTCGGCACGAACCGGCCATCCATCACATCGACGTGAATCCAGTCGGCGCCGGCCTGATCGACCGCCCGCACGTCGTCGCCAAGCCGCGAGAAGTCGGCCGAGAGGATGGATGGTGAAACCACCAGGGACTTGCTGGTCATGGGGCGGGCCGGGATTGGGCAGGGATTGTAGGAAGCGGTGCCGCCACTCCAGCCGGCGCTGACGGGTCCCCCTGCGCAACTGGCTTGATCCGGCAAGGGCTCTGTTGTTGAAAGCGCTGATACAGTGGCGCCGCTTCAGGTCCGAGAGGCCGTGCAGCGACAGCCATCTGTGCCGGCCTGGACGCGGACACCGCCCAGAACCTCCACCGATCAGGCCCCGCGCTTCCGGCCCCCGAGCCTTCAGTCCCTCCCCCAGCCGGATCACCGTGGATCGCACCCTCATCCAGGAAATTCTCGAGGTCGTCGAACAGGCCGCCATCGCCTCGGCCAGGCTCACCGGCATGGGCCTCAAGAACGAGGCCGACGCAGCTGCCGTCGAAGCGATGCGCGAGCGCATGCTCAAGATCGAGATGCAGGGCCGCATCGTGATCGGAGAGGGTGAGCGCGATGAAGCGCCGATGCTGTACATCGGTGAAGAAGTGGGCAGCGGCAACGGTCCCGGTGTTGACTTCGCGGTTGACCCCTGCGAAGGCACCAACCTCTGCGCCAACAGCCAGCGGGGCTCGATGGCGGTGCTCGCCGCCTCCGATCGCGGAGGGTTGTTCAATGCTCCCGACTTCTACATGAACAAGCTGGCGGCTCCCCCGGCCGCCAAGGGCAAGGTGGACATCCGCAAGTCGGCCACCGAAAACATTGAAATCCTCAGCCAGTGCCTGGGTCTGCCCAAGGATGAACTGGTGATCGTGGTGATGGATCGGGCCCGCCACAAGGATCTGATCAAGGAGATCCGCTCCACCGGTGCCCGCGTGCAACCGATCTCCGACGGTGATGTCCAGGCCGCCATCGCCTGTGGGTTTGCCGGTACCGGCACCCACTGCCTGATGGGTATCGGTGCCGCACCTGAGGGGGTGATTTCCGCAGCCGCCCTGCGTGCCCTGGGTGGTCACTTCCAGGGGCAGCTGGTCTATGACCCGGCTGTCGCCCAGACCAAGGAGTGGGAAGGTCTGACCCGCGAAGGCAACCTCGCGCGCCTTGCTGAAATGGGAATTAATGATCCCGACAAGGTTTACGAGGCTGAGGAGCTCGCCTGCGGCCAGAATGTTGTGTTCGCGGCAAGCGGCATCACCGATGGCCTGCTGTTTGACGGGGTGAAGTTTGAGAAAGACTGCACCCGCACCAGTTCACTGGTGATCAGCACCCTCGACAACACCGCCCGCTTCACCACCACGGTGCACATCAAGGACGGCGCTCAGAGCATTGCCCTCCGTTGAGAGTGGCCCGATCCCGCGTTCATCTGATTCGCTGAACGGCGTCTGATACCTTCCATGCACATTGCGGTCGTCGGACTGAGCCATCACACCGCTCCGGTGGAGATCCGTGAGCGGCTCAGCATCCCCGAGCAGACGATGGAGGCCTCCCTCCAGCAGCTGCGCCATGACGACCAGGTGCTGGAGGCCTCGATTCTCAGCACCTGCAATCGTCTCGAGATCTATGCCCTGCTGCGCCATCCGGAGCAGGGCATCCGGGCGGTGGGCTCCTTCCTCAGTGAGCACTCCGGTTTGCCGATTGAGCAGCTGACCCCTCACCTGTTCACCTTTCACCACGACGAAGCCGTCGGCCATCTGTTGCGCGTGGCGGCAGGTCTCGACTCCCTGGTGCTTGGAGAGGGCCAGATTCTCTCCCAGGTCAAGAAGATGGTGCGTCTCGGTCAGGAGCACCGTTCCGTTGGTCCGATCCTCAACCGGCTGCTCAACCAGGCGGTGAGCACCGGTAAGCGGGTGCGCACGGAAACCAACCTCGGCACCGGTGCGGTCTCGATCAGCTCTGCGGCTGTTGAGCTGGCCCAATTGAAAGTCGGTCAGAGCCGAGGTGTCGATGAGCTGGTCAGCCTCGACCAGGAGCAGGTGGCGGTCGTTGGCGCTGGGCGCATGTCCCGCTTGCTGCTGCAACATCTGCAGGCCAAGGGCTGCCGGGGGGTTGTGCTGCTCAACCGCACGGTCAGCAGGGCGGATCAACTGGCTGCTGATTTTCCAACCCTGCCGGTGCAATGTCGGCCGTTGACGGACCTCGATCATTGCCTCAGCACCTGCTCGCTGGTGTTCACCAGCACGGCTGCGGAGGAACCGATCATCACCCCGGCTCGGCTGGAGGCCCTCAATCGGCGCAGTTCACTGATGTTGATTGACATTGGGGTGCCGCGCAACATTGCCGCTGATTGCGCTTGCCTCAGCGGTGTCCAGTCGTTCGATGTGGACGACCTGCAGGAGGTGGTGACTCGCAACCAGGAGGCGCGCAGGGAGATCGCCGCCGAGGCGGAAGGGATGCTTGCGGAGGAAGCCCGCCTGTTTCTGGAGTGGTGGGATGGCCTTGAGGCCGTACCGGTGGTGAACCGGTTGCGGCGGCAGCTAGAAGACATCCGCGAACAGGAACTGCAGAAGGCGCTGAGCCGGATGGGGCCAGACCTTTCTGCCCGGGAGCGCAAGGTGGTCGAAGCGCTGAGCAAAGGAATCATCAACAAGATCCTGCATACGCCGGTCACCAACATCCGCGCCCCCCAGCCCCGTCAGCAGCGCCAGGCCTCGATGCGTGTGCTTGAAGAGCTGTTTGAACTCCAGGACCCTCCACCGGGGGGTTGAGCGATGGGTGTGCTGCGACGCCCACTCGGTGATCTGTGCAACAGTTCGTGCCGGGGGTGACCCGGCAACTCGCCCACGGGCAGGCCGCTCCCCTACGGTCTGCCCAGCCCACGGATGGGGACTTTTAGGTATGAAACGTGTTCTGGCGATCATCCTGGGCGGCGGGGCTGGCACCCGCCTCTACCCACTCACCAAGATGCGGGCCAAGCCGGCTGTGCCGCTCGCTGGTAAGTATCGACTGATCGACATCCCGATCAGCAACTGCATCAATTCAGAGATCAACAAGATCTACGTTCTCACCCAGTTCAACAGTGCTTCACTCAATCGTCATCTGACGATGAGTTATAACCTTTCTGCCGGCTTTGGTCAGGGTTTTGTTGAGGTGCTGGCTGCCCAGCAGACCCCCGACAGCCCCAGTTGGTTCGAGGGTACAGCTGATGCTGTGCGCAAGTACCAGTGGCTCTTCCAGGAGTGGGATGTCGACCACTATCTGATCCTCTCCGGTGACCAGCTCTATCGGATGGATTACGGCCGCTTTGTTCAGCACCACATCGACACCGGCGCAGACCTGTCGGTCGGTGCGCTGCCCGTCGATCCCCAGCAGGCCGAGGGGTTCGGCCTGATGCGTACCGACAGCAGCGGTCGCATCCAGGAGTTCCAGGAAAAGCCGAAGGGTGCTGCGCTTGAGGCTATGCGCGTCGATACCCAGAGCCTGGGCCTCAGTGCTGAGGAAGCGGAGCGCAGGCCCCATCTGGCTTCCATGGGGATCTACGTCTTCAGCCGCAGCACCCTGTTCGATCTGCTCGCCACCAACCCGACGGCTACTGATTTCGGCAAGGAAATTATCCCGACTTCCCTGGCGCGGGGCGATCGCCTTCAAAGCTATCTCTTCAATGACTACTGGGAGGATATCGGCACAATTGGCGCGTTTTATGAGGCCAATCTGGCCCTGACGGAGCAACCCAATCCCCCCTTCTCTTTTTACGACGAGAAGTTTCCGATCTACACCAGGCCGCGCTACCTGCCCCCCAGCAAGTTGCAGGACGCCCAGGTCACCCAGTCGATCATCGGAGAAGGTTCCCTGCTGAAAGCCTGCAGCATTCATCGCTGTGTGCTCGGCATCCGCAGCCGCGTTGAGAACGAAGTTGTGCTGCAGGACACCCTGGTCATGGGCGCTGATTACTTCGAGTCCACCGAAGAGCGGCTGTTGCTGCGGCAGCGGGGCGGCATCCCCCTCGGGATCGGCCAGGGTTCGACGGTGAAGGGGGCGATCATCGACAAGAACGTGCGCATCGGCAACGGCGTCACGATCATCAACAAGGACCGCGTGGAGGAAGCCGACCACCCCGAGCTCAACTTCTACATTCGCAACGGCATTGTTGTGGTGGTCAAGAACGGCACCATCGCCGACGGCACCATCATCTGATGGTGCTCTGCCCTGCCCTGCCCTGACGATTTTCCTGCGGCTGGCCTGATCCTCCAGGCCAGCACTTCCTGACAAGGACGTGACCAGGGTGTGACGGATCACGGCGCAGCCGCCGAGGCTTGATCACACTGAAGCCACAGCCTCCTGATCTGATCCATGGGCTCGGCACATTTCGGCCTGATCGGCCTTGGCGTGATGGGTGAAAACCTTGTGCTCAACGCAGAGCGCAACGGCTTCTCCAGCGTCGTCTACAACCGCACCTGGTCCAAGACCGAAGACTTCCTCGCCGGTCGCGGCGCGGGCAAGCAGATCGAGGGTGCGCCCACCCTTGAAGCGTTCGTTGCGGCCCTGGAGCGCCCCCGGCGCATCCTGATGATGGTGAAGGCCGGTGCCGCCGTGGATGCGGTAATCGAGCAGATCTCGCCCCTGTTGGAAGAGGGCGATCTGCTGATCGATGGTGGCAACTCCCTCTACACCGACACCGAGCGTCGGGTGGCGGAGCTGGAGAGCAAGAGCTTCGGCTACATCGGCATGGGCGTCTCGGGTGGCGCTAAAGGGGCTCTGGAGGGGCCCAGCATGATGCCCGGTGGCACCCGGGCTGCCTACGACGCCATCGAATCGCTGGTGCGCAAGATGGCCGCCCAGGTGGATGACGGCCCTTGCGTCACCTACATCGGCCCTGGCGGCGCCGGTCATTTCGTCAAAACGGTGCACAACGGCATCGAATACGGCATCGAGCAGGTGCTCGCCGAGGCCTACGACCTGATGAAGCGGGTGGCGGGTCTCAATGGCGACCAGATGGCCGATGTGCTCAAAGCCTGGAATGACACCGAGGAGCTGGCCTCCTTCCTGGTCGAGATCACTGAGGTGTGCCTGCGCACCAAGGATCCCGAGAGTGGCGGTGATCTGGTGGAGTTGATCGTCGACGCCGCCGGTCAGAAGGGCACGGGCCTCTGGACCGTGGAAAGCGCCCTCAACATGGGCGTGGCCGTTCCCACGATCTATGCCGCCCTCAACGCCCGGGTGATGAGTTCCCTGCGGCCCGAACGTCAGGCCGCCGAGGCGAGCCTGCCGGCAGCCCGTCCTGCCACCGAGCCCAGCCACGCCTTTGAGCTCGGCGATCCAGCGGCCGCTATGCCCGCCCTGCGTGATGCCACGATCCTGGCCAGCATCGCCAGCTACGCCCAGGGCATGGCCCTGCTGCAGGAGGCCTCCAAGCTGCACAACTACAACCTCGATATGGCCGCCATCGGCCAGATCTGGAAGGGGGGCTGCATCATTCGCGCCCGCCTGCTGCAGCGCATTCAGGATGCCTACCGCGCTAATCCCGAACTGCCCAACCTGCTGGTGGATCCCTGGTTCGCCCAGCAGGTGAACAGCCGACTGCCGGGCCTGCGCCAGGTCGTGGCCGGTGCCGCCCTGGCCGGCATCCCCGTGCCCTGCTTCAGCAGCACCCTCGATTACATCACCAGCTACGGCAGCGGCCGCCTGCCCCAGAATCTGGTGCAGGCCATGCGCGACTGCTTCGGCTCCCACACCTACGAGCGCGTTGACCGCGGCGGTAGCTTCCACACCGAGTGGCTGGCCTGAGCCCATGGCTGAACGCAGTGCTGACTTCGGCAATGTGCACCTCACGGTGGTCGGCGATGCCGATGACCTGGCGGCCCGTTGTGCTGAAACGATCGCCTCGGCCATTGACCTGGCCCTGGCGGAGCGTGATCGTGCCCAGATCGCCCTTGCCGGCGGGGAGACCCCTAAGGCCACTTACATCCGCTTAGGGCAGGAACACCTGCCCTGGGATCGCGTCGATGTGCTGCTCGGTGACGAGCGTTGGGTGCCCGCCGATGATCCAGCCAGCAATGCCCGCATGGTGCGGACCACACTGCTGGCACAACCCTCGGCAGGCCTGGCGCGGCTCCACCCCGTCCGCACCGACTTGGCGACGCCGGCCGAAGGCGTCCTCGCCTACGCGTCCCTGTTGCGTCAACTGTGTGCGGGCGACCCTCCCTGCCTCGACCTCGTCCTGCTCGGCCTGGGGGATGACGGCCACACCGCCTCCCTGTTCCCGGGCACAGCAGCTGCGGCAGAGCGCAGCAACCTCGTCACGATTGGCGAGGGCAAGGGGCTGCCGCGCATCACCCTGACGGCGCCGGTGCTGTCGGCAGCCCGCCAGGTGGTGTTTCTGGTCAGTGGCGTCAGCAAGCGTCAGGCTCTGCAGCGCCTGCTCGATCCAGAAGAGCCCGCTGAGCGCACACCAGCCCGCCTGGTGCAGCCGCGCGGACGCATCAGCGTCCTCGCCGATCAGGACGCGGCTGCCGACCTGCCGCTTTGATGGCTGACGAGTCCCGTTCCGTCCAGCCATCGCTCCTGATCGCCGCCGGTGCGGGGTTCAGCGGCTGGACGACCCTCAACGACACGATCATGGGGGGGCGCAGTTCGGGATCCTGCGGCGCAGGGTCGGCCGGTTTGCTGATGGAGGCAGAGGTGGTCGCCGAAGGCGGTGGCTTTGTCAGTTGCCGCTCTCCTGATTTCGTGCCGCCGCTCGATCTCAGCGCTTACGGGGGCCTTGCCATCGAGCTTGAGGGAGATGGACGTCGTTACAAACTGGCCATTGCCTGCGCCGACCGCGTCACGGGTGCTGCCGCCTTCTTCCCGGGCGGTCTGCGCTGGGTTGTGGAGTTCAGCACGGATCCTGATGGCATCAGCCGGGTGATGTTGCCGTTCAACCGTCTGACCGCCAGTGTGCGGGCCCAACCGCTGGCCTTGCCCTTGCGGTTTGATCCGGCCCGGATCAGGCGGCTGCAGATTCTGCATTCCCGCTTCAATGACAGGGGAGGGGAGAATCCCGGCTTCCGGGCCGGTCCGCTGCGACTCCTGATTCGCCGCATCGAGGCGGTGCCGTCAATCGACTGAACGAATCGGGGTCCGGCATGGCTGAACAAGCTCTTGATCTGAGTCTTGAGGCGCTGGCGAGAGCCGCTGATCTCTGCCATCCCCCCTGGCAACACGCTGTTCGGGTAGTCAATCCTGAGACACAGGGCCCGGATGAGGCTGTGTCGCCGGGGCGGGTGGTGCTCGATCTCCCCCTGCGTCTTGAGGCCAGGGATGGGGACGGCAGCCGTCGGCCTGAGCACGACCTCGAGCTCGAGCTTTACCGCAGTGGCGCGTCGCTCAACCTGATGCTCAGTCGGGTGCAGGATGAGGAGGCTCCGATCCTCTGGCACGGGAATCACCCGCTCTGGATTCAGGCTGCCGACGGCAGGCCATGTGAGCGGCCCCCGGATGGGGCGCCGCTGGAAGCTCTCTGCCGCCGGGTGCGGGCCTTGCTGTCAGGGGACTGAACAGGGACGACTGCAAAAACCCGAGCGGAGTGGCGTGGTGTGCTCCTCGATGATCAGGCCGATGCCGTGGCGGTTGGCGGCAGCGCAGCTGGGTTTCGACTGGATCAGTTGCTGGTGGTGGAGGCCAGGGAGGGCCGAAGATTCTGGAGACCTTTGAGGAACATCGGCACGAACTGCTCGATCAGCAGCTCCGGTTGTTCCTGCCAGACCCGCTTCACCGCGTTCAGGCGTGACTTCTGGAGGTCCTGGGACAGCAGGGCCTGGGGAAGGCGCTCCAGCAGGTAAGCCGGACGCTCCCAGACGGGCAGGGTGTTGGCGATCTCCACCAAATTGCCGAGCCGTCGCAGTTCGGCGCCAGCCGTGATGTCCATGCCGGCCTCAAAGGCGGCATGTTCGATCATGCCGTATTTGCGCTTGGCCGCATTGACCCGGGCGCGGTGGTCAGCACTGCGGCTGGCGATCCGACCCAGCCAGCGGCTGCCCCAGCTCACGTGTGCAGCTTCCTCCGGCAGGATTCGTTCCAGGGTTTCGCGGATTCGGTTGTTTTCCTCGCTGGCCGGTGCCTCCCGCAGGGCGGCGATGTGGGCCGAAAAAGCCTGACAGCCGCGTTTCTCGGTTGCATTGATGGAAGCGAGCGCCGCAATCAGCCCGTCCTCTCTCTGCACGTCGCTGCCGTTCAGATCAAGCAGACGGTTGAGCTCATCGATGTAGGAGCCGCTCTCAGGTGTTCCCAGGTCCTCTCCCATCTCATAGAGCAGATCTGTCAGCCACACGGCATGCCGGGCCTCGTCGCTGACGTGGCGCGCCAGATCGCGAACCAGCTCAGGAGGCTGGCCGTTCAGGGATTCAATCAGGCTGGTGAGCTCCAGGCAGGAGCGTTGTTCATTGAAGCGGTAGCTGTTCAGGAACAGCACCTGCAGATCGCGCTTCTTGACCACCTCGGTCATCACCTCGCGGGCACTGATCGTGTTGAGAATCTTGCGGGGGTACGTAACAGCCATCGTGATCCTGAAGCGCTCAGCCTACGGATCGTAACGACGGCGGCGCTGCGCAGTGGCTCCCTGATCGAACGGGGCTTGCCTACGCTGCTGACCCACGCGTCCAGACAGGCCATCGATGGCGATCCGTCACAGCGATCAACAGGTTTCTCCGCTTCGTCTCAAGCTCACCGCGTTGGCCGCCACCCTCGGCCCCCTGCTGCTGATCGGCCTGTTTCTGCAGTCGAAGGGCTTTTTTGGTTGACACACCTGTACTACCGGAGCTAGTACAGGTGTATTGAATCGAAGCCGGTCCGGGCCGGCCCGTTTGCCATGGTTGCCTCTGCGACCCTCTGTTCATCGTCGCCCTATGCCCCGTTCAAGGTGGCTGACTGGATGCGGCCTCGCTCCCAGGGGCCTGCGCCCAACCAGTGCCCGCCTGTGGCTGCGCCAGCTCCAGCTGGCTGCGCAGCACCACCCTTCGGTCACTCAGACCGCTGGACGTGCTGGGTTCAGGGCGATCTGTTTGCCAGTGGTCCAGTCCAGGGCCTGACCCTTGCAGAGGCTTAGAGGCCCCTTCCCCGCCCCTTGCTGCTGCAGCCCCAGCTCCGGGGGGCGAGCTGGCTCAGGAGTCTCAATCCTCGATCGGATCTGTCACAGCTCCTTTGCTGCTGGAGCTCACCAGTCGCGCGTACTTGCCAAGCACGCCCGTCCGGTAACGGGGCAGGGGCTTCACCCAGTTGCGCCGACGGTGCTCAAGCTCCTCTTCACTCACATTCAGCTGGATGAGCAAGCGGGTCGCATCGACCGTGATGCTGTCGCCTTCCTCGACCAGGCCGATCGTGCCCCCTACTGCAGCTTCCGGTGCCACGTGACCGATCACCAGGCCGAAGGATCCCCCCGAAAACCGTCCATCGGTGATCAGGGCCACTGAATCGAGCAGGCCCTGGCCCACGATCGCGGCGGTCGGACTGAGCATCTCACGCATGCCGGGCCCGCCCACCGGTCCTTCGTTGCGCACCACAACCACATCACCAGGGTTGATGCGCTTGTCGAGGATGGCGGCCAGGCAGCTCTCTTCGCTCTCAAACACCCGGGCTGGGCCGGTGATCATCGGATTCTTCACACCGCTGATCTTCGCCACCGCGCCTTCCTCGGCCAGATTGCCCTTGAGGATGGCCAGATGGCCCTTGGCGTAGAGCGGATTGCTGAGGGGGCGGATCACATCCTGGTCTGCCGGCGGCTCGCTCGGCACCGCTGCCAGTACCTCCTGCAGGGTTTTCCCCTCCACCGTGCGGCAGTCACCGTGAATCAGGCCGGCGTCGAGCAGAAGCTTCATCACCTGTGGAATGCCTCCAGCCCGGTGCAGATCGACCGTCACGTAGCGCCCGCTGGGTTTGAGATCGCAGATCACAGGCACCCGTTGGCGGATCCGCTCGAAGTCGTCGATACTCAGGTCGACGCCGGCGGTGCGGGCCACGGCCAGAAGGTGCAGCACAGAGTTCGTTGAGCCACCCACGGCCATGATCACCGCAATCGCATTCTCGAACCCCTTGCGGGTCATCAGGTCGCGGGGACGGATCATCGCCTGATGGGCTACCACCAGCACTTCTGCACTGCGGGCGGCACTGTCGGCTTTCTCGGGATCTTCAGCCGCCATGGTGGAGCTGTAGGGCAGGCTCAGCCCCAGGGCTTCGAAGGCGGCACTCATGGTGTTGGCTGTGAACATGCCGCCACAGCTCCCCGCGCCAGGACAGGCGTTCTTCTCGATTGCCGTCAGTTCTTGCTCGTCGATCTTGCCGCCGCTATATTGGCCCACCGCTTCAAAAGCACTGACTACGGTGAGATCACATGCGCCTAACTTGCCTGGCTTGATTGTACCTCCATAGACAAAGATCGACGGAATGTTCATGCGAGCCATGGCCAGCATGGCGCCGGGCATGTTCTTGTCGCAGCCGCCGATCGCCAGCAGAGCGTCCATGCTCTGGCCATTGCAAGCGGTTTCGATGGAATCAGCGATCACCTCGCGGCTGACGAGGGAGTACTTCATCCCCTCGGTGCCCATGGAGATGCCATCGCTCACTGTGATCGTGCCGAACATCTGCGGCATTGCCCCAGCGGCATGGGCAGCTTCTTCGGCGCGGCGGGCCAGATCGTTCAGCCCCAGGTTGCAGGGCGTGATCGTGCTGTAACCGTTGGCAATACCGATGATCGGTTTGCTGAAGTCACCATCGCCAAACCCAACAGCCCGCAGCATGGCGCGGTTTGGGGAACGCTGAATTCCCTGCGTGATGGCGGCGGAGCGGAGCATGGCTGGAACGGCTCACTGGGAGAAACCTACCGAGCGACCTGACGCAACGGTGCTCAGCCCTGGGGCTGCAGCTGTTCCAGCTGGCGGCGTACCGCCTCGATCGCCTGATTGAGTTCCTGAACCTTGCGATGCAGTTCGCGCTCCTCCAGGGGGTGATCCTGGCTGGAGGGCAACGGATCGAGCGGATTGCCCCCACTCTGAAGACGACCCAGTCTCAGATTGTGCTGCTGGCGGCCTTGGGCGCGGCGGCGCTCCGCTTCTGAAAGCAGCCACCAGCCCAGCCCGGCGGCCCCGATCACGGCGCCCGCCACCACGCTGCCGAGCAGGCCAGCTCCGCCTGCATCGTCCAGGCGTCGTTCCAGGCCTCGTTCCAGGCCTCGTCCCATGTGCCGTTCCCTGCCCCGGGCCATGTCGGATCGTGAAAGTGGCAGATCCAGCCTAGGCAGCTCGGCCCACCGGCTCGAGATTGTGACCGGCGAACAGGCGATTCGCCACGCTGCCGATCCCCGGGCGGATGCGGCCCTCGCCATCGAGCTCTGGATCAATGCAAGCCGTATGCAGCGTCAGATCGGGAGCGCATTCCCCGAGCAGCTGCAGGCCCGGACTCGCAACCAGAGGGGTGATCACCCGCAGCCGCTCACCGGTGAGACCCAGCTCGGCCAGGCGTTCAATCAACCGGCGCAGACTCCGTCCGCTCGCCACCTCGGAGGTGAACACCAGCACGCCGCTGCGACGATCCAGATCAGACGGCAGAACCGGGTCAGCCTGTGTCAGGTGCAGCACCCGTGACGTGGGCAGAACCGGTCGGGCTCCATCCCAGAGTCCAAGGGCGTCGGTGCCGAGCACGCAGGCCAGCAGCGGCACTGTGCTGTCCACCACCTGGCCCTCCGTTGTTGCCAGCTCGGTGCGCAGCTGCACGCCACGGTGGGGCAGCCACTGGCGCAACGCCTCGTAGGTCAGCCAGCGACCCAGCTCGGCCATGGCCGTCGCGTAGAGCGGCCCGGGGGTGTCGCGATCGCGCAGCACACTCAGCCAGTGCCCGATCAGGGGGTGGGGAGGGACCACCACCCGCAAGGTCATCGCCATGGTTGCCATAACTTGGCTTCACACCGTAAGCCTGGTCCCCATGGCGTCTTTCAGCTTCCAGCTGCCAGCTGCGCAGTCCCTGATCGACCGGCTGATCCGCAGGCTTGCCGCGGTCTTCAGCCTGGTGCTGGCCTTGAGCGTGGCAGCTCTCGGGCTGGGTGGCTGGCCTGCCGCAACGGCCGCGATCACAGCACCGGAGCTGCGGGGGCAGTTGTCGTTGCAGGATCTGGATCCGGATCAGCATGGCCGCAATCTCCAGCAGGCTGAATTTCTCAAGGCTCCCCTGGCGGGGTTTGATTTCAGCGGTGCCGATCTGCGGGGAGCGGTGTTCAACGGCGCTGATCTGGTGGGCGCCGATCTGCATGGCGCCGACCTGCGAGATGCCGTGGCCTACGCCACCCGCTTTCAGGAGAGCGACCTGAGCGGAGCTGTGCTCCGCAACGCCATGCTGATGCAGAGTCGTTTTCGCGATGCCCGCATTGAGGGGGCTGACTTCACCGATGCGGTGCTTGATCTGCCTGAGCAGAAGGCCCTCTGCGCCAGAGCCAGCGGCACCAATCCCACCACCGGTGTGGAGACCCGCGAAAGCCTCGCCTGCCGTTGAGTCGCTTGTGGCGCGGGCCCTACGATCAAGGTCCGGTTCCGGTGGGGATCAGCCACCGGAGGTAAGGGGGAAAGTCCGGTGCAAGACCGGCGCTGTCCCGCAGCTGTGAAGGGTGGTTCTCGGACCGCCCCAGTCAGAACGCCCGCCGGATTCCCCTTCTTACGGCGCGGACCGTTCAGCCATGGCTTACTTCTCCAGTGCGCGTTCAGCGCACCACAGCTCGCTGTTGGCGCGCTGCTCCCAATTCAGGGTTCTGTTTCGCTTGCCTCTGGTGAACCGGGCTGCGATCGTCGCAGCCGCCCTTCTGGCCCTGATGCTGGATGTGCCGGCCCAGGCCCATCACCTGATCGAGATCAATGGTCTGCAACCCACGCCACTTAACGGTCTGATCAGTGGCCTGGCGCACCCCCTGCTCGGTCCGGACCATCTCCTGTTTCTGCTCGCTCTCTGCCTGCTGGGTCTGCAGCGCCCGTTCCGCTGGACTCTGGCCCTGCTGGTGGTTGCCCTGGCGGGTAGCGCGGCCGGCCTGCTCCTGCCAGGACTGCCAGGAGCAGACGGGCTCGTGGCAGCCACTCTGGCGGCCGAAGGACTGGTGCTCTGCGGGCTGCTGCCCAGCGCCACGCTGATTCCGGCGATGGCCCTGCATGGTTACGTCCTCAGCGCCTCTGTTCTCGGCTGGACGTCCACGCCGGTGATCACCTATCTCGTCGGTCTGGTGATCAGTCAGGGGCTGATGCTGCTGGTCTCCCTTGGTGTGCTGCGTGGTCTGGCGTCGCGGCTGAGCCCATTGGCCCGGCGGGGTTGGGCGCTGCTGCTGGTCGGGCTGTCCCTGGCGCTGGCTTCTCAGCTCGCCTGATCGTGATGACAACACAGTCCAGCCGGCGCTTGCCGGTGACCGTGGTGACCGGATTCCTCGGCGCCGGCAAGACCACCCTGGTGCGCCATCTGCTGCTCAACTCCCAGCAACGCCTGGCTGTGCTGGTCAACGAGTTCGGTGAAGTGGGAATCGACGGAGATCTGCTGCGCAGCTGCGGCTTCTGTGCTGAGGAGGAGCTGGCTGGACGCCTCGTGGAACTCGCCAACGGCTGTCTCTGCTGCACGGTTCAGGATGACTTTCTGCCAACCATGCAGTCCCTGCTGCGCCGGGCGGATCAGTTGGACGGCATCCTGGTGGAAACCAGTGGCCTGGCTCTGCCTCAGCCCCTGCTGGAGGCCTTCCGTTGGCCGCAGATCCGAAGCAGCACCTGGGTCAACGGGGTTGTAACCGTCGTCGACGGTGAGGCGCTGGCCAATGGCTCGGTCGTGACGGATCCCGCCGCCCTTGAAGCGCAGCGCCTGGCGGACCCCAGCCTGGATCACGCCACGGCGATTGATGCTCTGTTTGAAGATCAGCTTGCCAGTGCCGACCTGGTGCTGGTCAGCCGTGCCGACCGGCTCACCGCCGCCGATCTGCTTCGGGTTCAGCAGCGGCTCGGACCCAGCATCCGTGCTGGTACCGCGGTGCTGCCGATGGAGCGCGGTGCCATCAGCCCTGAGCTGGTGCTTGGTCTGGAGAGCACGGCATCGCCAATGGCTCGCCCAGCTCACGACCACCATCACCACGGGCACGACCACGACCATGCGCATGTGCCGATCGAGTCTGCGGTCCTGCGCCTGAATGGGGATCTCGACCGGCAGACCCTGGAAACCCGTCTGCTGGAGCTGATCCGCAGTCACGCTCTGATCCGGGTCAAGGGCCGGCTGCGCCAGATCGGCAAGGCCAGGTCCCTGAACATTCAGGCGGTGGGCCCGCGGCTGGAGAGCTGGTACGACACCGGCGCGGATTCACAGGATCCGGCGGAACCCGGGCTGGATCTGGTGGTGCTGGGTTTCGCGCTTCAACCGGATCAGCTGCAGCAGACACTGGCCCAGGGGTTCTGACGGCCTGGGTCCGTCAGTCCAGGGGGATGTCACCCTTGGCGCAGATTCCGTCCCAGCAGAGGGTGGCGTCCTGGCCCCAGCGCGACTGCACGGGCACCCAGGCCGCCCGGCCCCGCTGCATGCGCACCTGACCGCGCCCATCGTGGGCGAACTCGATCCGCTCGGAGCCTACCTGCAGGCTCCAGGCGGCACCGATCTGCTCGACCACCATCCGGCAATCACGCCAGGGACCGTTCCCCATCCGGCAACGGAGTTGCACGGGGTCCTGCGTCGGTTCAGCCTGCAACGGCTGGCTGCGCCCCAGCTGAGGCGCAGCCAGTGCAAGCGTGCCCACCAGCACCAACCCCATGGCGGGGCACCAGTGCCAGCTTCGGGCGAAGCGCCAGCTGACGGCGGCAGGCATGGCCCTGCAACGGTTGGACCTTCTCAACCTGACCAGTCCGGCGAAGCGCGGTGCCACCGGCTGCCAAGATTTAACAAATCACGCCCTGTCCCGGTGCCTCTCTTCCAAGCCCGCGTCCAGGTCTCGCTGCGACCATCCGTGCTCGACCCCGCTGGCGAGGCGACCCGAGCCGCTGCAGCCCGTCTCGGCATCGACGGCGTTCGTCGGTTGCGGATCGGCAAGGCGATTGAGCTGGAACTGGAGGCCGCAGATGCCTTGGCCGCTCGCCAGCAGATCGAGCTGCTGAGTGACAGGCTGCTCGCCAATCCGGTGATCGAGAACTGGCAGGTGGAGGTGCTTGGCAATCCGCTCAGCGATGAGGAGGCCGGGCAATGAGCGTGGGGATTGTCGTTTTTCCCGGCTCCAACTGCGACCGCGACGTGCGCTGGGCTCTCGAGGGATGCGTGGGGCTGACGACCCGCTTCCTCTGGCATGAGGAGCAGGACCTCAGCGGGTTGGACGCGGTGGTGATCCCGGGGGGCTTCAGCTACGGCGATTACCTGCGCTGCGGGGCCATCGCCCGCTTCTCCCCGGTGCTCGAGGCGGTGAAGGCCTTTGCGGACTCCGGAGGCCCTGTGCTGGGTATCTGCAACGGCTTTCAGGTGCTCACGGAAATGGGGCTGCTGCCCGGAGCGCTGACCCGCAACGCCCGGCTGCATTTCATCTGTGAGACCAGCGAGCTGACAGTCCAGCCAGGCCCGTGCCGCTGGCTGCAGGCCTATGGCGCGGCTGAACGCATCGCGTTGCCGATCGCCCATGGCGAAGGGCGTTTTCAGTGCGATGACCGGCAACTCGCGGATCTGGAGGCCCATGGCCAGATCGTGCTGCGCTACAGCCGCAATCCGAATGGTTCGGTGGCTGATGTGGCCGGTCTCTGCAACCGCCAGGGCAATGTGCTGGGGCTGATGCCCCATCCAGAGCGGGCATGCGATCCAGCCACCGGTGGCCAGGACGGCCGCAGGCTGCTGGCGTCACTGCTCGCTTGAGGCTGCCGCAGCACGAAACAGCCGTTCCAGCCCACGAAAAAAAAGGGGGCCTCAGCCCCCTGGTACAGGTTGGTGCCTGCGGCTCAGTTCACGGCAGCGAAGAAGTCCTTCGACTTGACCGGATCGGGATTCATGGTCTTGTCGCCGGGCTGCCAGTTGGCGGGGCACACCTCATCGGGATGGCTCTGCACGTACTGGAAGGCCTGCAGTACCCGCAGGGTTTCGTCAACGCTGCGACCGACGGGCAGGTTGTTGATGGTGCTGTGCATGATCACGCCATCGGGGTCGATGATGAACAGACCACGCAGGGCCACGCCGGCTTCCTCATCCAGCACGCCGTAGGCACGGGCGATCTCTTTCTTCAGGTCAGCCACCAGGGGGTACTGGCAGTCCCCTAGACCACCATTCTTGCGGTCGGTCTGAACCCAGGCCAGGTGGGAAAACTGGCTGTCCACAGACACGCCCAGCACTTCGGTGTTCCTGCTGGTGAAGTCGCCGTAACGATCGGAGAATGCAGTGATCTCCGTGGGGCACACGAAGGTGAAGTCGAGTGGATAGAAGAACAGCACCACGTATTTGCCGCGGTACTGGCTCAGGGTGACCGTCTGAAATTCCTGATCCACCACTGCGGTGGCGGTGAAGTCTGGGGCCTGCAGACCGACGAGGCGGGACATGCGGAAGGGGTTGAGAGGTGCGGGGGGATCAACTGGAGCAGACAGGGCGCTGCAAGCTGGTGCCTGAGGTTGTCCTTGAGGGAGTTGCTGATGGCGGCTCTCCCCTGTGGCAGGGCCTGGGTCCGGTGACATCGGCTGGCAACAGCCACATGGCACAGGGAGGAACCCTGGGAGGACCCGGTCGGGAGGCCAAGTGAACTCGGATCGACTTCCAGTTGGTCACAACAATTTATCACGGCAGCCAAGGGCCTGGGGCGTTTGCAGCCCTTGGATGGTGTTCATGGGCACCGGGCTTGTGTGCACCATCCAGCACTCGCGCCAGGTTCGGCCCAGCCTCGCTCCCCGGCCAGTGACCGACGGCCTGCGGGCCTGTGGCCATGGTTCAGACTGCCATCAACAGAACTGCAGAGGCAAAGCATGGGCTGGGACCCGAGCGTCTTGCGCCGCTTCAACACCACCAGTCACTACCGGTTGATCAGCCAGCTCCGGGATGAGGTGCGCAGCAACCCGCTGGTGCGGCCCGCGGAAGGGGAGCGCATTGGGGATGTGAACCGAAGCAAGCAGTTGATCCGGGCGATAGCGGCCCGCCAGGGGCTGTCAGGTCGGATCAGAGGCGGTGCAAGGGTTTCGTCGAGCCGCTGAGACCTCCGGTCACGGGATCGCCATGCGGTGCTGCCAGCGGCCCCGGCCTTGAGGATGCTGCAGCCAGCGGCCGGCCTCTGAGCTGTCGGCCCTGACCCGCAGCCATGCCCCTGATTCAGCGCCAGCATCCCTATCCACACTGGGAGTTTCAGGCTCCCGGCGGCGACGATCTGCTGAGAATCGCTCCTGAGCGCGGTGGGCTGATCACCGGCTGGCGCTGCGGTGGGGACGAACAGCTCTATCTCGACCAGGAGCGTTTCCTGGATCCCACCCTGTCCGTGCGGGGTGGCATTCCGGTGCTGTTTCCGATCTGCGGCGATCTTCCGGCCGGCAGCCTGCCGTTGCCCCAGCATGGCTTTGCCAGGGATCTGCCCTGGCACCTCTCGCCCCTTGCAGACGGGTGCGGCATCGCCCTTGTGCTTGAAGACGGCGAGGCCAGCCGCCGCGTCTACCCCTACGCCTTTGCTCTGACCCTGGAGGCCCGCCTTGCCCAGGCCGCTCTGGAGCTGACCGTGCTCGTGGAGAACCGTTCCAGCAGCCCGATGCCTTTCAGCCTGGGTCTCCACCCCTATTTCCAGGTGACGGGTCTGGCGGGGCTGCGGCTGGAGGGACTGCCTCCGCGGTCCCTGGATCAGGTGACGATGACGGAGGTGGACAGCGCCCAGCAGGTGGACCTGATGGCTGAAGGCATCGACCTGCTGAGCCACCCCAGCGGTGCCGTGCGTCTGGTGGATGGACCGGGCCGGCGCACGATCGACCTGGAGCCCAGTCCACCGCTCGATCTGGTGGTGATCTGGACGGATCCCCCCCGACCGATGCTCTGTCTGGAACCCTGGACGGCACCCCGTGGTGCCCTGGTGAGTGGTGACCGTCGCATCGATCTGGCACCGGGCGGCCAGCAGCGCCTGCAGTGCCGCTACCGGGTCGGTCACACCTGAGTCCCCGCAGTTCGGCCCCGTGGAGACCTGCTACTGAGAATCGCTTGCAAGAGGGCGCCCTTGGTCGTTATGTTGAGAGCCATTCGCAAAAAGCTGGATCGACCGGGCCATGGGATTCCGTTGTCTGCCCCAGGACGCTGTGGCGGCCGTGCGCGTGCCGGCCGGCCAGTCCGTGCTGATCGATCGCAACCTGCGCCAGGCCAGTGGCTCGATTGAGGTGCTGCAGGGCGTGGCCCGGGTGTATTGCCCTTGTGAAGAAACCGAGGGCATGACGATCGCCTTTCTGCAGGCGGGCGACCAGTTGTGCATCGACAGGCTCTGCAGCGAAGGGGTCTGCGTTGAGGCCCTGACGGCCCTGTGCTTCAGCACCCGTTGCGATCTGATGGAGGGCCACGGTTTCGACGCCGTCAACGAGTGGACCCTCCAACTGCTGCGGATTCGCCATCTGGGCAACGCTGAAATGCGGCTGCACGCCCTGCTGGCGCTGCTGGTGACGCGGCTCGGCCGCCGCTGCGGCGATTGGTGCGATCTGCCCTTCCGCCTCACCCATGAGCGCATTGCCGAACTGATCGGCACCACCCGCGTCACAACCACGCGCCTGATGTCGCGCTTTCGTACAGCTGAGCTGGTGATGGTGCCCAGTGGCTCGCCCGGACTACGCCTTGCGCCAACCCTGGTGGAATCAGCCCCTCTCGCCGCCTGAGCTGCGCTCCCAGGCCAGATCTTCGTCGTCCCAGGAGCCCGGTTCCTCGATCGGTTCCAGGTGCGTGATCACATGGGCCGCAGGCAGGGCGTCACAGAGCTCCCGCTCCACCTGGTCACAGAAGGCATGGCCTGCGGCCACACTCCAGCTGCCCGGCACCAGCACATGCAGGGAGATGAACCGCCGGGCGCCGGCACGCCTTGTGCGGATCGCGTGGAAGGCCAGACCGGGCCCCTGATGCCGGCCCAGCACCGCTTCCACACAGCGCAGATCCTCCAGCGGCAGGGCGTGGTCCAACAGGCCGGACGCTGTCTCTCGCAACAGCCTCCAGCCGGTGAACACGATGTTGAGCGCCACGGCGATGGCGATGATCGGATCGAGAATCGCCAGCCCCGTCAGCCGCACCACAATCAGGCCGAGCACCACAC
>Ga0079299_1000023_pt1 | contig 33463 bp, 21 predicted proteins | sample Wag4_2014_7_11_2_FD_76334 | JGI IMG/M metagenome (GOLD analysis project Ga0079299, IMG submission 76334) | Lake water microbial communities from Ohio, USA - Utica-2 Time Series LW 2014_7_11 | ecosystem: Environmental > Aquatic > Freshwater > Lake | place: USA: Ohio | collected 2014-07-11
AAGAAGGACGTCGACCGCCGCGACATCACCGTGCCCGAGATCCACCGCACCGGCACCTACAAGGTGCAGGTGAAGCTCCACCCCGAGGTCACCGCCGAGATCAACCTCGACGTGGTGAACCGTGGAGCAGGTGAACCGTGAAGCTGGGACGGGGTGGCGCGGTAGGCAGCGGGTTGTTGATCATCGCCGCTCAGGCGGGCTTTGGCCAGCCCAGCGCAGCCCCAGTGGTGGGGTTCCAACAAAAAGGCCACCCCAGGGATGGGGTGGCCAGGGATTGCCGCAGGGCCCAGGCGTTCAGCTGCTCAGGACCGGCGCTGCAAGGGTTGCTGCCGCCCGGCCGTCAGTGGCTCACCACGTCGAGGTTGATCTCGGCGGTGACCTCGGGGTGGAGCTTCACCTGCACCTTGTAGGTGCCGGTGCGGTGGATCTCGGGCACGGTGATGTCGCGGCGGTCGACGTCCTTCTTGGTGGCGGTCTCGATCGCCTCGGCCACGTCGCCGTTGGTCACGGTGCCGAACAGCACGTCATCGCCGCCGGTCTGCTTCTTCACGGTGAAGCGGCCGATGGTGGTGAGGGCGGTGCGGAAGGCCTCCGCTTCGGCCTTGAGGGCCGCCTGGCGCTCGGCCTCCTTGGCCCGGCGGGCCTCCACCTGGCGCAGCACGGCGGCCGTCACCGGCACGGCCTTGCCGGTGGGCACCAGGAAATTGCGGGCGTAGCCGGGGGCCACATCCACCAGATCCCCGTCCTTGCCCAGGCTGAGGACGTCTTCGTTGAGAACGACTTGAACGCGCTTGGCCATGGGGTTAAGACGGGAGGTTGATCACGAGCCGATCCACAACCCTAGATCAGGGGGTGATCCGACCTGGGTATGGAAGATTTCAGCGGCGGGCGCCCGGGGCGGCTGCGCGGGGCAGGCGCACCTGGGTGGCCAGGCCGAGGCGGCGCAGCAGGCGGATGTGCTGCCAGGTGAGGTCGATCTGGCGGCCGAAGCCGTGGCGCGCCGAGTGGGGGAAGGCGTGGTGGTTGTTGTGCCAGCCCTCGCCGAAGGTGAGCGCCGCCACCCAGGGGTTGTTGCGCGAGCCGTCGCCGCTGGCGTGGGGGGTCTCACCCCAGAGGTGGGTGGCGGAGTTCACCAGCCAGGTGCAGTGGTACACCACCACCAGGCGCAGGGGGATGCCCCAGAGCACCAGGGCCCAGCCGCCGGCGCCTGTGACCGTGCCGATCCAGAACAGCAGGGCGGCCAGGGGCAGCTGCAGCAGCAGGAAGTTGTGGTTGAGCCAGCGGTAGTAGGGGTCCTTGGCCAGGTCGCCGGTGAGCCGGGGCACGGCGCCCATGGCCGGAATCGTGGTGAACATCCAGCCCATGTGGCTCCACCAGAAGCCCTTGAGGCTGGTGTGGTGGTCCACGTCGGTGTCGGAGAACTTGTGGTGGTGGCGGTGCAGACCCACCCAGTCGATCGGGCCGTGCTGGCAGCTGAGGGCGCCGCAGGTGGCGAAGAAGCGCTCGGCCCAGCGGGGCAGCCGGAAGGAGCGGTGGCTGAGCAGGCGGTGGTAGCCGATCGTCACGCCCAGACAGGCGGTGACCCAATAGAGCACCAGCAGGCTGGCCACGGCCGGCACGCTCCAGAAGCGGGGCAGCAGGGCCACCACCGCCAGCACGTGGATCGCCACCATGAAGCCGATGGTGGTCCAGCGGGTGCCGCGTTTCTCGCCGGGAGCGGGTTCGCCGCGGCGAGGGCGGTGCAGGGCCTCGGCCCTGAGGATGCCATTTGCGCCGCCATTGATGAAGGCTGGCTGGCGGGTGCCCCTGGCTGAGGGGCCGGCCGCAGGGCGGGCCGTTGGCCGGGTTGGTGCTGTGGCCGTCATGACGGACCGACTCCTGATCAATCGCTACGATGGTAGCAATACGAATCCTGATCAGCTTCAATTCTGATCCGGATCCGTGTTCCGGCTGGTTCGGTTGGTCTGTCTGGCGGTCTGTCTGTTTGGCGGCCTGCCTGCCTGCCTGGCTGTCTGCCGGTCGGTGTCAATGGATGGGGCAACTGCGTGGGTTACCGGGATGACATCGCTGCTGGCCGGGTTGCCTTCGCCCACCTGATCCGGCTCTGGCACGGCCGCAACGGCTGGAGCCACCGGGTGCTGCCCGCCCTCGCCGAGGCCCTCGACCTCGGCCGGCTGCACAACTCCCAGCTGTCGATGCTGCGCAACGGCAAGCTCGCCTCCCCTGGCCCCGAGGTGTTCCTGGCCCTGGGCCGCGTCAACCAGCTGCTGGCCCGGGAGGCGGCCGGCGGCGGGCTCTCCCCCGCCCTGCGCCAGGAGCTGGAGGACCATCCGGAGTTGCTGGTGGCCCTGGAGGGGGCGGCCCAGCCGGTGCAGGCCCCCGGTGAGCCCGTGCTCGGCCCGGGCGAGCTGCTGGAAATCTTCGTGGGGGTGCGCCAGCCGCCGGCGGCCTTCGACCTGCGCATCGCCGACGCGGAGGCCGGTGCCCTCAGTGCCGCCCTGGCCGAGCTGCTCACGGCCGGCCGCCCCTGGCGGCTGTGCCGGGAGCAGGTGCTGGCGGCCTACCCGGTGGCCAAGCGCCAGCGGCGTGAGCGCTTCGCCGAGGTGATGGCCGGCCAGCGCGACTTCAGCGCCGCCGAGCTGGATGCGGAGCTGCCCGAACTGCGCCGCACCCTGGCGGCTCTCGGTGCCGCCGGCGATGGGGAGCTGGCGGCGGATGAGTTTCTGGAGCTGCTGCGCCAGCGGGCAAAACAGCTCCAGCAGCACCCGTGGGCCCAGCCTGCCGAGGGTGAACTGGCAGCTGCCATTCGAGCCCGGCTCAGTTCGGGTGGGCTGATGCCGCGGAGATGAACCAAGCGGGCTGGCCTGTGCTCAGCCGCCGCTGAACAGCCCGTCGGCGAGGCCGCCCTGGCCGTTGTTGTAGCGGTCAAGGCTGGTGTGTATCGCATTACCTCCGGTGATCGGGGTGCTCCAGGCGGAACTTGAAGCCGTGATGGCCGGGCTGGCCAGCGAGGTGAGCGAGCCATCGCCGAAAAGGTCGCCGTTCTCATCTGGAGTGTGCGTTCTCAGCCACTGAATGCCGGCATTGATCCAGTGGCGGGCATCCCGGTCTCCCACGGCAGCGGTGTCCACCGGATTGCCGGCGACATAGTTCAGCCAGGCCGCATTCAATGAGCGGCCGAGGGTGTAGCGCATGTCCCCGGTCTTGGGTTTGACAGAGGCATTGATGATCTTCAAGGCTTCACTTGTGCTGTAGAAAAGCGTCTGTTCGCCGGCATCGGTGATGCCATTGCAATTCCAGTCGCCAATCAGCAGGCCAGCCCTGTCCGTGCCGGTGACCGGATCGCGCTGGGTGCCCTGGGCGCCGCTCTTGTAAGGGGCGAACTGCAGGTCGCCCACGGGGAAGCCCTTGGTTCTTGCTTGCTTCGGTTCATTTCCGGCTACGCCATCCCAGAACTTGGACCAGGTGCTGGATCCCCAGAACCCTGGGGTGCGAACGCCGGGAGCCACGATGAGGTCCTGGGGGGAAGGCGTGGGCAGGACCTCACCAAAGTTGTAGTTTCGGGCATCGACTCCGGAGAGGAGGTTGATGCCACTGAGCAGGTCGTTGGCCAGAACTCCGCCTTCACTGCCCAGGGAATCCTTGCCATCAACCCAGCCATCGGGCTGGGTCTGGGTCACCGAATAGGTTCCGGGCACCAGATCGGCGAACAGGTAGCTGCCGTTTGTAGCGGTTGTAGTGGACAGGGAAACGGCATTGCCGAAGGCATCCACGCCGGTGAGTGTGAGATTGACTCCGCCGATGCCGGCCTCAGTGGGATCAAACACCCCGTCGTAGTTGAGGTCGTGGTAGACGTTGCCAGCGATAGATGAGAGGGTGAACAGGCCAGCATCAGCGGTGTTTGTGCTTTCACCTGGCGCGAGGGTGTAGCTGGCGGTGTAACCCGATGTATCGGCATCGGAGTCGCTGGCATCATCACCCTGATTGGCCAGGGTGAAGCGGGCTCCCTCAGGAGCGGTGAACTTCACGATGTAATCGCCCGGCTGCAGATTCTGGAAGCTGTAGTTTCCGTCGCTGTCGGTGGAAGTGGTGGCCAGCACAGTGCCGCTGGGTTGGCCATCCACGCTGGCAAAGAGCTCCACCACAACGCCGGCAACGCCTGCTTCGCCTTCATCCTGCTGGCCATTCACATTGGTATCTCGCCAGACGCGATCGCCGATTGAGGAGAGGGGAAGGATCGTGGCCTTGGCCACCACGGGGCAGGGAACATCAGGTGATGTCACCACAAGATTGAAGCTGTTGCTGAGCAGTGCGGGATTGATGGCATCAGGATTGATGTCCACTCGCACCAGCAGGTCCTGCACACCCGAACCAGGAACCTGGAATCCAGTGGCGCCTGGCGTGTAAGGCAACCAGGACTGGCCGGCATCGCTGGAAATGGAGATGGCGGCGCCCGCCATGCCAGTGGTGGATTCATCATCCACAGCGAACTGCAGAACCCGTCCTGCTGCCGCGCTCAGCTCAAACACGGCGGCGGCATCACCCACCAGCAGGGTTGGGCTGCTGATCTGGGTGTCGTTGTCGAGATTGCTGATCTGGATGGCTCGGCTGAGGTTGTTGAAGCGAGCATCCGTGCTCTTGGCAACAAGCAGACCTTGAAACAGGGTGTTGCCATCGAGTGCCGTGTCATTGAGGCCAGTCACCGTGATGGACTGTGCTTTGGTCCAATGGGTGTCGGCATTGGGGTCACCGACGGTGAACTCAAGCCGCGTGCTGCTCAGGGTGAACTCATTGTTCACTGTCACGCTGCCGTCGGCGTGGAATTGGACAGAGGCGAGATCAACGAGGGGTGAACGGGACAGTAGATCCAGCAGATCGACGCTGACGGTTCCGGTGGGAGGCGCTCCTGGATCGCCGGAAAGGCTGACGCTGATGGTGGAGGAGGTGCCACATTCGGATACCACTGCGTTAGTGGCTTCGATGCCGGAATTGGCAGCACTCTCGAAAGGAATAGTGCTGCCGAAATTTAAACCATAAAACGCTGTATATCCTGAGCTGCCGCTCCAATTGGAGTCACCGAGTTTGAACCTGAGCGAAGAGATGCCAGTGTTGTAATTGAGCTGTGCTCTAACAAAATCTCCAGTGGGTTGACCTTGTTCAGATGTGCTGGTTCCCAGGGATCCAGGCAGGCCGGTGATGTTGAAGCCCGGGCTGGTGTAGATCGGATCGCCGGTTGAATAGGGTGTGTTATTGGCATTGAAGACAACCCCGGAGCCATCTGCTGAAGTGGCGATATCGATCAGCGTGCCGGTGCTGACGGCGTAGGCCTCCACATTGCTCACCTCAATATATTGGCGAGCGGTTAGGTTTGCACCGTTGCCGTCGATGTCATAGAGATCGACGTTGACATTCAGCAGTGCAACGGAGCTGCCGGTCCCGGTGAGTGTACTGAAACCTTCAACAAAATCGATCTGAAACTCGGCGAAGCCACCTTTGATAGATGGATCCGATGTGCCATCAATGCGGATTGTGGGCTGGAAGAAGCCATTGGCTTCCGGGAACTGATTGATATTGTATTGCTGTGTAGAGGAATCGAGCACTTGAACCCTGGCTCGATAGAGATCCAGGATCGAAACAATCGCATCAATCTTCACGACATTGCCGCTGGCGTCAACCACCTCGACGACTTCTTTAAAGCGCCATTTGGCATCCGTAGACAACTCATTGCCAGGGGTGAGCAGCTCGGCCTTGCTGAAATCGAAGTTGAATTGCTGGCCGCCGGCATCGTATTGATTCATCAGGGTTCCACCCCACTCGGCAAGGGCGGTGTCGCTGAACAGGGAGCTGAGTGCGAAGGCTGTACCTGAGTTGTCGTCAAGGGTGCACTGGTGACCTACGCCGATGGGGCGCTCGCTGGCGAGCACGCTGGCACCGGTGAGTTCGGCCAGGGTGCTCACGAAGGCGGCATCGAGCCCGGTGTGGCAGCTCCAGATGGCGATCCGGGCAACTCCCCAGTCGGCCAGCAGCTCGGCGGCCTGGGTGAGGGCTTCCCGATCGATGCGGGTGCGTCCGAACAGCACCACCCCTGGCTCGCCGTGGGCGACTAGATGCAAGGTGTGGAGGGGCCGGCCGATGCGGCGCTGCTGCCTCAGGTGGCTGGTGATCGCCTCCAGGGGGCTGGCGTCTGCGGCGATGGCGAGCAGCGGCAAGCGAGCATCGGCCAGCAGGGGATTGAGATCGGCACTGGCGCCATCAGCCACGATCATCTGCCGGATCCTGGTTGCCCCCTGGGCCTGGTGGTAGGCGTAATTGCGCACCACAGGGACTGAAAGGGAGAGAAGGGTTGGTTCCATGGTTGAGGCCTGATAGGGGGCTGGACTCCTCGATACCGAACATCTCGGTTCTGATCGTTGAAGCCTTTTCACCCCAAGTTTTCATCTAAGTTGAACATAGAGCGAGGGGGGTCTTATACGCATCGCCATTACTACTGAGTTTGCAGCACTCAGTCGGACGCGGCCAGACAGCTCAGGGTTTCCTCAGTTGTTATTCAGTTCTTTTTTACCCGCATTTCCGGTGCCAGCCTGAAGCGTGGGGCGAAACTTGGTAGGGCAGTGCTTGAAAATCCGTCAAATCAAGAAAATAAATCCCACCCTACTGATATGCCAGGGTGTGAGATGTAAATTGCGATCCTGACTTTGGTTGAGCTGGAATAGGCTGAAATTCTCTTCTCTCAAAGATCAAAATAAAAACTGTTCAGAATTTAGACTTGATGAAAGCCCAAAATCCTATGATAATGCAGTAGCAGTGAGAAATTGAAGCTGGATTAATTATTTAAAGGTAAAAAAATCAGTTGATGCCTATCGAGATGGCCTTGAAGCTCTTAGGTTGCGCCTGATCTTCCGGCTGTAGGCCAACAAGGGCGCTAGCCCGGCAACCCCAATCGGACCAGGCACCTCAAGGGTGATGGACGTGAGGTCAAAAGAATAGATACCTTCACCTGTCTCAAAAGAGCCGCTACCGCCGCAGCCAAGGGCTGGTGAAGAACAACTGTAAACCTTAGACGGACCGATGGCTTGGTTAAAGAAGGTGTAAAGGTTGGAGGATGTCCCCGATCCCAGCCCGGGCATCGTGCCACTGATATCTAGATTAATTAACGGCGTCGCATTGCCGTCAACTACAAGTTGAAGGCCAGATGCAAGCCTGCCAGTTTGAAGGCCGAATGCTTTTGTGGAATTATTTAACTGAAAGAAATCTTCAACTGTGGGGATGGTGTTAAGTGAGTTATAGGCTGTGCCGTTGATACCAGTGTTATATGGACTTGTTAGGGTTTGCGAAGTGTATAGGGGCTGAGAGCTGGCAGATGTTTGCGACCATTTAAACGTGTCTCCAGTTTGTGTGGCAGAGGGCGAAAAAATCGGGTTGAATACAACCGCCCAGCTGAAGGTGTCGGACGGACTTAGTCCAGTTGGAAAGAACGACTCTCCATTGTTAACAACTTTCCCGGTGAAAATAGCTCTGAAGGTGGTTGCCGCTTGAGCCGGGCTCGCCACAGTGGCGGCTACAATGGCTACTAGAGCGCAGCGCCGACGGATTGAAGCAATCCTGGAGTTGTGATTGGTGGCCATCTGTTTCACGAGGTTTCTCAAAGCCGAGAAAGGCGTAATGCAGTTCTGCTGACTAAGCCCGAGGGCTACCGTAAAATTGCTTTGCCAATGGTTTCGCCAATGGGTTTAGTCCGATTCGCAAAGTTTGGCGCAGCTTACAGGCAGAGTCTTGATCCGTCCCGCTTGAGAGCTTCGTAATCAGTAGTTGCTTCGATTCGGTGAGCGTTTCCGCACGCATCCACGCTGCTCAGGCGGCGATCGCACCCCTGGCCGAGGCCCATACGGCCCGGGTGCAGCCGCGCCTGGAGCGGGTGTTGGCCGCCTTCGCCGCCGAGCGGGTGGGGGTGCAGCACTTCGCCTCCGTGAGCGGCTACGGCCACGGCGACCAGGGCCGGGAGGTGCTCGATCGGGTGTTCGCCCGGGTGCTCCAGGCCGAGGCGGCCGCTGTGCGGCTGCAGTTTGTGAGCGGCACCCACGCCATTGCCGCGGCTCTGTTCGGCGTGCTGCGGCCCGGCGATCGGCTGCTGGCCCTCACCGGCCGCCCCTACGACACCTTGGAAGAGGTGATCGGCATCCGCGGCAGCGGCCAGGGCTCCCTGGCCGAGTTCGGCGTCACCTACGCCGAGCTGGATCTGCTGGCCGATGGCGGCATCGACTGGGATGGCCTCGAGGACGCCCTGGCGCTGCCCACCCGCATGGTGCTGATCCAGCGCAGCTGCGGCTATAGCTGGCGGCCGTCGCTGCCGGTGGCCACGATCGGCCGGCTGGCGGAGCGGGTGAAAGCCCTCCAGCCCGGCTGCGTGGTGTTCGTGGACAACTGCTACGGGGAGTTGGTGCAGGATCAGGAGCCCACCGCGGTGGGGGCCGACCTGATCGCCGGCTCGCTGATCAAGAACCTCGGCGGCACCATCGCCCCCACCGGTGGCTACGTGGCCGGCCGCACCGAGCTGGTGGAGCAGGCCTGCTGCCGGCTCACGGCCCCGGGTATCGGCAGCGAGGGGGGCACCAGCTTTGATCTCAACCGGCTGCTGTTCCAGGGCCTGTTCCTGGCCCCCCAGATGGTGGCCGAGGCGCTGATCAGCAGTGAGCTGATCGCCCGGGTGTTCAGTGATCTGGGCTTTGCCGTCAATCCCCTGCCCGGGTCCGAGCGCAGCGACGTGATCCAGGCAGTGCGGCTGGGCAGCCCGGAGCGGCTCAAGGCGGTGTGCCGCGCCTTCCAGGCCACCTCTCCGATCGGCTCCTACCTCGATCCGGTGCCGGCGCCGATGCCCGGCTATGCCAGCGAGCTGGTGATGGCCGGCGGCACCTTCATCGACGGCAGCACCAGCGAGTTTTCGGCCGACGGGCCCCTGCGGGAGCCCTACGTGCTCTACGCCCAGGGGGGCAGCCACCGGGCCCATGCCGCCCTCGCCCTGCAGCGGGCCCTGACGGCGCTGCTCGAATTCGGTCTCCTTCCGACAGACTGACGCCCATCGCTGCACCCAGCTCCACCGCCCATGGCGCTCCCGTTCCCCGCCGACTGCCGCTACACGGACAGTCATGAGTACCTGCGACCCGATGGCGAGCGTTTCCGTCTCGGCATCAGCGCCTTTGCCGTCGACCAGCTGGGCGACATCGTGTTCGTGGAGCTGCCCGAGGTGGGTGCCGAGCTGCGCCAGGGGGCCAGCTTCGGCAGCGTGGAATCGGTGAAGGCGGTGGAAGATCTCCTGGCGCCGGTGAGCGGTGTGGTGGAGGCCCGCAACGAGGCCGTGCTGGCCAACCCGGAGGAACTCCAGAACGACCCCTATGGCGAAGGTTGGCTGCTGCTGATCCGTCCCAGCGAACCCGCCCAGATCGAGGCGCTGATGGATGCCGACCAGTACGCCGCCCAGGTGCAGGGCCACTGATGGACAGCACGATCCCCACCGCCGCCCAGGCCGTGTCCGAGCGCCCTGGTTTTGCCTGTCGCCACCTCGGCCCTGGGCTCCGGGAGCAGGGGCGCATGCTCGCCGAGCTGGGCCTCGAGACCTTGGAGCAACTCGCCGCCCAGGTGGTGCCGGCCGACATCCTGCTCAGCCCCGAGCAGGCCTGCCAGGGCTTGCCCGAGCCCTGTGACGAGGCCACGGCCCTGGCGGAGCTGGCCGCCATCGCCGCCGGCAATCGCGTGGTGCGCAGCCTGATCGGCCAGGGGTACTACGACACGGCCACCCCGGCACTGCTGCAGCGCCACGTGTTCGAGAACCCCGCCTGGTACACCGCCTACACCCCCTACCAGGCCGAGATCGCCCAGGGGCGACTGGAGGCCCTGCTCAACTTCCAGACCCTGATCAGCGAGCTCACCGGCCTGCCGATCAGTAATGCCTCCCTGCTCGATGAGGCCACGGCCGCCGCCGAGGCGATGGCCCTGGCCCGGGCCGTGGGCAGGAACCACCAGGCCCGCCGCTTCCTCGTGGACCGGCAGGTGTTCCCCCAGACCCTGGCCGTGCTGCAGACCCGGGCCGAGCCCCTGGGGATCGAGCTGGAGCTGGTGGACGCGGAGGATCTGGCGCCCCAGGCGCTGCCGGAGGGGGCGTTCGGTCTGCTGCTGCAGCTGCCGGGGAACCGCGGCCGGCTCTGGAATCCTGAGCCCCTGCTCAGGGCCGCCGCGGACGCGGGGCTGGTTAGCGCGGTGGCGATCGATCCGCTGGCCCAGGTGCTGCTGGCGCCGGTGGGCGAGCTGGGCGCCGACATCGCCATCGGCAGCGCCCAGCGCTTCGGCGTGCCGATGGGCTTCGGCGGCCCCCATGCCGCCTTCTTCGCCACCCGCCCGGCCTTTCAGCGCCAGATCCCCGGCCGCCTGGTGGGCCAGAGCCGCGACGCTGAGGGCCAGCCGGCTCTGCGACTCGCCCTGCAGACCCGCGAGCAGCACATCCGCCGTGACAAGGCCACCAGCAACATCTGCACGGCCCAGGTGCTGCTGGCCGTGATGGCCAGCTTCTACGCCGTGCACCACGGCCCCGAGGGCCTGACGGCCATCGCCACCCGGGTGGCTGGCCTGCGCCAGGCCCTGGCGGCCGGCCTGGCTGAGCTGGGCCTGGCGCCCGAACCGGGGCCCGGTTTCGGCACCCTGGTGATCCCCTGCGGCGATGGGGCCGCGGTTGGCCTGCAGCAGGCCGCCCACGCGGGCGGCTTCAACCTGCGGCCGTTCGCCGATGGGGTGGGCATCAGCCTCGATGAATGCAGCACCGCCGCGGAGCTGGAGCGGCTGCTCACGGCCCTCGCCCAGGCGCCGTCCAGCGCCGGCGATCCAGCACTGGCCTCCGCCCTGGCTGCCTGCCGCTCCCTGCTCAGCGATCCCGCTGCCGGCGCGGGGCACTGGCAGGAGGCCTGGGGTGAGGCGGGTGTGCCCCGCCGCCAGGGCCGCTGGCTGGGCCAGGAGGTGTTCCAGCGCTACCGCAGCGAAACCGAGCTGCTGCGCTACATCCAGCGGCTGGTGAGCCGGGATCTCTCGCTGGTGCACGGCATGATTCCGCTGGGCAGCTGCACCATGAAGCTGAATGCGGCCGCCGAACTGGCGCCGGTGAGCTGGCCGGCCTTCAGCCAGCTGCACCCCTTCGCCCCCGCCGATCAGACCCAGGGGTACCGCCAGCTGGCGGAGCAGCTGGAGGGCTGGCTGGCGGCGATCACCGGCTTTGCCGGCGTGTCGCTGCAGCCCAATGCCGGCTCCCAGGGGGAGTACGCAGGCCTGCTGGCGATCCGGGCCTGGCACCACAGCCGTGGCGATGTCCACCGCGACGTGTGCCTGATCCCCACCAGCGCCCACGGCACCAACCCGGCCAGTGCCGTGATGGCGGGGATGCGGGTGGTGGCGGTGGCCTGCGATGAGCAGGGCAACATCGATCTGGCCGACCTGGAGGCCAAGGCCGAGGCCCACGCCGCTGATCTGGCGGCGCTGATGGTCACCTACCCCTCCACCCATGGGGTGTTCGAGACCGCCATCCAGCGGATCTGCCGCTGCGTGCACGAGCACGGCGGCCAGGTGTACCTCGATGGCGCCAACCTCAATGCCCAGGTGTGCCTCGCCAAGCCGGGTGCCTATGGCGCCGACGTGTGCCATCTCAACCTGCACAAGACCTTCTGCATCCCCCACGGCGGTGGCGGCCCCGGGGTGGGTCCGATCGCCGTGGCGGCCCACCTGCTGCCCTTCCTGCCCGCGGCGGCCGTCGCTGCCGATGGATCGGTGGCGGGCTCGCCCGTGGGACCGGTGGCGGCGGCACCCCTGGGCAGCGCCTCGATCCTGCCGATCAGCTGGATGTACATCCGCATGATGGGCGGCCCGGGCCTGCGCCAGGCCAGCCAGCTGGCCCTGCTGGCCGCCAACCTGATCGCCGAACGGCTCGACCCCCACTTCCCGGTGCTCTACCGCGGCGTGGGCGGGCGGGTGGCCCACGAGTGCATCCTCGACCTGCGGCCGCTCAAGCGCAGCTGCGGCCTGGAGGTGGATGACCTGGCCAAGCGCCTGATGGACTACGGCTTCCACGCCCCCACCGTGAGCTGGCCGGTGGCAGGCACGGTGATGGTGGAGCCCACCGAGAGTGAGTCGCTGGCGGAGCTGGACCGCTTCTGTGCGGCCATGGTGGCCATCCGCGCCGAGGCCGCCGCGATCGAGCGGGGAGAGCTGGCCATGGAGGAGAGCCCCCTGCGCCAGGCGCCCCACACCCTGGCCGCCGTGACGGCGGACCACTGGCAGCGGCCCTACAGCCGCAGCCAGGCCGCCTTCCCCGCTGGGGAGGCCCAGCGGGCCGACAAGGTGTGGCCTGCGGTGGCACGCATCGACAATGCCTACGGCGATCGCAATCTGGTGTGCACCTGCCCATCGGTGGAGGAGCTGGCAGTGTCCGAACTGTCCACTGCCACCCCGGTCGCCAGCGCGGCCTGAACGGCGATCCCGCAGACTGGCCAGGCCTGCAGAGGCAAGTCTCAGGATCTTTTTGGTTTTGAGCTCTTGCTTTTCCCGCAAAATCTGTTGCAACTGCAGCGCAGGGACTTGCTCTTGCGATCACCGTTCAGCCTCAAGCCTTCCGCTTGACAGCTGATCCTTGATCCGGCTGGTTCGTTTTCTTGTGTGGGGACCATGAACGACGGCAACGCTGGCGGCCCCAAGGGCCCCGCTAACGACAACAACTCACCTTTGAGCACGCCTGCCAGCACTGGGTATAGCTCTGAATACAGTGCCGGCACCAATGTGGTGCGTGTGCCTTTCGGTGTGCGTCGCCCTCGCCGCAGCCGTCCCCAGCGCCCCGATCACTGGGCCACCCTGGTGTTGCCCTTCCAGGTGATGGGCGGGAGTGATCCAACCCCCCCTCAGGCGGCCTGATCCAGCCGCCAGTCGATCAGGGCCTTCACGTCCCCCATGGAGCTTGGCGGCGTGCTGAAGCCATTCCCGTTGCCTGAATGGTGCGCCTGGGCGGCGAGCGGTTCAACGGTCCAGCCGAGGTGCCGCTCCTGGCTCAGCTGGTAGCCGCGGTAGTGGATTGGAGTGCCCAGACCCATGGGCTGTGGCGAGGGAAGGATTTGTATTGCAAGCGGCAGCGGCCAGGGTCTGGCGAATGCTCCGGATTTCGTCGGTTTTGTGTGACGCGTTGTTGCGAGCCAGGGGTCGGCCTGCAGCAACGCGTCAGTAGTTGGCGCCGCTGCGGCGCTGGTGCACCGCCGTGACGCTCTCGGCATCGAGCAGACCGCCCTGCTCCACCTGGGCGTAGAGCAGCCAGTGGTCGCCGCATTCCATCCGCTGCTGCACCCGGGCCTCCAGCCAGGCCAGGGCCTCCGGCAGGATCGGCTGGCCTGCGGGGCTGCGCTCCAGCTCCAGGCCGGCGAAGCGGTCGGCGCCGGGGGCGAAGGGCTTGAGGAACTGCTTCATCGGCCCGCTCTCGCGGCCGGCGGCCAGCACGTTGAGGGCGAAGTGATCGCCCACGTGCAGCAGGGCCTCCACGGCCCGGTCCTTGGCCACGGCCACCGTGAACCCCGGCGGCGTGAAGCTGGCCTGGCTCACCCAGCTGGCCACCATGGCGCCGCTGAGGCGGCTCTCGCCCGCTCCCTTCTCTGTGGTGAGCACGCAAAGCGACCCCACCACCCGGCCGAGGGCCTGGAGGGCCGGGCCGGTTCGGCTCTCGCTGAGGCCGCCTGCAGCCGTCCGCCGCTCCTGGCGCCGCTGGGCGGCCTTGAGCTGGCGGCCCAGGGCGGTGCCGGTTTCCTCGATGGTTTTGATCGTGGCTGCATCGGGGCTGAACTTCACCTTGATCGGCTCAAAGGCGAAGCTGAAGCCACCATCGCGCAGCTTGTTCTCCAGTAGATCCAGGGCTTCGCCGCTCCAACCGAAGCTGCCGAACACGCCCACGGGCTTGGCCCGATCCCCCTCGGCGAGCACGGTGCCCAGGGCTGACACGATCGGCGTGGGGGCATGGCCCCCCAAGGTGGGGGAGCCGATCAGCAGGGCATCGCACCCGTGGATCGCCGCCAGCAGCTGCTCGGGTGGCGTGAACTCACAGTTGATGCTCTCCACCCGCACGCCGGTGCGCGAGATCCCCTGGGCCAGGGCGTCGGCGATGGCGGCGGTGTTGCCGTAGGCGCTGGCGAACAGCAGCGCCACCGACTGGCTGGCGCGCTCGGTGCTCTCGCCCCAGCGGCGGTAGTCGGCCAGCAGGCTGCGCCAGCTCTGGGCGATGGCGGGACCGTGGCCCGGGGCAATCGTGCGGATGTCGAGCTCCTCGAGCCGATCCACCACCGCCTCCACCTGGCGGGCCATCGGCGCCATCAGGCAGTCGTAGAAGTAGCGCCGGTCTTCCTCGCTGCTGTCGCGGTTGGCCTCGGCCCAGGCCTCGCTGCAGAGGTGGGCGGCGAAGAACTTGCCGCTCATCAGCAGGCCCGTGCTCTCTTCAAACGCCATCAGGCCGCCGGGCCAGCGGGGCGTGGGCACCGGGATCAGCCGCAGTACGTGGCCATGGCCCAAGGGCCGGCTGGCCTCCTGTTTCACCACATCGATCGGCGGCAGGGGCGGGATCGCCGGGGCCTGTGGAGCTGCTTCGGCAGCGGCGTTGCTGGCCTCGCCGGGTTTCTGGGGCTTTTGCTGGCTCCAGAGCTCCGTGAGCAGCTTGGCGCCGGTGTTGGAGGCCACCAGCATCAGCGCCGGCCAGCGCGCCGCCAGCTGGCGGAGCAGGGCCACCCGGTTGGGGTTGACGTGACCGACCACCACCTTGAGGGCAGCCTCGGCGGGGATCAGCGCCGCCAGCTGCTCCAGGTAGGGCTCGGCGAACGAAGCTCCGGGCGGGTGCACGAGCACAGGTGGCAGCGCATGGCCATCGGGGTGCTGGTCGCTGGCTGTGGTGCCGCCCAGGAAGAGAAAGCTGTTGGCTGTGGTGCCGCGCTCCAGTCCGTACTCCACCTCGAAGCGCAGCCGCTGCGGGCTCAGGCCCCGCAGGCAGAGAAGCCCCTCGTCGAGCGGAATCCGGATCACCTGGCGGTCGCTGGAGATCGCCGGTGCGGCAGCGGCGGCGGCCATCAGTAGTGGTTGCCCACCTTGCGGTGGTGCACGGCGGTGGTGGCCTCGGTGTCGGCGACGTTGCCCTCCTCCACCTCGGCGTAGATGATCCAGTGGTCGGGGCCCTCCAGCCGCTGGGCCACGCGGCAGCCCAGGAAAGCCAGGGCGTCTCCCAGGACGGGTCCGCCGGCAGCCACACCGTTCAGGGTGCTGACACCGGCGAAGCGGTCGGCACCGGGGGGGAAGCGCTTGAGGAAATGGCGCAGCAGCTGCTGGTGGTTGTCCTCGCGCAGGATGTTGAGCACGAAGCGATCGCCTACCTGCAGTAACGCCTCGATGGCGCGGTCTTTCGCCACGGCCACGGTGATCCCCGGCGGCTCAAAGCTGGCCTGGCTCACCCAGCTGGCCACCATGGCGCCGCTTCTGGTGCCGCCCTCACCATCGCTTTGGCGGGCGGTCACCACATAGAGGCCGCCGCTCAGGCGCCCGAGTGCCTTGTCGAGATCGCCGTCGAGCGCCTTCATCGCCGCGATCGTCTTGGCCTTGGTGAGCAGCTGGCCCAGGTCGGTGCCGGCCTCCTCGCAGCGCTGGTAGTCGCCCGTCTGGGGTGCCTGGCGGATGCGCAGCGGCTCGAAGGCGCTCTTCTGGCCCAGGCCGCGCAGCTGGCCGGCAACGGTGTCGATCGGCTCGTCGTTGCCGCCGAAGGCGTCATAGCAGGCCACCCACTGCTTGGGCTTGAGCGCCGCCAGCAGGGTGCCGATGCTGGCCTGCAGGTCGGCGTCGGCGCTGGCGGGCCAGGTGGGCACCACCACGGCGCTGGCCTCGCCCACAAGGGCGCTGAGCTCCTGGGGATCGGTGGCCCGCAGGTCCACCAGCTGCACGGCGGCGCCGGCCTTCTGGATGCCGCGGGCCAGGGCCTGGCTGAGCCGGTCGCAGAAGCCGTACTGGCTCACGTAGCAAACCGCCGCATAGGCCTCGCCTGTGCTGCGCTCAGAGCTCCAGCTGCGGTAGTCGTCGAGCCAAAGGGGGAGGTGTTCGCGCAGCAGCGGCCCGTGGCCCACGGCGATGGTGGTGACCTGTGGCAGGGCATCCATGCGCTTCATCGCCTGCAGCACGCTGCGGGCGTTGGGGCCCATCAGGCACTCGTAGTAGAAGCGGAAATCCGGGGCAATGGCGCCGGGGTCGACGTCGAAGACGTCCTCGGAGCAGTAGTGCAGGCCGAAGGCATCACAGGTGTAGAGGATGCCGGTGCCGTGATCGAACGAAAAGATCGTGTCCGGCCAGTGCAGGTTCGGCGCACTCAGAAACTCGAAGCGGTGGTTCACGCCGCTCTCGGGGTTGGTGCCCAGATCGAGCTCCTCGCCGCTCTTCACCGCCCGGCTTTTGAACGGCCGGTGCACCTGGTTCTCCAGGAACTGGATCGCCACCTTGGAGGCCACGATCTCGATCTCGGGGTTGAGATCGAGCAGGTGGCCGATCAGCCCCGAGTGGTCGGGCTCAGTGTGGCTCACGATCAGGTGATCGATGGCCTTCGGATCGATCTGCTCCTGCAGCAGCGGCAGCCAGCTGCCTTCGAATTTGAGGTGGCTGGTGTCGATCAGGGCGGTGCGCTCACCCCGCACCAGGAAGCTGTTGTAGGTGGTGCCGTTGCGCAGGCCGAACTCGATGTCGAAGCGGCTACGGTCCCAGTCGAGCGAGCGGATTGTGGTGGTGTCAGGCGCGATCGGCTCGCACTGGAGGGTGAGGCGGGCGGGTGCACCTGGCGCTGCGCCGGAAGTGGCTGTGGTTCCTGCAGCGGCTGGGGGGGCGACCATCGGCAGCTGGGGCGGCTTATGGAACTGTAGGCAGGGCGGGCCTGCTGCTGGTCAGGCGAGCAAGATCAGGCCAAGCTGCTCCGGGTGGTACCCCACCCGAAAACCCGGCATGGTGAACCGATCAAAGCTGGGCCTTCCACCTCCCACGCTGCGCCGTCCGCCCGACACGGACAGGTAGGTCCCACCACGTCCGCACACCTACAGGGCTGGAAAGTTCTGATCCTTGAAGTCAGGATCTAAAACGTTGCTCTGCCCTCCTAGAGGCATCAAGGCATCACTAGTTGTTGTGACGGTAGTGGTTCTCAGTCGCCCTTGTTTTGGACTGTCTGTGGTGTTGTTGCGGCTGTGGATTCTGCGGTGGTTTCCCCGGGTTCGTGACTTGTGCATCAAGGCCGGCAGGTCTATCCAGTTCTTTCAGCGCTTTGGGGGCAAAGTCGGAAGCCCCCAGGATCTCAAATGCGGCTCGTAGCGATGAAGTCGTCATAGCTGAAACGGCAACCAACCAGAGCGAGCAGGAGGTTGTCGTAGCAGGCTCAGGTCATGAATTCGTGAGCTGTGCTGGACTTGAGGAACAGCTCGGTGCCGATCACCTTGAAGCTGGCGGCATCAGCGCCGGTGAGCAGACCGGCTGGAGGTGCGAAGACGGATGGAGATGGCAGGGGAGTCACCATGGTGGGCAGCGGTATGGGCGGAGGCGGCAGGAGGGTGCCTGGACGTCGTACCGGATCGATCACCGCATCGCCGCGCACCGCCAGGTTCTGCAGGCGGGTGTCGAGGGGTTGGGCCGTGTCGGCCTTGGCGTAGGGGTTGGCTGGAGAGTGGTTGGCGGCCAGGAATTCGGCAAGGGCGTCCTGCTCGGAGCCGTCGGCGGCAAAGGTGGCGACTCCTGTACGGGGGGCGGTATCGCTCGCTGTGAGATCCACCCGGTTTGGGGTAGTGAGGTTGGTGAAGGGATAGCCGTCACCACCGTTGGCCAGGAAATTCAGCGTCACCATGCGGATGCTGCGGTTGGGGTTGCCAACCACCGCGCCGCGGCGCACCACGACGTCGAGATCCTTGCCGGTGGCGTCTTGGACCGCCAGGCTCTGCACCCGAGAACCTGCCGGGCGGTTGAGGTCGTAGCTCAAGGCCATGCCGCCCACCTGGGGGAAGCGGCCCTCGTTCACGCCAGCGGCCAGGCCGTGCTCCAGCAGCGCCTTGAGCTCAGCTGGGGTCACGGTCACCAGCGAGAGGCCGTTGTTGAAGCTCAGGGCATTGGCGATGTCGTTGCGGGAGATGCCCCCCTCCGGTTTCACCACGTTGCCCTGGGCGTCGAACACCGCTGCGGTGGGCAGCAGCTCCGGCACACCATCCACCGAGCCGGTGGGGATCACCGACTGGCCGATCGAATTGCGGATGCCGCCGCCGTTCTTCAGCGACACCATCACGGTGGGGTCGATTGAGCGGGCGTAGGCCAGGTTGGCATCGGAGGTGAGGTTGCCGAGGTTGGTCTCCTCGCTGCGCACGCCGGGGTTGCGGTTGCCGTTGAGGAACACCTCACTCACCCCGAACCATTCCGATTCCTGGGTCACGATCAGATCGCGCAGCGTGTCGGCCACCGCCTGCACGCGGGCATCGATGAAGGCCTCGCCATCCACGGCGGCGAGCCCGGCCGCATCGGTGCGGTAGGCACCGCTGATGGCGGGGTCGTAGCTCGCGGGGATGATGACGCCGTCGGCGTCAAAATCGAGCACCAGGCGGCCCAGATACCTGTAGTTGCCGTCGGTGTTCACCACCGCCACCGGCTTGCCGTCGGCGTCGGTCTTGAGGATCGGATAGGTGCCCAGAACGCTGTCGCCGGGGCGGGCGGTGTCATCGCTGTCCAACAGGCGGGTGTTGGAGCCGCCGGCCATGATGATGTCCACGTGGCGCAGGCGCTCAGCCAGGGCCTGCTCAATGCTCAGCTGCTGCATGTGGGCCAGCAGGATCACCTTGTTGAGGCCGGGATTGGCGGCGATCAGAGCATCCACATCGCTCTGGATTTCGGCGGCCAGGGCATCCAGTTCCGCTGGGGTGGGGGTGCTGCTGAAGGCTGTGGGGGCGATGCCCACGTTGCCGGGGCTGGAGATGGCCTTCAGCGAGGGGGTGGTGGCGCCGACCACGCCCACCTTCTGACCATTGACATCGAACACCACGCTGCTGGTGATGCTGTTGGCCTGGGGAGCCTGGCCATCGGGCACCACCAGGCCGGCCAGGTTGCTGTCGGTGGCGAAGTTGAGGTTGCCGCTGAGGTACGGGAAGGCGGTGCCGGGGTAGCCGGCGGCAGTATTGGCGCTGATCAGGTTTTTCAGCACGCTGGTGCCCTGATCGAACTCGTGGTTGCCCAGGGCGATCGCCTGCACCCCCAGGGCGTTCTGGATCAGCACATCGCCGCGGCCCACGCCGCCGTAGGCCTGGGTGGAGGCGCCATAGATCAGGCCGGGGATCCAGGCGTCGCCGCTGGAGAGGGTGAGGGTGTTGGTGAAGCCGGGGATGCCGTCGCCGTCGATGTCCTCGGCGCGCAGGGCGTTGAGCACACCGGAGAGGCGGGGGGCGTCGTCGAGGGCGCTGAGGTTGCCCTCCTGGTCGGACAGGTGGAACAGCTGCAGCTTGAAGGCACTGCCTGCGGCCAGCGGTGCGGCCGTGGTGATGCTCACCACGTCGTTGCCCTCGCTGCTGGCGATCACGCCGGCCGGCTCACCGGCGGCGCTGCGCAGGAAGGTGATGCCCTCGATGCGGTTCGAGCCAGGGAACACCACCGGATCGACGGCGGCCACGTTGTAGGGGTCGGTGATGTCGAACACCGCCGCCACGCTGGTGGTGGTGCGCTCCAGGGCCACGAAGGCATAGGTGCGGCCAGCCACGGTGGCGATCTCCACCATTTCGGGCTCGGTGCCCTTGTCGTCGTCGCGGTTGCCGGCCATCAGGCCCAGGCTGTTGGCCAGCTCTTCAAGCTGATCGCTGGAATCGAACACCACGTTGCCCTTGGCGTCATAGATGCGCAGGGAGCGGGAGCCGATGCTGAAGGGCTTGTCGATCAGGCCATCGCCGTCGATGTCGCCGGTGTCGTTGAGCAGGTTGAGGCGGGTGCGGCTGACCCCGGTGGCTGCCGCGAAGGCGGCGTTGAGGGCGCTGACGCCGGGGTGGTTGCGGAAGGGGGTGCCGGCCACCACATTGCCGCTGCTGGCCCGGGTGAGGTCAAAGAAGACATCACCAATATCTGGTTGATACTCGCGAGAGTCACCTTCGCCCACCGCCAGCAGGAAACTGCGGCCCTGGGCATCGGTGAAGGTGGCGATCCCGTCCGGCATGGTGAGACCCCACACCGGCAGGCCGCTCACGGGCAGATACTGGTTGCTGCTGCCGCTGCCATCCTGGTCGGAACTGTCGAATCCGGCGCCGTCGAAGTTCACCACGGTGAAGGTGTTGCCACTGGCGCCTTCGGTGCCGAAGTCGTTGTCGTAATTGATCACCAGCGCGCCGTCGTCGCGGATGGTGAGGCCTTCGGGTTTGTCGTAGGCGATCGTGCCGCCGATCGAGGGAAGGTTGAACAGCTCGATCTTGTGGGCCAGGCGGATGCCGGCAGAGGCCAGCGCGTCAGCGCTGGAGGTGCTGAAGATCGCAGGGGTGGCCGGATTTGCGTCGTGGTCAACCAGGACGCGGCGGTTGTCGAGCAGCTCGGGGCTGACCACGCCGATCTTGCCCAGCCAGCCATCGGCGGTGGTGAGGGGCAGGGTGTCGGTGGCGCCGCGCAGATCCACTTCGAACACGTGCTTGAAGCCGGTGAGGCTGCGGCTGCTGTCGCGCTCGATCACCAGGAACACGCCGCGGGCTGGATCGAAGGCCACATCGCCGATCTTGTCCTGACCGGCGCGGCCGCTGAGGAGATACAGGTGCTCCTTCACCGGCGTGCCGGTGGCAGGATCGATGGCCAGGATGCGGGTGAGCTCGGAGCGGCTGCGGCCCTCGGTGACGCCGTCACCGTTGGCATCCACGTCCAGGGGGCTCTGCATGAAGGCGTAGAGCAGCCCATCGGTGGGGTTGAAGGCCATGCCCTCGATGCCGCGGTTGCTCCAGCGGTTGGCGTAGACGGCGGGCAGGCTGTCGATCGTCTCGGCGCCGATCGGGGTGGCGCCATTCACGTTGTGCTGGGCGGCCAGCTGCGCCTTCTGGCCGGCGGGGATGTAGCGCTGGATCAGGTTGCCGGTGGCGGCATCGAAGATGGCGATCTGGCCGCGGTATTCATCGCCGACGGCGAACACCTGTCGCTCGCTGCCGCCGATGTTGAGGTTGAACAGTGAAACCGTCTCGGAGTCGATGCCAAAGGGGTCGTAAGCCAACACAGTGCCGTCGGCATCGATCGGCACGTCATCCTTGATCGCCAGCTGGGGCAGGCCTGTCAGGGGGGTGCCATCAGGTCGCTTCAGACCAATGCGGGCCAGCTCGCTGATGGCGCCGGTGGCCCGGTTCATGCCCAGTTTGTAGATCGTGGGCTGGAAGTCGGCATCGAGAAATTCGCGCTTGCCGTCGACCAGATCGCCATTGGGGCCCCGGTCGGTGATCGAGTAGTAGACGTCGAGGGCAACGCCGTCGACCGTTTCCTGGCCGGCGAAGGTGAGGCCCGAAAGGCCACCAGCCAGCACGCCGGCCGGCAGATTGGCGGTGCCGGCCGCATACTCCAGCTCGTAGCTGAAGTTCTCGGCGCTGGCGATGCCGCGGTTCCAGTCTTTGATGCCAGCGGAAAAGATCTCCTTGATCACCGGTGTGGCGCTGCTGAGATCGAGCACGGCGAAAGCGTTGTTCTCCTGCAGGGAGATCCAGGCCGTGGTTCCATCAGCGCTGATGGCGATTGCTTCAGCCTCAATGTCCTGGGCCACCGTGGTGGTCACCCCCAGGCGTTGGCCGATGCGGATGCCGCGGTTGATCAGTTCAGCGCGGCGGTTTTCCCAGGCGCCGAAGCCGATGGTCTGCACATCGGCCTGAACAGGCGCCACCGCTGAGGCGGCCAGGTAGCCGCTGGTGTTGATCACCGAGATCGATCCCTCCGGATCGATCGTGTAAAGCGAATTGGGCTCGCCTTCATTGGTGACCAGCAGCTTGCTGCCGTCGCCGCTGAACTTCACCATGTCGGGCAGGGCGCCGACGCTCACGGTGCTGATGTGAACGGGCAGGGCTGGGTTGTTCAGGTCATAGAACTGAACAAATCCAGGCTCGGTCTTCACCGTGTTCTGCACGGCGATGGCCAGCAGCTTGCCGAAGACGGCTGCGCTTTGAAGTGTTTGGACGCCTTCGCCTGGAGTGGCGATGGCAACGGTGCTTGGATTGAGAGGGTCGCTCAGATCGCTGACCACGATGGCGCCGGAGCCCCCGCCAACGGTGTAGAGGTAGCCCGTGGACGGGTTGTAGGCGGAGATCTCGGCGTTGGCCCCGAGCGCCGAGACGTCGATCACGCCACCCACGGCGGCGACGGCAGGATCAAGCAGGCTGAAAACCAGGGCCACGATCTTGGATCAGAGGGCTTTGGCCAACCCTCTCAATTCACCTCGGCAAACCAGTTAAGGCGGATTTAACAACGGCCTGTGATGTCAGTTCAGACACGTCTCCAGGTGCGCGATATTACTGGGGCTTTGTTTGGAGCAATACATCTGGATTGGCCCGGTTGTGTGTTACGCCGGTCGCCGGATGGTCCGGCAGGCTCTGCCAAACCTGGCTCAGAGCCAGTGCCAGGCGCTGAAGGCGGCGGCCTGGCCGCCGGGCAGGCTCCAGACGCGGGCGCCGCTGATCTGGAAGCGGCGGCCCTGGCTGTCGATGCGGATGCCGCTGTAGTCGGCGATGGCGTGCCGGCGCTGCACGCGTTGGAGCGCCTGGGCGCGACCGGCGCGCTCGGCCGGTTCGGCGGTGTGCCGCGAGGGCATGCCCACCAGCTCGGCCCAGGGGCGCCGCCAGAGCAGGAGGGCGGCCCGGTTGGCGTAGATCAGCCGGGGGCCCGGATCTCCGCCGGGATCGGCGCCGTCGTGGGCCAGCACCACGGTGGCGGCGGCAAACAGGGACTGGCTCCACTGCAGGGGCGTGGCGTCTGACCCCAGGCCCGCCAGCAGGGGCCTGCCGAAGGCCTGCTCGTGGGTGGCCAGCAGCTTGCTCACCAACTGCTGGCTGGCTGGGGTCAACCAGCCCGGCGGGCTGGGCTCAACCGCTGCCGGCATCGCTGGCTGCGGCACTCTCCTGGCCCTCGTTCTGGCCGTTGTCCATCGCCCGGGCCATGGCCAGGGTGGCCATCATCTGGCCGTGTTCGCGCACGTGGGCGAGGAAGCTCTGGTTGGCCTCCGGGAACTGGGGCGACTCGGCCAGGGGGAGGGGGCCGGCCGCATCCAGGCCGGTGTCCCCCTCCAGGGCCGGGGTGATCACCACCAGGTCGGGGTCGAGGGCAGCATCGTAGCGCCACCAGCGGCTGGGGTCGGTGATCGCGCCGTGCACCGGCTGCTGGCTGCCGCCACCGTCCGTTTCCTCTTCGCCCCGAGCGCGGGCCTGGCGGGCCTGCCTGGCCAGGGCGCGGCGGCGCCGCTTGGCCAGATCGCCGAGCAGCTGGGCGCGGGTGCGGCCGCGCAGCTGGAAGAGCACGAAGGGGTCTTCACTGAAGCGGTCGCCCATCAGGTAGAACACCGCGCTCACGTGCTTGCAGGGGTTGGCCTTGTCGGGGCAGCTGCACTCGCTGCGCACCTCCTGCAACTTGAACGGGAACAGGCGCTTGCCGCTGGCGGCGAAGGCCCGCTCGATGTCCTGGGGCATCACCCCCGCCAGCAGCTGGGCCGACCAGCGCGCCTTCTGGGTGAGGGCGTCGAGCACGTAGCCCCAGTCCTCGTCGTTGAGCACGTCGAGCCAGAGCTTCACCTTGTAGGGCTCTTCACCGCTGCCCTGCACCCGGGCATGCACCCGCCGGCCCTCAAAGCGGATTGAGGTCACGTTGCCGGAGCGGGCGTACTCCCAGGCGCGCTCCAGCCGTTTCTTGAAGCGGTAGCCGTGGATCAGCTCCATCCACTGCTCCACCCACCAGGGCTGCTGCCCCAGGCCTTCGTCGCCCAGCTGGGTGTTGATGGCGGGTGAGGAAACGGTCATCGCCTGCCCGCGGAGATCACAGCATTATCCCGGCCTGCGGCCACCAGGGCCTGGCCGCTGAGCACCAGCACGGCCGCGTTGAGCAGATGCCAGAACAGATGGGTGCCGATCGGCCAGATCGGGCAGAGGGCATTGTCCAGGCTGCGCAGCAGCAGCGACAGGCTGAACAGGCCCGTGGCCCCCACCAGCAGCCACGACTGCAGGCTGCGCAGCTGATGCCAGGCCAGCAGGGCCAGCACCGCCAGGGTGGGGGCGTAGGCCAGCGATCCGTTCAGCACGCCGGGAAAGCCCCGCCCCGCCAGGCAGGCCAGCAGGAAGGCCAGGCAGAGGCCCGCCGCGGGGGCCAGCGCCAGGCCGGCCCGCCGGCGCAGGTAGAGCAGCAGGAACAGCAGCTGGAACAGCAGGATCGGGAGCACGTCGGCCGCCAGCGCCCAGCCGGTGGCAAAGGTGTGAAACAGGCTGCTGCCTACACCGATGGCCAGGGCCAGGGCCGCCAGGGCCAGCACGCCGCGATCGCCGCGAGCCAGGCTTGCCAGCCGCCATGCCGCCACCAGGAAAGCCCCGTTGGTGACGGCGTTCAGCGGTTCGGCCAGGAGGCCGGGGCCGAGCCGTTCGCAGTAGAGGTCGATCCCGGCCACGTGATCAATCCTGCTCCTGCAGGGACACCAGATCCTTGAGCTGGCCCACGTCCAGGCCGCCCAGCCAGTCCTCGCCGGAGCCCACGATCTCCTCGGCCAGCTTCGCCTTCTCGCGGATCATCCGGTCGATGCGCTCCTCCACCGAGCCGCTGGTGATGAACTTGTGCACCAGCACCCGGTTGGTCTGGCCGATGCGGTAGGCGCGGTCGGTGGCCTGGTTCTCCACGGCCGGGTTCCACCAGCGGTCGATGTGGAACACGTGGCTGGCGCGGGTGAGGTTGAGGCCCACACCGCCGGCCTTGAGCGAGAGCAGGAACAGCTGGGGGCCGCGGGGGTCGTCCTGGAAGCGATCCACCATCGCCTGGCGCTCGGCCTTGCTGGTGTTGCCGTAGAGGAAGGGCACCTCCTGGCGCCAGCTGCGCTCCAGGTGGGCCTTGAGCAGGTGCCCCCACTCGGCGAACTGGGTGAACAGCAGGGCCCGGTCGCCCGCCTCGATCACCTCCTCGAGGATCTCCTCCAGCCGCTGCACCTTGGCGCTGCGGGAGGCAAAGCCAGTCGCTGCCCCATTGCCGACTGCCGCCTGCACGTCCTCGCCCAGGGCCAGGGCGGGGTGGTTGCACACCTGCTTGAGCTTGGTGAGCAGGGCCAGCACCTGGCCATGCTTCTGGCCCAGGGGCGCCCGGGCAATGGTGTCGAGGCTCTGCTCCACCGTGCGCTCGTAGAGCTTTTTCTGTTCCGGGCTCAGCCCCACCCACTCGTGCAGCTCCAATTTTTCGGGCAGGTCGGAGATGATCGAGCGGTCGGTTTTCAGCCGCCGCAGGATGAACGGGCCCACGCGGCTCTTGAGATCCCGCATCGAGGCCATGTCGCCGTAGCGCTCGATCGGCAGGCGGTAGCGCTGGCGGAAGAAGGGTTCGTCGCCCAGCACCCTGGGGTTGAGGAAGTCCATCAGCGCCCACAGCTCGCTGACGCGGTTTTCCACAGGGGTGCCGGTGAGGGCGATGCGGAAGCGGCCGCTGCGGCTGCCCCGGCCCGGCCTGGCCAGGTCGCGGGCGGCCATCGACTGCTTGGCGCTGGGGTTCTTGATCGCCTGGGCCTCGTCGATCACCACCCCCTGCCAGTCGACGCGCTCCAGCAGTTCGCTGTCGCGCTGCAGCAGGCCGTAGCTGGTGAGCACTAGGTCGACGCCCTTGAGGGCTTTCTTCAGGGCCGCATCCGTGCTGGCCCGGCGGGGCCCGTAGTGCTCCTTCACCTTCAGCTCGGGGGTGAAAGCCGTCGCCTCCCGTTTCCAGTTGGTGAGCACGGAGGTGGGGGCCACCAGCAGTACCGGGCGTTTCAGCTCCTCTTCGGCCTTGAGGTGCTGCAGGAAGGCCAGCAGCTGGATGGTCTTGCCCAGGCCCATGTCGTCGGCCAGGCAGGCGCCCTGATCAAAGCGGTGCAGGAAGGCCAGCCAGCCCAGGCCCCGCTCCTGGTAGGGCCGCAGCTGGCCGGCGAAGCCGGGCGGCGCCGGCAGCGGATCGGGGGCCTTCTGCTGGTGGTACTGCTCCAGCACCGCCTGCAGCCGCACGCCGGCCACAAAGCGGTGCACCGGCAGGCGGTGGAAGGTGTCGCCCTCGCTGGCGGTGAGCCGCAGGGCATCGTCGAGGCTGAGGTCGGGGTCGGCGACGCTGAATTTCTCGGCGTTGCGCAGATCGGCGGGACGCAGCTCGATCCAGGCCCCCTTGTGCTGCACCAGGGGGCTGCGCTTGGCCTGCAGGCGCTCCAGGTCGCGCAGGGTGAGCGTCACCCCGCCGATCATGAACTCCCAGGTCATCACCAGCGTTTCGCCGAGGGTGAAGCCGCGCGACTTGTCGGGCAGTTCGGCCTGGATCGACAGCCCCAGTCGGCTGGCCAGGCCACCCGCCAGGCTGGGCGGCAGGATCACGCCCACGCCCACGTCCCGCAGCTGGACTGCGGCGGTGCGCACCAGCACGAAGGCCTCGGCCGGGGTGAGCTGCATCGCCTCAGGGGTGGTGGAATCCAGGCCCCGCTCGATCGGCTCAAACACGGTGAGGGCCCGCCCCAGGCCCTCCAGCAGCTGTTCGCTGGGCTGGGGCACGGCCACCTCGCCCAGCTGCAGGGTGCGGTCGCCGGCACTCCAGGCCACGGCGGCCGGCACCCGCAGGCTGGGGTCCGCCTCGGCCTGCAGGCTGAAGCGCAGCTCCCACAGCTCCTCCCCTTCGGCGGGGGTGAACAGCTCCAGGCAGGCCCGGGCAGGCGCCACCCGTCCGGCCACGGCCTCGCGCCAGTGGTGGGTGGCGATGATCAGCCGTTCAAGGTCTTCCTCCTCGAGGTGCAGCTGGCCGCTGCCCTTGCCCAGGGCCTTCTGCCAGGCCAGCAGCAGCGGATCGAGGCCCTCGCCCTCCGGTTTGAAGCCCGCCCGCACCTGGCCGTCGAGCAGGGCCTCCAGCAGGCTGGCCACCCGCAGTCGGCCGCTGCCCGGGCGGCGGCAGGCCAGGGCGGGATCGCCCTCCGGCCCGGCAGCGAGGGCGCAGGTGGCCACCTGGGGGATGCCGATCGCCAGTTCCTCCAGGCGGTGGCGGTCGCCCTCGCGGTTGAGCAGGGGCAGCCAGCGGGCGATGCCGTCTTCGATCTGGGGCAGCCAGCGCCCCCGGGCGATCAGGCTCAGGGCCCAGCGCTGCAGGTGGGTCCACCAGCGCAGGTCGTCGGCCATGTCCGGGTGGCCGGCCGCCAGGGGCAGGCCGCTCAGCCACTCGGCGGCGCTGCCCGGATCGAGGGCCCAGCCCTCCACCTGCCAGGGCCACCATTCCAGCTGCCTGGGGATCGGTTCGCCGGCCTGCAGGGGCAGGCCGCTCCAGCCCTTGGCGCCGGCGCTGCTGCGGCCGCGGCTGGCCTGGGTGCGGCTGGGCAGGGTGAGGGTGGCGCGGGCAGGCCGCAGGGCCTCGCTCCAGTAGCCGTTGTCATCCAGCCAGTCGGCGACTTCGTCGGTGGTGAGGGCGAAGGGATGGTCGGGGGCCTCGTGGCCGGGCTGCACCGGACCGGCCACCTTCCAGGTGTCCGCCCAGAGGAACAGGCGACCGCCCGCCCCTTCAGGGGGAAACAGCCAGGTGGCGTGCAGCAGGCTCATCCCAGGGTCATCAGGGCCGGCGGGCCGACAGGTCGCCGGGGGCGACCGGGCGGGATCTGTGCCGAAGCAGCTGCAGTGACAGGTGCAGCAGCAGGGAGGCGCCGACCAGCGGCAACCAGGCACGAATGAGCCCCATCATCACAGTTGGCGCAACCGCCAGCAGGGCGGCCGGCCAACCCTGGCCCGCCGGCCAGGGGCCGATGGTGGGCAGTCCCAGGCTGTGGATGCCGCAGACGGCCCCCACCAGGCCGGCCTGCAGGTGGCTGTCATCGGGGTCGACCCGCTGCAGATGGAAGGCCAGCAGGCCGTAGAACAGGCCACAGCCGCCGGCGCGCAGGGCCGCTTCCAGCCCCAGGGGCAGGCCGAGCAGCAGGGCGGTGAGCCCGGCGCCCAGGGCCCAGGCGATCGACTGCAGCCGCAGCTGCTGGCGGGATGGCGGTGCAGGGAGCTGGCTCACGCGGCGGCCCAGGGGCGTCTTGGAGCTGTTGCTGGGCGATCATGCCCTGCGCAGGCCCGTTGCAGTGTTCATGAGTCCGGGACCGTTGCGGCCGCCTGAGCGCACCCTGCACCTGCACGCCGGACCCCACAAGACCGCCAGCACCTACCTGCAGGCCCGGCTGCACGCCAACAGGGCCGACCTGGAGCGCCTGGGTCTGCGCTATCCCACCCCCTGGCGGGAGCACTCCCACCGCCACCTGGCCCGGGACCTGCAGGCCGGCCGCTTCCAGGCACTGGAGCGGCTGCTCGGGCAGCAGCGGCGCTGGAGCGGCGATCTGCTGCTCAGCGCCGAGCACTTCGCGCCCCTGATCCGCGACCCCCAGGCCCTGGCGCGCCTGCTTCGCCACGGCGCCGCGCAGGGTTTCGCCCTGCATGTGATCAGTTTCGTGCGCCCCCAGGCCGAGCTGCTCAACTCCTTCTATGCCCACGGGCTAGGCCGGCTCTACGGCGCCCCCAGCTTCCGGGCCTATGTGCGGGCCCAGCTGGACGGCCGCCGCCTGCGCGGGCCGGCGCGGCGGCGCTGGATCCGCCACGCCCCCCAGCTGCTGGATTTCGAGCAGCGGTTCGCTGCCCCGCTGGCGGCCGAGGGGCTGCGCCAGAGCTATTTGCCCTTCCGGCCGCGCCGGCAGGACCCCTTCGCCCAGCTGCTGGACCTGTTGGAGCTGCCGCCGCCGGTGGCGGGCTGGCGGGCCGCGCCGGCCGAGCAGGCCAACGAACAGCTGGGGCGGCGCGGGCTGGGGCTGGCCTACCTGCTCAACGGCGAGCTCGACCGGTTGCCTGTGCGCCGCAACCAGCTGATCGCCGGCCATGGCCTCAACCGGCTGGTGGAGCAGCTCCGCCAGCTGGCGCGCCAGCGGGGCTGGGTGGCCGAGCGCTTCGACGGCTGGCAGGGGCGGCTGCCGGCCCTGTTGCAGCAGCGATTCGGGGCCAGCAACGAGCGTTTTTCCCAGCGGGTGTGGGGGCAGGACTGGGGGGAGGTGTTCCCCCCGGGCCAGTCCGGCGTGGCCGGCGTCGCGGCCGGCCAGGGATTGGTGCTGGATCAGCAGCTGCGCGACGAGGCCCGCGAGCTGTTCCTGGCCTACCGCCGGCGCCTGCCCCGCCACCTGCGCTGAGCGATCAGGCCGGGCGGTGGGCCGGGGGTCTGGCCGCTGCCAGGCGGCGGCGGAGGCGGCGGCTGGTGCGGAAGGCGGCGGCCACACCCAGGATCGGCAGGGGGCCGGGTGCGGAATAGATGGTTGAACTGCCGCCGTAACCCTGCAGCCTGGCGGCCGCGTAGATCCCATCACCATCAATGTCAATGTCCTCGTTGAAGGAACGGAAATTCAGATTGCTGCCTGTGATGATGAATGAAAAGGTGTCGTAATGATCCAGGCGATCGCTGTTTGGGCCGCCTGCCAATGGAAAGTTAAGACGAAAATCGAGGCCCTTGATACCATTCGCCATGTTAATATTGTCAGAATCGTAGGTGAAGTCTTGATTCACGCAATTGGAATCTGGAATCGTGCCTGCACAAACGGAGCTAATCGTAGAACCATCTACAAGATTGAATGCCACTGAGCTAATGAAGGCTGCCGAGGCCTTGGTGAGATTGGCGTCAAGAGTAAGAATTACGGAATTGGTTGTATTAGAGTTTTTAATGACGGCCTCCAACCAGCTATTGGTGCCGGTATTGGGGTTTTCGCCCAAGGTAAAGGAAGGATCGTTGTTCGCGTTGCTCTTGTCAAATCGCGTATCTTTGAAAAGAAATGTTAGTGAGTCATCGCCTAATATTGCTATTGAGTGGGCTGGTGGTGCTATTGCCAGTAGAACGGCGCTGCCTGCGGCGCAGCAGCTGCACTTCAGGATCAATCTTCGCAAAAAGACGGGTTCAAGTTGAAGCGATGGCAACATTTTTCTGCGGAGATATCGGACCTCTTATGTCTAGAAGGAAAGTCGCCTGACATTCGGCTTTCGTTGAAGCGTTGTGGCTGCGCACGGGCGCCAATTCAGCTGGCTGTAAAGTGGGGCAAAGGCCATCGGCAGCGCCCTGCTCCACCCCTTGGGCGATCATGGAGCGCAAGCGCACCACCTGATCCCATGGCCGCCGTTCCTCCCTCCTGCCCCCGCAGCGGCGCCGAGATCCGCGCGGCCTTCCTGTCTTTCTACGAGCAGCGCGGCCACAGGCCGATGGCCAGTGCCTCCCTGGTGCCGGATGACCCCACGGTGCTGCTCACGATCGCCGGAATGCTGCCGTTCAAGCCGGTGTTTCTGGGCCAGCAGCAGCGGCCAGCGCCGCGGGCCACCAGCAGCCAGAAGTGCATCCGCACCAACGACATCGAGAACGTGGGCCGTACGGCGCGGCATCACACGTTCTTCGAGATGCTCGGCAACTTCTCCTTCGGCGACTACTTCAAGGAGCAGGCGATTCAGTGGGCCTGGGAGCTGAGCACCAAGGTGTTTGGGCTCTCGCCCGACAACCTGGTGGTGAGCGTGTTCCGCGAAGACGACGAGGCCGAAGCGATCTGGCGTGACGTGGTGGGGGTGAACCCGAAGCGGATCATCCGCATGGATGAGGCCGACAACTTCTGGGCCTCCGGCCCCACCGGCCCCTGCGGCCCCTGCTCGGAGATCTACTACGACTTCAAGCCCGAACTCGGCGACGACGGCATCGATCTGGAGGACGACTCGCGCTTCATCGAGTTCTACAACCTGGTGTTCATGCAGTACAACCGCGACGCGGAGGGTACTCTCACGCAGCTGGCCAACCGCAACATCGACACCGGCATGGGCCTGGAGCGGATGGCCCAGATCCTGCAGGCCGTTCCCAACAACTACGAAACCGACCTGATCTATCCGTTGATCGAGACGGCGGCGGGATTGGCTGGGGTCGACTACCGCGCCCTCGACGAGAAGGGCAAGACCTCGCTCAAGGTGATCGGCGATCACGCGCGCGCCATCACTCAGCTGATCGGCGATGGCGTCACTGCTTCCAACCTGGGCCGCGGCTACATCCTGCGGCGGCTGCTGCGCCGCGTGGTGCGCCACGGACGCCTGCTGGGCATCGACAAGCCCTTCCTCACGGCGATGGGCGAGGCCTCGATCACCCTGATGCGGGACGCCTACCCGCAGCTGGTGGAGCGCCAGGAGGTGATCCTGGCGGAGCTGGAGCGCGAAGAGGCCCGCTTCCTGGAAACCCTGGAGCGGGGCGAGAAGCTGCTGGCGGAGGTGCTGGCGGCGAAGCCCAAGCAGATCAGCGGCGAGCAGGCCTTTGAGCTCTACGACACCTACGGCTTCCCGCTGGAGCTCACCGAGGAGATCGCCGAGGAGCACGGCCTCACGGTGGACACCGCCGGCTTCGAGGCGGCGATGGAGCAACAGCGCCAGCGGGCCAAGGCCGCGGCGGTGAGCATCGACCTCACCCTGCAGGAGGCCATTGATCAGGTTGCCTCCGTCGCCCAAGCCACCGCCTTCAAGGGCTATGAGGCCCTGGAGCATCCCAGCTGCGTGCTGGCCCTGGTGGTGAACGGCGAGCCGGCGGAGCGGGCCAGTGCCGGTGATCAGGCGCAGCTGGTGCTCGACGTGACGCCCTTCTACGGCGAGGGTGGCGGCCAGGTGGGCGATCGGGGCGTGCTGCTGGGCGGTGGCGACCAGACCAGCGTGGATGCGGGCGTGATCGTGAGCATCGAGGCGGTGAGCCGCAACCGCTCGGTGTTCGTGCACAGCGGCCGGGTGGAACGCGGCCAGATTGCGGTGGGCGACCTGCTCACCGCCCGGGTGGATGCGGCCTGCCGGCGCCGTGCCCAGGCCAACCACACCGCCACCCACCTGCTGCAGGCGGCCCTCAAGCAGGTGGTGGATCCGGGCATCGGTCAGGCCGGCTCGCTGGTGGATTTCGACCGCCTGCGCTTCGACTTCCACTGCCCCCGCGCCGTGACGCCCGAGGAGCTGGAGGCGATCGAGGCGCTGATCAATGGCTGGATCAGTGAGGCCCACAGCCTGGTGGTGCAGGAAATGGCGATCGAGCAGGCCAAGGCCGCCGGCGCCGTGGCGATGTTCGGCGAGAAGTACGCCGACGTGGTGCGCGTGGTGGATGTGCCCGGTGTGTCGATGGAGCTCTGCGGCGGCACCCACGTGGCCAACACCGCCGAGATCGGCGTGTTCAAGATCGTGGCCGAGAGCGGCGTGGCCGCCGGCATCCGCCGCATCGAGGCGGTGGCCGGCCCGGCGGTGCTGGCCTATCTGAAGGAGCGCGAGGCGGTGGTGAAGCCCCTGGCCGAGCGCTTCAAGGCCCAGCCCGGCGAGATCGTGGAGCGGGTGAGCCAGCTGGCCGACGAGCTCAAGGCCACGCAGAAGGCGCTGGCGGCGGCCCGCGGCGAGCTGGCGGCGGCCAAGGCGCAGGCGCTGGCTGCCCGGGCGGAAGCGGTGGGGGCTGCTCCCGATGGCAAGCCCTTCCAACTCCTGGTGGCCCGCCTCGATGGCGTGGATGGCGCCGGCCTGCAGACGGCGGCCCAGGGCCTGGCCGATCAGCTGGGCGACGGCGCGGCGGTGGTGTTGGGCGGCCTTCCCGACCCGGCCGATCTGACCAAGGTGATCCTGGTGGCGGCCTTCGGCAAAGCGGTGATCGCGGCCGGCCCCAAGGCCGGCGCCTTCATCGGCGGCATCGCCAAGCTCTGCGGCGGTGGCGGCGGCGGCCGGCCCAACCTGGCCCAGGCTGGTGGCCGTGATGGCGCGGGGCTGGATGGGGCGCTGGAGCAGGCGCGGGAGCAGCTGATCAGCGCCCTGGCGGGCTGAACGCAGCCAGGCCGGCTGAATGGGAGCTCTGCGGCTAGCCCTCCGCCGGACTGCCGCTGGTCACCGCCTGAAACAGCCGGCGCATCGTCGCGAGCAGACCTGTGTCCTGCACCTCGCTGGCGCGCTCGTCCAGTTGATCCAGCTCCTGCCGGCGGCGGTTCACCAGTTCGGCCAGCTGCTCCAGCAGCTCCGGCTGCGCCTCCAGCAGGGGCGCCAGGGCTTGCCGGTCGAGCTGCAGCAGGCGGCATTCCTCCAGGGCGCGCACGGTGGCGCTGCGCGGTTGGTCCAGCAGCAGTGTCATCTCGCCGAAGTGCTCGCCGGGCCCCAGCTGCCGCACCGACACCTGCCGTCCAGGACCAACCGCCTTGAGCACCTCCACCCGCCCC
>Ga0079299_1000025_pt1 | contig 30811 bp, 33 predicted proteins | sample Wag4_2014_7_11_2_FD_76334 | JGI IMG/M metagenome (GOLD analysis project Ga0079299, IMG submission 76334) | Lake water microbial communities from Ohio, USA - Utica-2 Time Series LW 2014_7_11 | ecosystem: Environmental > Aquatic > Freshwater > Lake | place: USA: Ohio | collected 2014-07-11
CACGCCGCATTCTCCGTCTTCTGCTGGATTCCTCGATAGATCCTTCCAGCGGGGATAACTGACTGTCCGCAGAACAATGCCATACACCAGACCCGCCACCATGATGATCTGGTCTCACCTTTACCTCTTTGCGGGCTGGTGATGGCAAGCGTTCGAAGGATCAGGCAGGAGAGCGAAGCAATTGGTGTGAATGCAAGGAGCATGGCATCAAGTGTGTGGTAGACGACACAAGCATCTGGACAGTCGATTGACTGCCCAGATGCTTGAGGTCATGATCCTTCGCTTCGACTCTGACCTGAGCTAGGTTAAGCAGAAAGCCCGGGCACAGACATGATTACAGCATCCGCCTACACAGCTGTGATTCGACAGGATGGTCCTTGGTGGATTGGATGGGTGGAAGAAGTTCCTGGAGTGAATGTTCAAGAGCAGAGTCGCGAAGCGCTTCTGGAATCACTTAGAGAGGTTCTCCGCGAAACTCTGGAATTCAACCGTCAGGATGCCTTAGAAGCTGCAGGCCCAGAGGCTGAATAGCCACGAGATGTTTGTTCATTGGGCATTTGATTTCACTGAGGTTCTTGGAAACCCTGTGGCACTATTTCAGTTGCCAAGGCTTGGACATCTGGACAGCCTGTCCGCTGCCTAATCTGCCCTTCGATGGGCAATTCTTCTGGTCTGAAGTGCTGGCTGCAGGCCCTGCTTGGGGGCGTGCTGGCGGGCTGGGCCCTGGCGCCGCAGGCCGTGCCCGGGCTGCAGCTGGCGGCCGTGCCGCTGCTGTGGCTGGCCCTGGCCCTGCTCTGGCGGCTGCAGGAGTGGCCCGCGGGCGAGCGGCTGGCGGCCCTGTGGGGTGGGCTGGCGGTTTTGCTGAGCCACCGCTGGTTGCTGGCGCTGCACCCGCTCGACTGGATCGGCGTGCCCCTGCCCCTCAGCCTGCCGCTCTGCTGGCTGCTGCTGCTGAGCTGCGGCGGATTGGCGGCGCTGTTGCTGCTGTTCTGGAGCGCCCTGGCCCGCCGGCTGGGGCCGCGGCGGCCCAGCACTGCCCTGCTGCTGGCGGCGCTGTGGGGACTGGTGGAGGTGCTGCTGGCGCGGGGGCCGCTGTTCTGGTTCGGCCTGGGGGCGGCCGCCCTGCCCGGTAACCCGGCCCTGGCGGGGCTGGCGGCGTTGGGCGGATCGGGGCTGCTGGCGGCGCTGCAGCTGTTGATCGGCTGGGGGCTGTGGCGGCTGCTGGAGCAGCGGCCGGGCTGGCGCGGCTGGACTGGGGCGGCCTTGCTGCTGCTGGCGCTCCACGGGCTGGGGGCGGCGCAGCTGCAGGCCGGTGGGATGGCCGCCGCCGCCGCAGCTGGCGCCCCTGCTGCCGAGCACCCCAGCGAGCGGGTGCTGCTGGTGCAGCCGGCGGTGCCGACCCGCGAGAAGCAGCAGTGGCCGGCGCGGCGGCGGCTGGAGCGGCAGCTCCTGGCGGCCCTGGCGCAGGCGGAGGCGGCCGGCGCCGACCTGGTGCTGCTGCCGGAGGGGGCCCTGGGGCTGGAGCCGCTTTTGGCGGAGCCGGCGCCCGTGGAGCTGATCAGCGGCGGCTTCCGCTGGCAGGCGAGGAGCGGTGCAGGCAGTGGGGTAAACAACGATGAGCAGCGCAGCGCCCTGCTGCGCTTTGCGCCGGGGGAGCGGCGCTTCAGCGGCGCCCTCGACAAGCACCGCCTCGTGCCCCTGGGGGAATGGGTGCCGTTCAGCGGACTGGTGCGCTGGAGCGGCCTCTCGGCGGTGGGGGGCGTGGCGCCGGGCGCGCCTTCCCGGCTGCTGCCGCGGCCGCCGGCGGCGCCGGCCCTGGCCGGGGCGATCTGTTACGAAATCGCCGACGGCGCGGCCCTGCGCCAGGCCGTGCGGGAGGGGGCCGGCTGGCTGCTGGCCAGCGCCAACCTCGATCCCTACCCGCCACTGCTGCAGCGGCAGTTCACGGTGCTGGCACGGCTGCGGGCGATCGAGGCGCGCCGCTGGCTGGTGAGCGTGGCCAACACCGGCCCCAGCCAGCTGATCGACCCGGCGGGCCGGGTGGAGCGCAGCCTGCCGGCGGGCGTGCCGGCCACCGGCCTGGTGACGGTGCCCGCCCTGGGGGGGCTCACGCCCTACGGCCGCTGGGGTGAGCTGCCCCTGCTGGGCCTCGGCCTGGCCGGCCTGCTGCAACTGGTGAGGGCCCGGCCGGCCAGGTGAGCACAGGCGCTCTGCCAGACCAGACCAGACCAGACCAGACCAGACCAGACCAATTCAGGCCCACCAGGTCGTGCTTTGCCGGAATTGACAGGCAGGGATCAGGACCAGGCCGGGTTCGTCGACCCCCTGGGTGTTTCTTGAGCCTCGCGTCAGCCCCGGGACCAATCAGCGGGCCTTGGCCGGCGGGAGGTTGTTGCGTAGTTCTAGGGTGGTTCAGCCTGAGCGCAGTCCCATGCGAATCACGCAGTGTGATGACGAGGTCGTGGTTGCCTTCAGCGGCGGTGAAGCTTCCCGCTTGATGGATGCCTGCGCGATGGTTGTGCTGGCCGCCGAATCGGTGCCCGACGTGCGCCTGCCTGCCGATCTGGCTGGTCTGCTGTGCGACCTGTTCGACGGCCTGCGGGTCTCCCTGGATTCAGCCGGGGGCAGCGACCAGCCCCATGGTGTAGCCAGTTCACTGCAAGGCCCATGAAGGTCACACACCACGGTGACGAGCACCTGCTCTGCCTCACCTCGGAAGAAGTGGGCCTGCTGGTGGACCTCTGCCACGCCGGAGCGTTCTCCGACCTGCTGCCGCGCTCGCGGGCCAAGCGCCGGCGCCTGGAGAGCTTTCTGGGGGATGTGCGCACCACACTGATGCGCACGGCCCAGGGTCAGCGCCGCCCCCAGCCGTCGGTTCAGGCCTGAGGGCGGCATTGGTCTGGCATCGGTAAAGTTTGCGAAGACGAGGCGTCAGCCAGCCGATGCACGTGCCCATGCCTTCCAGGCCGCTCCGCCCCAACCGCTGGAGCGGAGGCCTGGTGGCCCTGGCCAGCGGGGCCCTGATGCTCGGCCACACCCTGCAGCCGCTGGTGGCCTTCGCCCAGGCCCCGCAGCAGGAGCAGGGCCAGCCCGCCACCGCCACCTCAACCGACACCCCAGCCGCCACCCAAGCGGCCACCCCAGCCGCCGATCCCGCTGCCACACCGGCCGCCGCGCCCACGATCGATCCGGCGCTGTATGTGCAGGACGCCTACATTCTCGGGCCCGGTGATCAGGTGCGGCTCACGGTGCTGGATCCGGGCGCCAAGGACCTCAACGGCACGTTCGACGTCCTCAACGACGGCAGTGCCTCGTTTGCCCTGCTCGGTTCGGTGGTGCTCTCGGGCCTCACCCTCAACCAGGCCCAGCTGTGGCTGCAGTCGCTGTATGCGCGCCACCTGCTCCGGCCGGCCCTGAACCTCACGGTGCTGCGTCCCCGGCCGCTGCAGGTGTCGGTGGTGGGCGAGGCGGTGGCACCGGGGCTCTACACGCTCACCAGCGGTGAGACGGCCCAGGTGGAGGGGCTTGCGGCTGGCTCAGGTGGAGGCGGCGGCGGGGTGAGCCTGAGCGGCCTGCCCACGGTGGTGACGGCCATCCAGAAGGCGGGCGGGCTCACCCTCAACGCCAACCTGGCGGACGTGCGCCTGCAGCGGCGCATCCCTGGCGATGCCAGCCAGCTGCGCGAAACCCAGCTGAACCTGATCAGCCTGTTGCGCTCCGGCGACAAGGCCCAGAACCCGTTCCTGTTCGACGGCGACACGATCGTGATCGGTACGGCCCCCACGCCCGACCGGGAGGTGATGGAGCTGGCGGCGGCCAACCTCTCGCCGCAGCAGATCAACGTCACGGTGGTGGGCGAGGTGGTGACGCCGGGGCGGCTGAACCTGGCGGCGAACACGCCCGTGGTGCAGGCCGTGCTCGCGGCCGGTGGCCCGAAGAACTGGCGCGGCAAGCGCAGTGATGTGGAGCTGGTGCGGATCAACCGCAATGGCACGGCCACCCGCCAGCTGATCACGATCGACTACAACCAGGGGGTGAGCGGCCTGCGCAACCCACCGCTGCGCGACGGCGATACGGTGGTGGTGAACCGCAGCAACTTCGCGGTGGCCACCGATGCCCTCGATGCGGTGACCACACCGATCACGGGCCTGGTGAGCGTGTGGGGCCTGGTGCGGCTGATCCAGGACAACTGACGCCGTTGCGTCTAACCTGCCGCCGCAACCAACCTTTTCCATGCCACCCCGCCCCTCGCCCCCGCCGGGCAGCCCGGTGCTCTGGGCGCTGCTGATCAACGGCCTGTTCTGGGGCGGGCTGTTCGGCGGGGAGGCCCTGCTGCGCCGGCTGCAGCCGGCCCGGCAGGCCCGCACACCGGCACCCGCACCTCCCCAGCCTGCTGGGGCAGCTGTGCAGGATCTGCTCAAGCCCGATCCGCAACGCCAGGCTGGCCCGCCCCTGCCCCCAGCGGCCGCCGCCGTCAGGGTGGACTCCAGCCCGGCGACCAGCGCGGTGCCCCCTTCCACCCCGGCCGTCTGGGTGGCGCTGGCCGCCGCTGTGGCCCAGGCCGCGGCAGCGGAAGCGGCGGCCTTGAACCCCGGGCCCATGGCCCCCCTGGCCCAGCAGCTCAGCGGTGCCGATGCCCTGGGGGGGGAGATCACCCTGGCCAGCCTGCAGGAGCCCCGCATGCTGCCGGCGGCGCGGGCGGAGCAGCAGCGCTGGCAGCGCTCGGGCAATCCGCTGGCGCCGCTGCCGCTGTACTGGCAGCACAGGCTGAAGCAGGAGCTCGCGGGCGGACCGCCGATCCAGCGGGCCCTGCTGGTGCGGGTGCCGGTGCAGCAGCTGCTGGAGCCTGAGGAGGTGGCTGTGCTGATCGATGACGCGGGCGCCGCCGAGGCGCTGAACCTGCCCCGCCAGCCCCAGGTGCGCGCCGCGGTGGAGGCCTGGGCCAGCCGCCAGCAGCCGGCCCAGGAGGGCCAGCGGCAGGCGGTGGTGATCGCCGCCGAACCGCTGCCCGTGGCTGCGGCGGTGAACCCGCCGATCGCCAGTGAGCGGGTGGTGCCCTCTGCACCGGCGCCGATCGCCGTGCCGATCGTGTCTGAAACGCCTCCACCGGCAGCAGCCCCCGAGCCAGCTGCCGCAGAGTTCTGAGGGCCGACTCAGCCCAGCACCTGCTCGAGCAGGGCCAACTGGCTCATGATTGGCTGGGCCTGGGGATGGCAGCGGCGCACCAGGGCCAGGGCCTCGAGCAGGGGCGTACCTTCGCTGCGGCAGAGCAGGGCCACCGCCAGCAGCGGCGAGCGCTCCTGGCCGGCCCAGCAGTGCAGGTAGAGGGCGCCCTGGGGCTGGGCGTAGAGCTCGGTGAGCTGGTGGATCGCCTGGCGCAGCAGGGATTCTTCGAGGGCTTCCGCGCTGCGGTGGTCGGGCAGGGGTAGCTGGCGGCTCTGCCAGTGGTGCGGCGGGTCCCAGGCGGCCTCGCTGGGGTGGCAGCAGCTGAACACCCGCTGGATGCCGCAGGTTTCCAGGGCCTGCCAGTGGCCGGGCTGGCGGGGGAAGGCACCGATGGCCAGGCGACCGCTGCGGATCCAGCTGAAGGGCTGGGGCAGGGCGCTGGCGGGTGACGGCATCGGTGGTGTCGGGGGCGCCCCCTGTCAAGCTCTCATTTCAGCATGGTTCGGCGCGGATGGGCTTTCGCATCCAGCGTTTTTCGGATAGGCTCAGGAGGTCTGGCGAAGATGCTCGAGCCCGTCTCGCATCTCCCTTTCTCCTTTAGACCATTGGTGTGAAAAGAGGAATCCTAGATGTGCCTCACTGCTCTGCAAGGAGCTGAATCAGCCAGCCTTAATGCGGGGTTCGGCTAACCTGAATCGCGTTTTTCTTGACCTGAACCAGTCCTCAACAAGTCCTGAGTCAGTCCTGAGTCAGTCCAGTACAAGTCGTTTCGAGGTTGTCTTCCCAGGTGCAGTCCCCCATGTCGTCCACCGCTGCTGCCGCTGGTGCCCCGCGCGCTGAGGCAGGTTCCACCCGGATGGACGTTGGCCAGGCCATGACCCTGGTGCCCGCGGCGCTGCCGGCGGAGCAGAAGGACGACGACGAGATCGACCTCGGCCAGGTGATGGCGCTGCTGCGTCGCCGCAGCCGGCTGGCCCTCAGCGTGGCGGCCCTGATCTTTGCCCTGGGCGGGTTGCTCACCCTGCGCCAGCGGATCTTCAACCCGATCTACCAGGGCAGCTTCAGGCTGCTCGTCACCGATCCGATCAGCGAGAAGGACCAGCCCGGCGGGGGCGGCGCTGGCGACGGGTCGGCCCTGCAGGAACTGGCCCTGCGCGGGGCCGGCAGCGTGAGCAGCACCCAGGTGCTCATTCAGGTGCTGCGCAGCCAACTGCTGCTGCAGCCGCTCGCCGAGCGGCTGAACCTCGAACCGGGCGAGATCGCCGGCCGGCTCAGCGTGGAGGACGCGGTGAGGAGCAGTCCGGGCGTGCTGAGTGTGGAGCTGGAGTGGCCGGATCCGGCTGAGGGCAAGCAGGTGCTGGAGGCCCTGGCCCAGCAATACCTCACCTACTCCCTGCGCCAGCGCCAGGAGCGGCTGCAGCAGGGCCTGACTTTTCTCGACGAACAGGCCCCGGCCCTGCAGGCCAATGTGGATCGCCTGGAGGCTGAGCTGTCGGCCTTCCGCAAGGCCAACAGCTTCATCGAGCCTGCCGCCAATGCCGAGCAGATCCAGGAGCAGCGCAACGCCCTGCAGAGCAGTGCCCAGGCGTTGCAGCAGAAGCAGGCCCAGCTGCAGAACCTGGTGGCGGCGGTGCAGGCCGGCCGACTGCTGGGGCAGCAGTTTGAAACCCAGGAGCTGGTTACGGACGTGGCTCCCCAGCTGCGCACCCAGCTGAACGAGGTGGAGCAGGAGCTGGCCCAGGCCCAGGCCACTTACCGCAGCGACAGTCCGGCGGTGGCCAATCTGCGGGCTCGGCGCGACCAGCTGCGCCGGCTGCTCCAGCAGCGGGAGCTGGATGTGCTGGCCACCCAGCTGAGCGACAACCAGGCCCAGCTGCGGGCGGTGCAGGCCCAGCAGGCCCAGCAGGCCGGCAATCTGCGCCGCAACCCCGACCTGATCAGGCAGTTTGATGCCATCCAGCAGCGGCTGGAGGTGGCCAAGACCAACCTTGCGAGCTATCTGGCGGCGCGGGAGAACTTCCGCCTGGAGGTGGCCCAGCGCACGGTGCCCTGGCAGGTGATCGACCCGCCGCGGTTCGGCGAGCGCCCGGTGAAGCCCAGCCTGAGCCGCAATCTGCTGCTGTGGGCCCTGCTGGGCACGGTGGGCGGCCTGGCGGCAGCGGTGGTGCGCGACCGGCTCGACCATGTGTTCCACAGCTCGCGGGAGGTGGAGGAGGCCCTGGGCCAGCCGCTGCTGGGCAGCATCCCCCACCTGCCGGTGGGCGAGGGGCAGACGGTGGCCCAGGCCCTGGCGGCCCTGCCCGCGGAGCGGCGCTTCGGGGTGCGCGAATCGCTGCGCAACCTGTTCGCCAGCTTCCGGCTGCTGCGGGCTGGCAAGGCCCTGCGGCTGCTACTGATCACCTCCAGCAGCCAGGCGGAGGGCAAGACCACCGCCGCCTCCCTGTTCGCCCAGACCCTGGCCGACCTGGGCCAGAAGGTGCTGCTGGTAGACGCCGACATGCGCCGGCCGCGGGTGCACCGCTACACGGGGCTGGACAATGGCGCCGGCCTCTCCAACCTGCTCACCAATCCCCAGTCGCCCAATGGCGCGGCGGTGCGGGAACTGATCCAGACGGCCAGCGAGGGCCTCGATGTGCTGCCGGCGGGCGACGTGCCCCCGGATGCGGCCAAGCTGCTCAGCTCGGAGCGCTGCCGCGACCTCTGCCAGGTGATCCGCGCGCTGCCGGGCTACGACGTGGTGCTGTTTGACAGCCCGCCGGCGCTGGAGCTGGCCGACCCGGTGCTGCTGAGCGAGCACCTCGACGGCCTGGTGTTCCTGGTGAGCATCCAGCGGATCGACCGGAGCCTGCCCGAGCAGGCCCTGCGCCGCATCCAGGCCGGCGGGGTGGACGTGCTGGGGGTGGTGGCCAACTATGTGGCAGCCCCGGCCGCCGGCGCCTCCGGCTACGGCGGCTATGGCTATGGCTATGGCTATGGCTATGGCTATGGCTATGGCTACAGCCGCTACGGCCAGGGTTACAACCGCTATCTGCCTGCGGGTGAGAGCGAGGGTGCCAGCCCGGCCCCCGCCGGGCGCCGCACCCGCGCATCCCGCCGGCTGAAACGGCTGAGCAAGCGCCTGCTGGGCTGGCTCGATCGGCGCGGCTGAAGCGAGCAGCCAGGCACCACACCACATCTGGTGTCGCAATCCACCCAAAAGCGAACAAAAGCCTGAGGCGCCAGGTGCGACTTCCCCCTCAGCCGCCAGGCGCCCCAGCCGGAACGAACCCCGAGGCCGTCGCATCCCAGCAACACCCGGCGCCACCAGCTGCCGCACTCCCCTTAGCATGTGTTGATCATGCACAGGGCATCGTGGCAGTCGGCAAGAGTCCACAGCACCCCTCAGAGCGAGCCACAGAGCGGGTAGCCGTGTTGATGACACCCACAGAAAAGGCTGCCTATGCCGATCGGGCCAACAGCCTTGGCCTTTCACTCGGCCAGTTTTTCCGTGAGGCGGGAGCGGCGTACGCCAACCGCAACGCTGAAGCCGAAACGCGCTCCCTCGCGGAAGCGGAAGCCCTGGAAGCGGCCCTCAGGCAGCTGGAACTCAGCACCAGCCGCACCGAGCGAACCCTGGATGTGGCACTGGCCGAGGTGAGAGCTGCCTTGGGCGCTCAGCCATGAGCGTTACCGATCGGATTCTCTCGGCTCTCACCACCGTGATCCGGATGAACGACAAGGTGGAAGAGATGGCTGGGCTGATGAAGGAGCAGCAACGCCGCCTCGACGATCTCCAGGGCCGAGTGATCCGCCTGGAAACGGTGCTCGAACTGGCCCTGCATCGATCGTCAGGGGCTTCCGGCCGGCTGCTGGAAGCGGATGGTGACCCAGCCGACGCCTGACACCACACCACATCTGGTGTCTCCACTCCCCGAAATCTGTAGGGCCGGTGCACGGACTTCCCTCCAGAGCCGCCAGGACTCCAGCCCGGCCAACTCCCGTGGCTTCCGCCCCTTCTCAGCCAGGAGACGGTGGTGAACCTGCTCCCACCAAGCCTCCTGCACGCCTTACGCTGGTAAGACGTTCGAATCGGGGCGCTATGGATGCGCTGCTCACCCTGTCATCCAAGGGCCAGCTGGTGATTCCGTCGCGGTTGCGTCAGTTGTTGGGTCTACAGCCAGGCGACCGGCTGGCCTTGAGCCTGGAGGTTGATGGGCTGCGGCTGGTTCCCGAGGATCGGGCGAAAACCCGCTCTGCCCGCGCATTGATCGGCTGCGCTGGATACCAGGGGCCGCCCCTGAGCTTGGAGCAGATGGATCCGGCACTCTTCGCCGAAGCATGAGCTTGCCTGTGGCGCTCGACACCAACGTGCTGGTGCGCCTGCTGGTGAACGACGATCCGGCCCAAGCCGAGCAGGCGGCAGCGCTGATCGATGCCAGTGCGGCCTGTTTTGTGCCAATCACCGTAGCTCTGGAGCTGGAATGGGTGCTGCGAGGGGCCTACAAGTTGCCTCGTGAGGCGGTGATCACGGCTTTTGAGGGGCTGTTGGCCATCCGCCATCTCCATCTGGAGCAGGAAGAGCTCGTGAGGCGAGCACTGGAGTGGCACCGGCAGGGGATGGATTTTGCCGATGCGCTCCACTTGGCTCGTAGCGAGGGCTGTGGAGCGCTAATCAGCTTCGATCGGCAATTGGCCTTGGTGGCTGGGCAGCTGAACGTCCAGCCAACAGTCAAGAGCCCTTGATTGGGAAGGCCGACCAGCCCGCTCGGTTGCCGCCCTGCATTGATATGTCCATGCCATCTCCGCGATGTCGCGAGATCGATCGCTGACCTGCCTATACACCACATCTGGTGTCTCAAGTGCCGCAATCCAACCGAAGTTCAGAAGTGCCCTGTGAGGACACCTCCCCCTGAGCCGCAAGGACCCCCAGCCCGAACGAGGCGCTCTGGCAGCGCCCTCGCCCGAGCTCCTGACCAGCCAGCGCGGAAGACTGCGACGATGAACGCCTGTTGATTGCCTCCGATGGTCACTGGCCTGGCTACGACATGTCGCTAGCCAGCCCGCACGGGTTGCCGCCCTGGATTGATGGCCCTGCCCTCTCCGCAACTTTGCGAGGTGCTCGTTGCGCTGGATACGAAGGCAGCGAAGCGAACTGGGGCCGACGGCCAAGTTTTCTCCGCAGGGGCTGCCCGGCGCAAGGGCGACGCGCGGCAACGGCCGTTTGCCGGCGCCAAAACCAGCAACCCACGTCTGCACCCCATAACGCCAGCCCAACCGCACACCTCCACGCCCCAGCTGCAGCCCCATTTAGCCGCCAATGCGCGGCAGCTGGCAATAGATTTCGCAGGCAGTCAGCTTGTCTAGACTGAGTCGACGTTTTCTCTCATGCTTAGAATCTCGGTCGCCAATACAGCGCAAAGTCTTCAGTAAATTGAAGGCCTGTGCACTTCCCAAGGCTGCTTAATCGCTAGGTTAAGTCCGAAAGAGATTTTGATTCATGTCTAAAAGCGCTCTATTGACATTCAGACTCAATGGCTAACCCTGTGTTGGAATCTAGGCGTAAATCATCTCTTCTTTCCGGGGGGACTTCCGGGTTCGAGATCAAGAAAATGGTCATTGAGTACCTGCTTCAAAATAATGCAAAAGGCAGTTTGCTTGATTTTGGCGCCGGGAAAGGTGAATTAATTAGGATTTTATGGGATAAAAATCTTTTTGAGCATGTTGAGTGTGTGGACCTATACGACCGCCCTTTCGACCTTGCTGAGCAAATCAGGTGGCATGTTCAAGACCTAAATGATGATGTGGAGAGTTGCACTTTATTTGATTGGTTGGTTTGCTCTGAAGTTATTGAGCACCTAGAGAATCCCAGGCAGGTGTTTAGATCTTTTTTTAGGTTGCTGAAGCCCGGAGGTACACTTGTTCTTACGATGCCTAATCAAGAGTCAATAAGGGCTATCGCGGCGCTTATGCTGGGTGGGCACTTTGCGCTATTCTTGGGTAGTTCATATCCCGCGCACATTACTGCACTTTTGCGGCTTGATTTACTTCGAATTGCCAATGAAGCAGGATTTGTTGTTAACGAAAAATTTTACTATGCTAACAATGGGAGAGTGCCAAAGCTTCCGTCGATCTCGTGGAGTTCGTTTTCTTTTGGCCTCCTCAAAGGAAGATTATTTAGTGATAACTTAATGATGGTTGCTCGCAAGCCATTATCTGATTCGAAGATGTAAGTGGCTTTGATTAGCTTGGCAATTACTTGAAAAAGCTCGTTTTTTTAATAGATTGCCCCAAGTATCGATGCCAAATGACAACCGAATTGGTGATCTGACTCCTCGACTTGGACTGCGGCAACGGTGCCCTGCTGGAGCGGCTGGCGGCGATGAGTTACCTCCACCTCACCGGCGTGGACATCCGCCCACCGGCTGCCACGGCGGCGATCCGCTATGAGCAGGCGGATCTGGATCAGTTACGGCTTGATGCCGCAGATGGATCATTTTATCTGGCACTGGCGGTGGAGGTGATCGAGCACATCGAGAATCCGGGACTTTTTCTGGCCGAGCTGGCTAGGTTGCTGAGGCCCGGCGGCCTGGCGTTGTTCACCAAGCCCAACCTGCATTCGGCCCAGGCGAAGCTGCTGTTTGCCCTGGGTGATCGGCTCAAACAGTTTGATACTAAGGGTGACCCCACCCACATCACGCCGATCGTGCTGTTTCCCTTCACCAGGCTGCTGAAGCGGCATGGGCTGACGGTGCTGGAGAGCTGGGGGTTCCCTCTGGATGGCAGCTCACCCACATCGCCGCCGGCGATGCGGTTGGCGGCACGACTGTTAAGGCCGCTCATGCGGACCCAGATTGGCCATGGCGACAATCTTTGTTTGCTAATGCAGCGCAGCGGTATAGGCCATTGCTCTACCAGCGACAACTCGACCAAGGCAGCTGTTCTCACGGCCCACTACGGATGAGCCCACACAAAACAGCCCTGATCGCCGGCGTCACCGGCCAGGACGGGGCCTACCTGGCCCACCACCTGCTCAGCCAGGGGTACCGCGTGGTGGGCACCAGCCGTGATGCCCAGATGGCCGATCTGAGCCGGTTGGATCGGCTGGGAATCGTGGCCGATGTGGAGTTGATGTCGTTGGCTCCGAACGACTTCCGCAGTGTGCTGAAGGTGGTGAGCAGCGCGCAGCCGCAGGAGATCTACAACCTGGCGGGGCAAACCAGCGTGGGGTTGTCGTTTGATCAGCCGGTGGAGTGCATGGAGTCGATCTCCGTGGCCACGCTTAACCTGCTGGAGGTGATCCGCTACCTGGGCGGCGGCATCCGCTTTTTCACTGCGGGTAGCTCGGAGTGCTTCGGCCAAACGGGCGAGGAACCGGCCACGGAGGACACGCCACTACGGCCACGCAGCCCCTATGCGGTCGCCAAGGCTGCGGCCTTCTGGCAGGTGGCCACTTACCGGGAGGCCTACGGCATGTTTGCCTGCACAGGAATTCTGGCCAACCACGAATCACCGCTGCGGCCCAAGCGGTTCGTGACCCAGAAGATCATCGAGGGGGTGAAGGCGATCAAGGCCGGCCATGCCCGCACGATCCAGCTGGGAAATCTCGACATCTGGCGCGACTGGGGGTGGGCCCCGGATTACGTGCAGGCCATGGCACTGATACTGCAGGCGGAGCAGCCGGCGGATTACCTGATAGCTTCTGGCACCACCACATCCCTGCGCGATTTCGCCCAGGCGGCGTTTGCGGTGGCGGATCTGGATCTGGCAGACCATCTCGAATCCGTGGAGGCGCTTAAGCGACCGGCCGACCTAGCCTATTCGGCGATGAACCCGTCTCAGATCTCGACGCAGCTGGGGTGGCGCTCAAATCGGCCAATCAATGAGATAGTTAACAAGATGTATACTGGCCAGCTCTTTTAGCAGCATTATCGGAATATCGTTAGAATATTGATGAATGCTCGCACGCCAATGTTTATTCTAGTTAAATGATCAGTGGTCAAGAGATCCTAGTTCTTGGCAAGCTATTGAAGCGCAAATGATTAATCAGCATGCAGCTAGTGCTATAGAGACCGTGTATGGGGCTCCACTTGATCAAGCTACCCCAGTGAATAGGCTAGCAAGCCTGGATGTTTTACGCGGCATTGCAGCTCTTGGTGTGGGTTGGTTTCATTCCCGTGTGGATCTTTGGGTAGGGTTTAAGGCGATTCAGACTGATCACAGTGCTTACTCAACCGTGGATCGGTTGCTCAGCTATCTATCTCTTCCTGTATCACAGATGGGAGGGACGGTCATGATCTTCTTTGTGTTGAGTGGATTCTTCATCCACTTGCCCATTGCCAGTCGACAACGCATGCCGCATTGGAGCTCCTATGCGATGCGCCGTTTCATGCGGATCTATCCCGCATATCTGGTCACACTTCTGATCTGTCTATTGGCCGCTCTTTGCTTGTTTCAGGCAGCTGCCAAGCCTGATGAGTTGAACATCTATGCAGCAAGCGCTCTCATGGTTCAGAACTGGCTCCATGAGGGCCGACAGATCGCAATGAACCCATCGCTGTGGACGATCCCCGTTGAGGTAGAAGCTTATTTTTTGTATCCACTATTGTACTGGATTTGGCGCCGGCACGGAGTGCTTTCTGCCCTTGGATATACGATTGTTTTAACTATAATTAGCTTCGTGTTATTCGCAAAAGGCTATCAATGGGCATCGACTTCTTTCTTTAAGTATGCCTTGGTCTGGAATGCTGGTGCTTGGCTGGCGGAAGCCTATGCGAGTAATCGCTTACCGCGTTGGTCACGCCTTCATGGATGTTTTTTGTTAGCTACACCTGTGATTACGATGTTGGCGGGTTTGGCAAATGTCAATGATTTTTATCTGCACTACGGTTGGGGCATCTGGTCAGTTCTCCTCTTGTTTTGGGTACTTGGGCCAGGGTCCCGGTTTTTTGCCGTTGACAGCTGGTGGATGCCACCTTTGATATTTACAGGGACGATCTCTTATTCATACTATCTGCTCCATTTTCCTGTTTTTAAGTTGGCTGGGGCTGCATGGGACCGGCTTTTTGATGGTAAGCCTGAAAGCTTTATTGTTCCTACCATCGCGACGTTTGCCATGATCCCAATTGCATGGACTTTTTACAAGCTTGTGGAGCAGCCAACGCATCGCCTTGCTCGCCAGCTGAGTGCTTCTTTGTTGAGCAGGAGCATTTAAGGTTCATAGTGGATTGGATGTGGCGCAAATTCTTGATTCCAAAGCGTTCTTTCTCTTGCCTTGAAGTGACGATAAGACGTTCAATTAAATGCTTTCTGTAATCCCCTTGCTCTCTTGTTGAAATCATTTGTCTTAATCAATATATGGTTGCTCTCCATCGGTCTCTTCGCGACATCGCTTGCAATCTAATTCAGTAAAATTGTAATCAGTGATTCGTCTCTGGCGCCACTATATCGCTGCACGATTATGATTGAGTCATGTTATCATGTGCTCATCTAGGTTTCATCTCTCGCCTTTATTAGGTATAGGCGCTCAAGACTCCTTCTCTAGATCTGGTCGATTAAGCGATGAATCTGCCCGTGATCGTCGTTAATGTATTCCACAAATTATTGCTGTAATGTGATCGCAATTGTTGTATCCTCGTTCCAGGCGAATCTTGCTTCCACTTAAGTCAAAATCCTAAGAATGCCGTTGAGCCAACTCAGGAATCGATTCAGTCTATTGTGGTACGCCCTAAGCCCTAGGCGTCGCAAACAGCTGTTGGGTCTACAGGTGCTCGGATTGCTTGCAGCTGCAGGAGAGGTCGCGAACCTCGGAGCACTGCTGCCATTCCTGCGTCTACTGGCCAACCCCACTGAGGGCATCAAGGCCCTGGGCCCGCTGGCGCAGCCGTTGCGGGACCTGCCGCAGCAGCACCTGCTACTCGCTCTCGGATTGGGCTTCATGCTGGTAGTGCTGCTGAGCACAACGCTGCGTGTGGTTGCGATCCGCAGCCAACTACACCTGGCGGCGCTGATCGCGGTAGACCTTGCCGATCAAGTGTTTGCCTCGGTGCTGCATAAGCCTTTCGCCTGGCACCTGCAGCACAACACCAGTAATGTGCTTGGCTATCTCACCAAGGACGTGGCACAGGCGGCCGGCAGCATCCAGGCGCTGCTGCTGATGATGGTAAATCTGGCGATCGTGGTGTTGTTAGGCGCTTCTTTGATCGCTTTGGCGCCGGGCTTGATGCTTATAATTGTTGCGTTGTTGGCGGTGTTCTATCTTCTGGTATTTCGCTTCACGCGAGGCTCACTACGGGCCGATGGCCAGCGTTTAACGATCGATTATCGCTTCAGCTTGCAAGTAGCTCAGGAAAGCCTAGGCGGAATCCGCGATGTGATCATTGATCGATGCCAGCCTTTCTTTCTGCAGGCCTATCGGGGGCGCATCCGCAGCTACCAGTTGGCAGCGGCGGCGATCAACACCAAGGCTCAGGTCCCGCGCTACCTGATCGAGGGTTTTGCGGTGGTTTTGATCGTGGCTATTGCGTTGACGCAGGCGCTAGGCGGCCAGCCAATCGAGCAACAGATCCCCCTTCTCGGCACCTTGGCACTGGGGGCTTACCGTTTGCTGCAACCTCTGCAGCAGTGTTTTTCTTCGTTGAGTATCCTCCAGTCTAATCAGGCCTCGTTGCAGCGGCTACAGCCGTTTTGGGGGGGGGATGAGCCTGCAGGTTCTCACGAGCCAATTCTGCTGCCGCGCTTTCCTGCCCCAACGGGCCATGCCCCCCTGCTGCAGCTGCGGCGGCTGAGCTTCCGTTACAGCTCTGAGAGCCCGTGGGTACTGCGCGATCTTGATCTTGCGATCCAAGCTGGAGAGCGGATCGCCTTTGTGGGCAGCACCGGCAGCGGTAAAAGCACCACCAGTGATCTGATCTTGGGCCTGCTGGCGCCCACCCAAGGCTGGTTGCTGGTGCATGGCCAGGATCTGCACGCAACCCCGACGCTGGTGGCCGGCTGGCAGCAGCGTGTTGCTCATGTGCCCCAGAGCATCTACCTGAGTGATGCCAGTTTCTCGGCGAATATCGCTTTTGGTGTGCCAGCCGAACAAATCGATGAAGGGCGTGTTCGGCTGGCGGCGGAGCAGGCGCAGATCGCCGAGTTCATCGAGAGCAGCAGCGAGGGCTATTCCACCTTGGTAGGTGAGCGTGGCGTGCGCTTGAGCGGCGGCCAGCGCCAGCGCATAGGTTTAGCCCGAGCACTTTATAAGCAGGCTGAGCTGCTGGTGCTTGATGAAGCCACCAGCGCGCTTGATAACCGCACGGAGGCGGAGGTGATGGCTGCCATTGAGGGGCTCAATCGGCGAATCACGGTGATCTTGATCGCCCACCGTCTAAGTACAGTGCAACGTTGTGACCGCATCCTGCTACTTGAGCAGGGGGTTATCGCTGGCCTTGGATGCTATTCAGACCTCTTGGCGAATAATCCCGCTTTCCAGCGGCTAGCTCTCGAGCGCCAGCCGCCCACTCCTTGATCCAAAAGATCAACTTGCAACCTCTGATAATGAGAAAATCAACCCACCCTTTGCTTCTTAAAGACTTTTCCACCAGCAAGCCTAATTTAGTTATTACATTCTGATTCGAATCTCTCTATGCGCAATAACGAGTAACAGGTTCTGATCCTTATCTCTGCCAGTCAAGCCATTGTTAAGTATTGTAAAGTGAGTAACAAATTGCTCGTCAGTTCAGATATTGGCCAATAGGCATGCCTCCGCCTCTTTGGTCAGCATTCTAAATCCAGTCCTCTTCGGCATGATCTACATAGCTGTTGCTTCAAATGAAAACTATCTCCCTGGGGCAATTGCCACACTAGCGAGCGCACGACTGTTTACTGATAAAAAGCATCGAATCCATGTTTTCTTTCTCCACGATGGCCTGTCTCGGGGAATGCAAGAATACTCAGCCAGGGTATTGTCGAATCTACAAGGAGATCTTGCTGTTGAGTTTTTGTACGTCGATCCAGATAACTTTAGTCTCTGCCCAAGCTTTTGGGCTGATGGAAATTCAACTCTAACCTATGCTCGTCTCCTTCTTCCATCTCTATTGCCGAGAGAAATAGAGAAAATTATCTATCTCGACGCGGATCTGCTGGTCAAAAATGATCTTTCATGTCTCTTCTCGGTTCAGATGGATGAGTATGAGGTCGCGGCATGTGTAGAGAAAATAGCACCTAGAATAGAAGACGATATTCCACTTGACTGTATTGATATGGATATTGACTTTAATGCAGCATACTTCAACGCTGGGGTCATGGTCTTGAACTTAAATCTTATAAGATACAACAAAAGTTTTGAAAAGGCATTAAGCATGCTCATTAGCTATCCCAATGAGTCCTTCTGCTTTCACGATCAATCCGCGCTTAACTACTTTTACCAAGGTAATTTTCAGCATCTTGATGAAAAATGGAATGCGCAACTCCACGCAAAAAACCACACTAACGATGAGTTGCTGATCCTGTCTTCTCCTTCAGTCGCTTGTATCTATCATTTTGTTGCCAAAGGCAAGCCGTGGAGCTGCTTCTCTCACCATCCTATGTTCATTCAACATCGTGAGCTCCTGGGCAGCATTGCTCCGGGATGGGAGAACATAATTAGTTGCACTAAAGAGAAAAAATTGAGCAAGCTAAAGAAATTGTTGAGTGCGATAACTGTGATTCTTGAGTCTATTCGATTTCTGCTTTTTCCTGGTAAGGCCAGTCGATATTCTACTTTGTTATATTGGATTCACTACCATCATCAGAGAAGCTACTTTGAAGGGCGAGTTCAGAAGCTTACGGCATAGCACTTGAACTAGAATGCGATGTTTATGAGTTTTACGTGGATGGGTTCAATCTTAATACTTTTGGGATTCTAGAGAAATAGATCACCTTGATCATCTTGATTCAGCTGTGTTCGCATTCTCTCCCTTGCATCGTGGTCTTTTAATCAATATCAATTGAACAGGGCCACTAATCCGTGATTGGCTCGTTTGATTGCTGCCGAACTACACATTTCTTTTGATTCATAGTCTTGAACTGTTTCTACAATGGCTGAGGCCCCATTTCAATCAAGCAATGCAGCTGATTGTGAGTATGAAGATCTTCTAGTCTTTCTACGATAAATTAATGCGAGGTACATCCTTGAAATGATTCGATTAGTAGTTCATCAAGTCCAGCTTTGTACATTGCGTACTGGCTTAAACCTTCGCACTTGCCGGAAGCCTCTCCATGACCCAGAAAGCAAAAGTCTTTTGTCTTGGTCTGTCACGTACTGGGACGTCTTCTCTCTGCGCTGCATTAGAAGTTCTAGGCCATCAATCCGTTCATTATCCTATTCACCTTTTCACCCAGCGTGAGGTGATTGGAGCTGGAACCTTCCGCCCCCAATTAAAGCTTGGCCCCTACCGCAGTTGGCGACGGAGGAAGGAGATCAAGGCCTTAGCTTGTCTCGACACCCGCAAGATTCTGCAGAATAAGGATGCTTTCGGAGACTTGCCCATTCCATTGTTTTACCGGCAGCTCGACCAGATGTTTCCTGGATCTAAGTTTATTCTAACTTCGCGGGGCCTTGAAGGTTGGCTCAAGAGCATGAAGTGGTTATTTGATGATGGTGGTGTTATTTGGCAGAGAGGGCAAATTGGCGACGAACTGCATTGGGAGGTATATGGTACCACTAGCTTTGATCGGGATCATTTGGCTCGAGTCTTCATGAACCACATCGATGCCATTGAGTCATACTTCTATGGACGTGACCATGACTATTGCCATTTAATTATTGATCAGGGAGATCTTACCTATGACCGCTTGAAGGCATTTCTTGGAGTCGATAGCAGCTATACCGGGGCTTGTCCGCAGGTCAACGAAGCTCGTTCTGCAACTACGCAGGAGCGACTAAGTAAGTCGATGCAGCGTACCTTGCCGTTTATGATTGTGAAGATCCTCTTGCGTCGGCTTAATTACTTTAAGCTGGGGTAGTCACATGCGAAGCCTAAACTACAACTTGCATTTAAAAGGCGACAAGACACTTGTGATGTACACCCTTCAGCTCTTAAGTGGCTACGGCTATCTAATCAACCCAAACCTTAAACCATGCTCACAAAACTCATCAAGAAGATCAAGCACCGTTATGCTCTACTTATGTTCAAGCCTGAAATAAGGCTGATAAGAATCGAAAGCCAAGAGGTAAGCTGCTCAATAGAGGATTTGTTCGGCTCATCTGTCTATTCTAATTTGCGCAGCTGGCCCGAGATGAAGTGGCTAGAAAAACACAGAAAAGATATTCACTCTGGATATATTCTTGATGTTGGCGCTAATCAAGGTATCACTTCCATTTACTATGCAAAACTCTTCCCCGGCTGCTTTGTGCAAGCAATAGAACCCAATCCTTACAATGTCTCACTCATTGCCAAAAATATAAGAATCAACAATACAAATAATGTTGGTATCCTTCCATACGCAGCCTCGTCGCACTCCTCTGGGCAGATATGCATTTCAACCCATAGTAATGCCTCAATTTCTGACAGTGGTATCCTTGTACCTATGGTGGCATTAGATAATATTTCTATGGATAGAGTCTCGTTCGTTAAAGTTGATATTGAGGGAGCAGAGCTGGATGCACTTCGTGGTTTGTCTCAGCATCTATTAAGGAGCAGGCCACTTCTAGATATTGAAGTTCACTTATTTACTGCTGAGAATAAGCGTGGCTTTTTATCGGAAATACTAGATATATTGGAGCCAGTTAAATACACCTTTTCTGTTGTTGATGGATATCAAGGCAATATCAACGAAGACTTGACATCTATTGAAGTGCTTCAGTTCTCTGATAGACCCCTTATAAACTTATTGGCCCGCCCTGTATGAAAAAAATTTTATTAACACCTATCAAAAACGAAGAAGCGCTATTAAGAACTTTTATAGATCACCATAAGAGATACTTTGATGTTATAATCATTGCTGATCAAGGTTCATCTGACAATAGTTGGAACATCATTACTAGCTATCCTGAGGTTGTTCCTGTTCGAAATGAATCAAGACATTATGACGAGGGAAAGCGAAAGAATCTTCTTTATGAGCAAGCGCTAAAATACGGTGCTGATAATCTTCTGTTTCTGCTTGATGCTGATGAGTTTTTGATGGCAACCAATGAGCAATGGGAGGATTTCTGTCAGCATTGCTCACTTACAGAGAGTAGTAATCAATCATATTCGTTTGATTGGATTTTCCTGAATCCAGACAAGGTATCTGCTGTCACTTTCAAGAATACAATTTTTGCGCATAAGGGAAACCCAAGGAAGTATGAACTCAGTCACAAGATTCATTTGAGTCGCTTTAGGTGCAATGACAGGCCAATTTGTACTGGCGCAATTTCTGTTTTGCATATCAACTTACTTTGGCAGAAGCGGCAACTTGTGAAGTCTTATTATTATATGGCATTAGAGATCTTGCAGAAAGGTGGGTTATGCATGAGGCAACGTAGAACACTTTATAATTATGCTTATGGTTACCTTGGTAATCCTGAACGACTTGATGAAAGTATTATTGTTCAGGCAAATGGTATTCTTGAAAGTATTCTGGTGTCTGATAGTTATGAAACATGGCATTATAAAGAGCTTTGCCTCATACTTTCAGACCCAAGCAAAGGATACAAGCTTCGTACACTTCCAATTTGGGGATTTCCTTGGAAAACAGAGGCATGCCTTGCTCAGTATCGCCATATACCTGAACTATCTCTATCTGGTTTCCTTATTCAATTGTGGTTAAAAGCAACCCGTCGCTATCCAAAAAGTCTTATCGTCAGAGTTGTCGAAAACCTCATCGATCAATTGCCTCCTTTTCGTGAAGGCAAATAATCAGTTAGGCTGATATGCTAATTCATGCGATAAGAGCAATCTTTTTCGATCTACTACTTTATGCCACCCAGAACATTATTCCCTCTATTCCTTCGGCACACCTGCGCTTAATCTTATATCGAGGCTTTGCTAGGATTCATTTTAGGGGCACTGTCTATATTGGCTTGCATGTATCTTTCTCCTCCATTGGAAACTGTGTTATTGGAGGCAATGTTGCCATTAACTCTGGATGTAAGCTTGATAATCGTGGTGGTTTGTACATCGGGAATAATGTTTCACTGTCCAATGATGTTTGCATTTTAACTGCTGATCACGACGTGACTGCCACGAACTTAGTAGGCAGGGTGGCACCAGTCATCATTGACGATGATGTATTCGTTGGTACAAGAGCCACTATATTGAAAGGAGTGACTGTTGGCAGAGGTTCTGCAATTGCAGCTTGCGCATGTGTTACAAAGGATGTGCCTCCATTTGCGATAGTTGCTGGTATTCCAGCAAGGGTTATAGGAATTCGCCCAGACATGATTGATTATAAAGTTGACTATTGGAGACACTTCATTTGAAATGGGAAAACTGAGAGCAACGATTGCATTCAGGCTCCATTGCCTTGGGACCAGCCTTGGGGGTCTTTATAGGCTAGCTTATAGGCTACTGGGAATGAGGATCGGCCGAAATACATCAATAGGAAGAGTCTATTTCACATGGCCTCATCAAGTCTCAATAGGTTCTAGCTGTATTATTGAGCACAATGTATATTTCCACTACGATGGAATCTATAAGCCCGGCCCTTCTATTGTTGTCGGCGATGGTGTATTTATTGGGGCCGGTGTAGAGTTTAATGTCAGAAGTATGATATCTATCGGTTCAAGATCCTTGATTGCCGCTGGCTCTCGCTTTATTGATCACGATCATAATATTCGTGGGATCGACTCCTTTGAGCCTATTGACGGTAGAACTGGCGCCATACTAATAGATGACGATGTCTGGATTGGGGCAAATACAGCTATACTTCGTGGAGTGAGTATCGGTCGAGGCTCTGTTGTTGGGGCCGGATCTGTTGTTACAAAACCTATACCTGGTAATGAAATCTGGGCTGGAGTTCCTGCTCGAAAAATTGGTCAACGGAGTATGGCACCTTGATTACTCTTAGTGTATAGCATGCTTAAGCCCCGAGTTGCATGAGTCTGCAGTCAATTAAGTTTGTCTTTGTTGTCTATGTCTACTATGCAATTCCAGTTGTTCTGAATTCCTTTTTGGCGCATCATCGTGCCTTTGCTGATGCTAAGCGTGCTGACAAGAAGTCTTTGATTTCAAGTCTATAGATCCAGCCAGGAAATGTCAGTTCTTGTAAGTGCCTGAGTTGGGTCAAACGGTGACGTGTGAATCTTTGTTTTCTGCTCAGTTCTTTAGATACTATGCACTTTGTTTCAGGCTTTATAAAAATTGTTTTGCTATGCTATCAGGGTTGTGCTTAGGCATTATTCTCAGTTTGTTAGACTACATTGATTATCTGTCTCTCTTTCCCATGGAGAGGCTTTAAACCTAACTGTTTTGGGGCTATGAATGTGCTCCTCTTCCTCTCAGTAGTTCTGTTCTCGAGATGATATCCCATGTCTATAGATATACTTTTCCTCTGTGGAACTCTCGAGCCTGCCCAATGCGGAGTTGCAGACTATATTCATGCTTTAGCGAACACTCTGACTGCCAAAGGAGTCAAGTGTGCTTGCCTGTCTATCCATGATCCTTATATCCGGCCAACTGCTTCAACCTTGGTTCAGTGCAGCACAAAGCACAATGTTGATATTTTAAGAATTCCTATGGATTTTCCTTGGAGTCTCAAGATAAAACTTATCATCGCTCAATTGGAGTCTCTGCATCCTGAGTATATCTCTCTGCATTACGTGCCCTATGCCTATAACAAGCACGGCTTGCCCTTTGCTTTGCTCACCAGTCTGCTTTCACTTCGTTACCGAGCAAAATGGGAAATCACCGCGCACGAGCTGTGGGTTGATCCCACCGTTAGCCTCCGCTATCGTTTGCTATCCAGGCTGCAGCGTCTCATATTCAAGCAGTTATATGCCAAACTTGACCCCGTAGTTTTGCACGTAACCAATAGCTATTACCAATCTCAGCTTGCTAGGTATTCATTCAAGTCTAGCATTCTACCCTTATTCAGTAATATCCCCCTGTGCCCACTCCCATCGACAACTGATCGAGCTGAATCTCGGTGGACCTTTGTCATCTTTGGTACGATTAACCGTGATTGGCATCCTGATCAGCTACTTGAGCAGATCGAGGCAGCACGCTATGTTCACGGTATTGAGTCTTGCCATTTCTTATCTATTGGCAAGATTGGGGGCTATGGCGCTGCTCTGTGGGATTCACTTGAAGCCTTGCCTTATCCAGCATTTGAATTCTCTCGTCTTGGGCCCTTGTCTGCTGAGCGTGTGTCCGAGCAGCTCCAGCTCGCCGACTTTGGCATTTGTGTGGCCCCATCCATCTTGATTGAAAAAAGTGGATCCGTCGCCGCGATGCTAGCTCATGGGCTTCCGGTGATCATCAATAGATTGTCGACTGGCTGTGATCCATGGCATCAGAAACTTCGCAGCAGTGGTAAATATATCCTGCTTGATGATTCCTTTGTGAAGTGCCTCGGTGTTGCCCGACACTATGATCCTGAAAACCAGCTTGACGATACGGCTAATCTCTTTATTCGCAGCCTCCGGCTTACTCCGTGAACATCCTTTTCACCTCAAATCGTTTTTATCCTGATATTGGTGGTATTGAAAGCATCTCGGATGTTTTGGTTCGATATTTTAGTGCCGCTGGCCATTCACTTCGTCTTATCACCCAGACCCCCGGTAACGTTGAGGTTGATCGACGCGCCTTCCCGTTCCCCATCATCCGACGCCCTTCCGTGCGTTCACTCTTGGCCTGTTATGACTGGGCTGATGTTGTCTTCCAGAACAACATCGAGATTCGAACGTTGTGGCCTCAGTTGCTGTTTCGGCGTCCTTTGTTGATCACGCTGCATACCTGGCTGCGCTCTCCAGTTGGTCGCCGGAGAGCTGTTGATCGGTTTAAGCAGCTCTTGCTTTTCTCCGCGAATCGCGTCGTTTCCGTGAGCCAAGTCATCCGTGATGATTCCTTTCGATCCTCCATGATTATTGGTAATCCATACTGCAGCACGATCTTCCGTCAGCTTTCTTGCATCCAACGAGAGAAGCAGATCGTCTTCCTCGGACGCCTTGTCAGTGACAAGGGTGTCGATCTTCTCTTGAAGTCCTTCGCCGATCTCAACCCTTGCGACAGTTATCTCACCATCATCGGGGACGGACCTGAGCGAGAGGGATTGGAGCAGCTTGCCGATGCACTGAGCATCAGCCCATTCGTTCAGTTTCTTGGCGCGATCCAGGGGGAAGCGTTGGCCAGGGAGCTCAACCGTCATCAGCTGATGGTGATCCCCTCTCGCTGGCGTGAGCCTTTCGGCGTGGTGGCCCTGGAAGGTTTGGCCTGTGGGTGTGTGGTGTTGGCCTCCGATGGAGGCGGCCTCCCTGATGCCGTCGGACCGGCCGGTCTGCTCTTTGCACGTGGCGACCAGTCTGACCTCACCAGACAGCTTCAGCGATTGCTAAACACCGGTGAACTCCGAGACCGTCTCCGCGCCGAGGCCCCCGACCACCTAGCTCGTTTTCAGGAAGACCAGGTGTGCTCTCAGTACTTGGAGCTGATCGAGGAGTTGGTGCGGCGTCCTTCCATTGCAGGTTGCTGATGGCATCTAGGGGCATCCTCGTGGTGGGTAACTACCCCGCCGACCAACAGCAAAGCATGATGCGCTTTGCCCATCTTCTGGTGCGCTTCTACCAGCCTCACGCCGTGGTTCAGCTGATCCGGCCCCCAGTCTTGGTTGCTCGCCCTAGCGTTTTGCCGGCTGTGGTGCGCAAGTATCTTGCTTACATCGACAAGCTGCTGCTGTTTCCGCTTTGGCTGGTGCTGCGCTCTCGCTCCTATCGGCTTGTGCACATTGCCGATCAAGGAAACGCCTTCTACGCCTTCTTCTGTCCACGGAAACGTTGCATCGTCACCTGTCACGATCTGCTTGCCATGCGCGGCGCCATGGGTGATCCCGTTGTTGCCTGTAAACCTTCTCCAATCGGGATATGGCTTCAGCGTTTGATCAGGGCCGGGCTAAGGCGCTCTGGAGCTGTGGTGTTTGATTCTCAGTCCAGCTTCAACGACTTTCAGCGTCTTGTCGGCTCCCCCCCTAGCCAACGCCATGCTGTGATACCGATTCCGCTGAACGCCCCGTTCACGGCGGATCTTTCCTCCATTAAACTTTCTTTTGAGGAGCAGCGTCTCATTTCTGTAAAGCCGTATCTGCTAATGGTGGGTTCAGGTCAACCTCGCAAGAATCGCCTTCTAGCCCTTAGCTTGCTTCTTGAGATGTCTGACTCTTTTCCTTACAATCTGGTTCTCGCAGGATCGCCCCTTACGACTAGTGATCAGACGTTCATCTCCAAGCACCAGCTTGGCGATCATGTGCAATCGATTGTGCGCCCCAGCCATGCCCTGCTCAATCATCTTTATTGTTGGGCCCATGCTCTTCTCTTCCCTTCGTTAGCCGAGGGGTTTGGTTGGCCTCTTCTCGAGGCTCAGGCTTGTGGTTGCCCGGTGATCGCCAGTACCACAACGTCGATTCCCGAAGTGGCTGGTGATGGTGCCCTCTATGCCGGCACCCACGATGTGGCCACCTTCGCTAACCATGTTCGTGCTCTTGAGGATCCTTCCACCCGTGCCCGCCTAATCCGCAAGGGAGAGATCAATCTGCGCCGTTACGATCCGGAAATGATAAGCCTCGCCTACACCAAGTTTGCTCTGCAGTCTGCGCTGAAAACGACCTGGCTTTGCAAATGATTGAGCACAGAAGCCTCGGTGCACGCACCCTTCTCAACACACCCCATCGCAAAGCTTGTGGCCATTCCGCAGGCCAGCCGGTTCGGTGGCTGATCGAGATCAATCGCAGCGATCCCCTCATTAGCTGCAGTTGGAGCATTCTGGTCTGACGTCATGCTTCTGCTTGCTCACCCCACCGGCAACACCTTCTCGCGCGCTGCCGCGCGGGCCTTTCTTGATGCCGGTTGGCTACAGGAGTTCCACACCTGTGTGTGTTGGAACTCCAGTTCCCCCTTTGCGCGGCTACTGCCTGCGGCATTAGTTGCCCAGCTGAACCGCCGCTCCTTCGACGATATGCCGCACCATCTGCAGCGCAGCTACCCTTGGCGCGAGCTGCTGCGGCTGGCGGGTGTGAATCGCCACCTGACCTGGTTGGGTCGCCATGAGCGCGGCCCCCTTTCCATCGATGCCATCTACAGAAGTTTCGATCGCCATGTGTCGGCCCGTTTAGCCTCTCTGGTCAGTCTAAAAGCTGTGTATGCCTATGAAGACGGTTCACTGAATATCTTTCAGGCTGCTGAGTGCTTGGGCCTACGCCGTATTTACGACCTGCCGATCGGTTACTGGCGCTCAGCCCAGCGGATCTTCGAGGAGGAGCGTGATCTCCAGCCAGAATGGGCCTGCACCCTCACCGGTTTGGATGACAGCCGCGCCAAGCTGGAACGCAAGGACCAGGAACTGCAGTTGGCCAATCTGGTAGTTGTACCTAGCGAGTTCGTGCGCTCCACCCTTCTCGATCACAGCGCTACTTCCGCACCCATCGCTGTGGTGCCGTTCGGATCGCCGCTCCCGCTTATCGGGTCTCCCCCGCGCCCCAGTACCGGACCGTTGCGAGTGCTCTATGTGGGTTCTCTAGGCCAGCGCAAGGGCCTCTCCTATGCCCTTGACGCCGTGGCTGCCTTGGGTAGCCAGGTAAGCCTCACCCTGATCGGTAAGGTCACGGCGCCGCAGTGCCGCCCTCTGGTTGAGGCTCTAGAGCATCATCACTGGATCGAATCTCTTCCCCATCCCAGGATCCTCGAGCAGATGCGCCAGCATGATGTGCTGCTGTTGCCATCGTTGTTTGAGGGCTACGCGCTGGTGATCAGTGAGGCCCTTTCCCAGGCCCTGCCTGTGATCACCACCGGCCATTCCGGGGGCGCCGCCACCATTCGCGACGGCGAGGAAGGCTTTATCGTACCGATACGCAATAGCCAAGCGATCGCGAATCGGCTGCAGCAGCTGGCTGACAATCGCGATCAGCTGGCCACCATGAGACAAGCCTGCCTGCGCCGCGCCTCGGAGCTCAGCTGGGCCGGCTACGAAATGGAGCTACGTCGTGTAGTAGGGGTTGTTTTGGCAGGTGAGATTGTCCCGGTATGAAAAGAGCCCGCCTGCGGCAGCTTCGCCAGCTACTTTGGCTTTACTTCTGGCTGCTGATCTTTGAAGGCGCCCTACGCAAGTGGGTGCTTCCCGGCCTCTCCAACCCCCTACTACTTGTGCGTGAGCCGGTGGCACTCCTGGCCCTTTGGTGGGGCTGGCCGCTGTTGCGACAGAGGCGTTGGCAGATCTGGCTGCTGCCGCTGCTGCTGATCGGGCTGTTGGCCCTGCTGCTGGCAGTGAGTGTGGGCCATGGCGACCTGTTCACCGCCCTCTACGGCAGTCGCATCCTGCTGATTCAGCTGCCCTTGATCTTCGTATTTGCGGCTGCCTTTAACCGGGATGACGTGATCCGCTTCGCCTGGGTGTTGGCTTGGCTCAGTATCCCGATGACGCTGCTGATAGTGGCCCAGTCCAACCTTCCCAGCGGCCATATCCTGAATGTTGCTCCAGGTGGGGAAGGTACAGCCGTTTTCTCTGGTGCTTTAGGGCGCTTTCGCCCACCAGGCCTATTTTCTTTCATTTCTGGCGTTTCTTCGTTCTACACCCTGGCGGCCTCATCCCTTTTTATCCTTTTCTATGGAGTTGCTCTTAAACAACCTGGAAGGCTGTTCGGTGTCGCTGTAGGAATTGCTTTGCTGGTGGCTCTACCTGTCTCCATCAGTCGCACCTTACTGGCTGGCTACCTACAGGTTGTTGCGGCACTTATCGCAGCTTTGGTCATGTCTCGAGCTCGTTTGATGCCTGTGGTTTCTGGTCTGTTGGCCCTGCTTTTGGCAGGAACAATTGCCATCAACGTGCCTGCATTTCAAAATACATCAGGAGCATTTCTTCAGAGATGGGAAAATGCTTCCCGCAGTGAGAATCAAGGAGATGATAGCTTGGATGGAGTAGTTGGGGTCGTTAACACTCGATTTATACCAGAGATTATGCGGCCATTTGTAAATCTAGGCAAAGTTCCACTTTTGGGTTATGGAGTAGGCATGGGTTCCCAAGTTGGAGCCACTAGGCTCACAGGATCAAGCGGCTGGCAATTGGGTGAGGGGGCTTGGGAAAGCAGCATGGGTGAAATGGGCATAATCCTTGGCCCTGTCTTTCTGGCTTGGAGAGTTCTCCTTTCCTTTTGGATAATGCGTATTGGGTTCCTCAATGCCTTAAAGGGAGATGTGCTCCCATTGATCCTTGCAGGTAGTTCTTTTCTCCCTATGTTATTTGGCCAGATTGGTCAGCCTACAGGGCTAGGGTTCTTGGTGTTTTCGGCCGGCCTCACTCTCGCTGCATCTAACCACTCCACGCCTACTTCAAGGCTGCATTATCGCGTAGTAACCAAGCTTAATCATGCAGTTGGTTTGAAAGCTATTGTATTGGCTTAGATCGGCTCTATTTGGATGCGGTTTCTTCGCGAAGTAATGCTGCAAACGAAGGCACTTAATGTACTTATACCTTTATGGCTAGTATAGCCTTTTTTATGGTACTGGGCTCCTGATTTCTTTTTTTGCATGTGGATGGCTAGTTGCTGCCTTTTTCAAAGGCAGAATCACACTGGCTCATCATTTCGTCCATTTTTCGCATTATAGCCAGCCACTTCTTTAAGGTATCACTTTTGGAGGATTGATGATTTCATGGCAGCTTCTTTTCGTATAATACTTACACACTTAAGCTGATCCAATAATTTTTGCTTTCTTCTTTGAGATTTGCACATGTCTCTTTCTCTAAAGCTATATCTTGATCGTTTCTCTTGGTTGTATCTCGCATTACTTCGTTTCAAGCGCTTTCGGCATTGGTCAAGGGTTTGGATTGTGTCTAAAGATACACATGTTGTTATAGAGGGCTTTCCCCGAAGTGCTAACAGCTTTGCTGTAGATGCTTTTCTTGCGAACCAGGGCAATATCCGCTGCGCAACACATCTTCATTCTAGTGCTCAGGTTGTGCAGGCTTGTCGATGGATGATACCAACCCTGGTTTTGCTGCGCGAAGTAGGTGATGCCGTCTGTGCTGATGTTGCTTTCAAAGCCGAGCTTGCAAGCTTGGACGTCAAGTGTCTATCGATTTCTATTATAAATGACTCGCTGAACCGGTACATTCTATTCTATGAACGAATTGCCCCGTTCTATTGTAATTTTCATATTGGACACTTTCCGGATGTCATTAGTGACTTCGGTGCAGTAATGCGCGACTTCAATCAATTCTTTTCTACTGACTATATTATTTTTGATCACACTGCTGATTCTGCAGCAAGTATTATATCCAAGTCTCACCATATAGGCCCAACTGCTCAAAGGTCTAGGATGAAAGCAGCTATTCGCCATAAGTATGATCTATATGCCGACAAAGGATTGAAGGCTAGGGGGTAAAAAATATATGAGTATATCTTGGCCAAGAAGGGGCTTCTTGGGGCTTCGGTTGAAAGATCTTGACATCTTTGCGCTACGCCTTCTTCTTCAATTTCCCCCATCCACTCCGGCTTGTCTGAAGTGAAGATACTTCATCTCATTCGTTCTCTTGATCCTGCTGCAGGTGGGCCTGTAGAGGGTTTGCGCCAGATCACCCCCCACCTGGCGGCACTGGGCGTGCACACCACTGTGGCCAGTCTCGATCCGCCTGAGGTCTCCTGGCTGAAAGACCAGCCCTTCCAGGCCATTGGCCTGGGCCCGGTGGCCGGTGGCTACGGCTACCGCCGCGGCCTGCCCGCCCGCATCCGCACCCTGGCCCACGAGCATGACGTGGTGATCATCATGGGCATCTGGCAATATCACGCCTATGCCACCTGGCGCGCCCTGCGCGGCAGCGCCATCCCCTACTTCGTGTACACCCACGGGATGCTCGATCCCTGGTTCAAACGCACCTATCCGCTCAAGCACCTCAAGAAGTGGGCCTACTGGCCCTGGGCCGACTACCGGGTGCTGCGGGATGCCCAGGCCGTGCTGTTCACCACCGAGCAGGAGCGGCTGCTGGCCCGCCAGTCGTTCTGGCTCTACAAGGCCAACGAGCTAGTGGTGGGCTACGGCACCTCCGCGCCCCCTCCCGATGCCGAGCGCCAGCGCCAGGCCTTCCTGCAGCGCTTCCCCCAGCTGCGCGGCCAGCGAATCCTTCTCTTCCTCAGCCGCATCCACCCCAAGAAGGGTGTGGACCTGCTCATTGAGGCCTTCGCAGCCGTGGCGTCCAGCGATCCCCACCTGCAGCTGGTGATCGCCGGGCCCGATCAGCTGGGTTGGCAGGCCCAGCTGCAGCAGCGCGCCACTGCCCTCGACATTGCCGATCGCATCACCTGGCCCGGCATGCTTAGCGGTGATCTCAAGTGGGGCGCCTTCCGCGCCGCCGAACTGTTCTGCCTGCCCTCCCACCAGGAGAACTTCGGCATCGTGGTGGCCGAAGCCCTCGCCTGCGGCCTGCCGGTGGCCATCGCCGAGCCGGTGAACATCGCCAGCGAGGTGGCCGCCGCTGCTGCCGGGCTGATCCATGCCGACACGGCAGCAGGCACCACCGAGACCCTGCGC
>Ga0079299_1000029_pt1 | contig 28427 bp, 22 predicted proteins | sample Wag4_2014_7_11_2_FD_76334 | JGI IMG/M metagenome (GOLD analysis project Ga0079299, IMG submission 76334) | Lake water microbial communities from Ohio, USA - Utica-2 Time Series LW 2014_7_11 | ecosystem: Environmental > Aquatic > Freshwater > Lake | place: USA: Ohio | collected 2014-07-11
GCGGAACGGGGGGCTTGGGCGGGGTGCAGCCGCCGTGGGAGATGTGGCCCTTGGCTTTGGTTTGCTTGAGGGCGTTTTTCCGACCGCGGCCGCCGTTGACGGATTGAGCGTCGAAGTCGGCGAGGATCTCAAGATTCTGCATGGATGATTTGAGATAATTGGTGATTGGGCAGGAGCATTCGCTTTGCCCTCATTCGTGATAGCGAGATGGCTGATTCGCTTTCGCTGCTTCAGCTTCTTTGTGCCGGTTCTGCTGCACCGAGCCGTGGCGGTTCGCTGCCGAAGTGCTGAGCGGCCAGCCGCAGCAGCTGCCGCTCGCTGAGGGCGGGATCATCGAGGCGTTCGCTGCCGACCACCCGTTGCAGCAGATCAGGGCGGTGCTGGTGCAACTCCTTGAGCAGCAGCTGCACCACATCGGCCTGTCCATGGCCATGGCCGCACAGCAGCACCTGATCGGCCTGCTCCAGTGCCGTGCTGATGTGATGCAGATACTCCCTGTCGAGAGGGGCGCGCTGCCCGGCGATGTCCCGCTCATGGCGGTGACTGAGGTTCTGATCGCTGCCCCAGAGTCCATGGGGGCGGATGTGGGTGTGCTCGATTGTGTTGTCGTGCAGGCGATAGAGGTCGGCGAGCCGGTGATCGATGCGGATCACCAGCCGAACCGGTTCGCTCTCGCTGGGGAGAGGTGGGCCTGCGGTGCTCTGCTCTGTCGGCGTGATGCCGGCCTGGGCCAGAAAACGGCGCAGCTGCATCACATCGTCCTGCTGCAGTTCCCCCCGGCCGGCTTGTGAGCGGGACTGCATCCAGATCTGGTACCCCCCCGCCGGCAGGCGCAGCCGCACCCGCTGATTGCGGAGCACGTCCACCTCCCCACCGATGGCGTTGCAGAGGTGCAGCACGTCATGCCAGTGGATGTTCTGTCGCAGGGGATGGGCGAACAGCCCAGCCAGGGTGCGCGCATCCCGATCGTTCAATGGTGTCATGGCTGATCGTGAGGTCTGGATTTTTAACGAGGGGTGGTTGGTTTGGGTGGGGGATGATGCATGAGCTCAGCAGATTTCCTGCAGGCATGACTGCGATCGGCCGTATTTCGGAGCGGCTCATGAATGGTCTGGTTGGTGGAATGCGGCTGGTATTGATGGCTACAAAACACTTTGCATCGCATTCGCTGCGGATTCGGGATTCTCGGACTCTGGCTTTCACAGCATGCTGTGAATTGGTCATTTGGAGTGCATCCAATGTCGGAGCGTCTGCGTGTTCTGCAGCGTCAGCCTCGCCGGGTTTCGATCACCCTCAGTTATCACGTGCACGAGGCGCTGCTGAGTCGTTCGGAGGAGGAGGGCCGCTCCGTCTCCAACTTGTGTGCCTTTCTGCTGGAGGAGGCGCTGTTGCGGGAATCCCGATCGCCGGAACCGGCCCGTCCCTTCCAGCCGGCAGGGAACGGGTTTGTGGCTGACGGCAGGGCTCTGCAGCGCCGTGACTCCCGACCCTGACGCGCCCCGGGGGCATCACGGATTGAGCATGGGCTCAATCACCTGGCGCAGGCGCTGCAGGGCCCGTTTCTCAATGGCCTGGATCTGGTGTCGACTGCGCCCCATCCGTTCAGCCAGGCTGGCCACCGAGGGGGCGTTGTCGCTGTAGCGGGCCAGCAGCACTTCCTGCTCCAGCGTGCTCAGCTGGCTGATCTGGGCGTGCAGCCAGTGGTACTCCTCCTGCGCCCGGGGCTGATCGCCGCCGCCCACCGTGTCGAGCAGGGTGAGGCCCTGGGTGTCTCCTTCGCCGAGCGACTGATCGAGCGACAGCAGCCGGCTGAACTGCACGGCACGGATCACCTGCTGAACGCGTTCCGGCTGTGCCCCGAGACGCGCGGCCAGTTCAGGGATGTCGAGGCTGTGTTCGGAGGACGCCTGCATCGCCTGATAGCGCTGCGAGAGCACCTGTAGTGCATAGGGAAGCCTGATGGCTCCGCTGTATTCCTGAACGTGGCGATTCACGGCCTGGCGGATCCACCAGAAGGCAAAGGTGGAGAAGCGATAGCCCCGCGCCGGATCGAAGCGCTCCACGGCACGGATCAGCCCCAGATTGCCCGCTTGGACCAGGTCGATCGGCTCCAGACGCCGCAGTCGGGTGGCGTGCTGATGGCGGCTCACCACACTCACCACCAGGCGCAGATTGGCGGTCACCATGCGCTGCATGGCGCGCTGGCCACGCCGTTTCAGGCCTGCGTTGTCTGTGTCGCCGTCGAGCCAGCTGCGCACGAGGCGGCCGTAGTGCAGTTCCTCCTCCTGTGTGAGCAGAGGGATGCGGCTGATCGACCGCATGTAGTCGCCGAAGATGTCAGACACGGAATGGAATCTGGGGCGCCTCATGTTTGCTCCCATTGCCGGATTTCAGATTCGGGCGAATCGCTATGGCGGCACATCTGCAGCGTCCTCGTAATCAGCTTGTTCGCCTATCCTCACGACAGCCCATCGCCTCCGGTGCGCCATGCAGTTACCGGCTGGCGACCTCCAGCTCACGCCGGAGCGGCCGGTCTGGTCGTTGGCGTTGGCCGAGCTGTGCCGGGCCCTGCACACCACTCCGGAGGGACTCACCGTGGCGGCGGCCGCAGAGCGGCTGGAGCGCCACGGCGCCAATCGTCTGCCGGCCGTGCCACGGCGCCCGCTGCTGCTGCGTCTGGCTGACCAGATGGTGCATTTCATGGCCCTGCTGCTGTGGGTGGCCGGCGCCCTGGCCTTTGCCGCCGGCATGCCGCAGCTGGGTTGGGCGATCTGGGCGGTGGTGCTGATCAACGGCCTGTTCTCCTTCTGGCAGGAGTACCAGGCGGAACGCACCCTGGTGGCGCTGCGGCAGGCCCTGCCGGAGCGGGTGCGGCTCTGGCGCGATGGTGTGCTGCAGGAGGGCGATGCCGCCGCGCTGGTGCCCGGTGATCGCATCCGCCTGGAGGAAGGGGACCGGGTGCCGGCGGATGCACGTCTTGTGGAGGCCAGCGGGTTCAGCCTCGATCTGGCGGTGCTCACCGGTGAAGCCCTGCCGGTAGCGCGCCACGCCCGGCCGATCCCCCTCAGCCGGGCCCAGCTGCCGCTGCGGGAGCAGGCCAACCTGGCGCTGGCGGGCGCCACGGTGGCGGCCGGCCATGCGGACGCCCTGGTCTATGCCACCGGTGCCGACACGGAGTTCGGCCAGGTGGCGCGGCTCACGGCGGCCACGGAGCGGGGGGCCAGCAGCCTGGAGCGCCAGGTGGCGCGGATCGTGCACACGATCACGGCCATTGCCACGGCGATGGGCCTGCTCAGTTTCCTGCTCAGTTGGCTGTTGGTGGGCGTGGGGCCGATCGAGAGCCTGGTGTTCGCCATGGGGATCCTGGTGGCGAACGTGCCGGAGGGGCTGCTGCCCACCGTGAGCCTCGCCCTGGCGATCAGCGTGCGCCGCATGGCCGGCGAGCAGGCCCTGGTGCGTCGGCTCTCGGCGGTGGAGACGCTCGGCTCAGTGAGCGTGATCTGCAGCGACAAGACCGGCACGCTCACCTGCAATCGCATGGTGGTGCAGGCACTCTGGCTGCCCCAGCCCGGTCCGCTGCCGGAGCAGCGGCTGCTGGCGCTCGCCTGCCTCTGCTCCAATGCCCACCTGGAGCGGGGCCGGGGTGGTCTACGCACGATCGGCGATCCCACCGAAGCGGCGCTGTTGATGGCGGCGCTGGAACGGCAGCAGGATCCCGTCACCCTGCTGCGGTGCAGCCCCCGCCAGCGCGAGCTGCCGTTCGACTCCCACCGCCGCCGCATGAGCGTGGTGGTGGAGCAGCTGGATGGAACGCTGCTGCTGATCTGCAAGGGGGCGCCGGTGGAGCTGATCGCCCAGTGCAGCTCCCTTGCTGCCGCACCGTTTGCCGCCCCTCTCGATGGTGAGCGGCGCCGCCAGGCCCTAGCCGCCAACGATGCGCTGGCGGCGGAGGGCTGTCGGGTGCTGGCGGTGGCCTGTCGCCCCGTTGCCACGAATCAGCTGGAGGCCCGGGCCGAAGTCCTGGAGCGGGATCTGCAGCTGTTGGGATTGATCGGTCTGCACGATCCACCCCGGCCGGAGGTGCCGGAAGCGATCCGCCAGTGCCGCCAGGCCGGCATCCGCGTGACGATGGTGACCGGCGACTACGGCCTCACCGCCGCAGCGATCGCCCGGCAGATCGGGCTGCTGGATCCCCAGCCCGCCGCCGATCCAGTGCGGCTGATCGAGGGCTCCCAGCTCGATCGCCTCAGCGAGGCCCAGCTGCGTCAGTTGTTGCGCCATCGCCACCGACTCGTGTTCGCCCGCATGGCGCCGGAGCAGAAACTGCGGCTGGTGCTGGCCTATCGCGCCCTCGGTGAGGTGGTGGCCGTGACGGGCGATGGCGTCAACGATGCTCCGGCCCTGCGCGCCGCCGATGTGGGGTTGGCGATGGGACGGCTGGGCACCGATGTGGCCCGGGAGGCGGCAGACATCGTGCTGCTCGATGACAACTTCGCCACGATCGTCAGTGCGGTGCGCCTTGGCCGGGCCGTGGTGGCCAACATCAGCCGTTTTCTCACCTACATCCTCGCGTCGAACGTGGCGGAGGTGGCGCCGTTCCTGGCGATGGTGGCCTGGCGGATTCCGGCGGCGCTCACCGTCCTGCAGATCCTGGCGGTGGATCTGGGCACCGACCTGCTGCCCGCTCTCGGTCTGGGGGCAGAGCCGGCGGCGGTGGGGGTGATGCGCCGGCCGCCCCGGCGGCGTGACCAGCCGCTGCTCGACCGGTCGCTGATGCTGCGGGCCTATCTGGTGCTGGGGCTGACGGAAGCGATCTGCAGCATGGCGATCTATCTGGTGGCCTGGCGGGCCCAGGGGGTGGACTGGCCGGCGTTGCAGGCGCTGGCTCCGGCGCTGCTGCAGGGCCGAGCTGGGCCGCTTGAGCAGCTGATGCAGCGGCGGGCATCAGCGGCGGCCTTCACGGCGATCGTGTGCGGCCAGCTGGGGGTGCTGCTGGCCTGCCGCTCCGGTCCGCCAGGGTCCATCGGCCGCGCCAACCCCCTGCTGCTGCCCGCCATCGCCAGCATGGGGCTGCTCACCGCCACCCTGATCCTGCTGCCGCCCCTGGCGAGGCTCCTGCAGCTGGCGCCCTATCCGCCGGCCTGGCTGGTCTGGATGGTGCCGGTGCCCCTGCTGGTGCTGCTGGCGGACCGCCTCGCCGGCCGTGGCCGTTGATGGGCGGATCTGCAGGGCATCCGCTCTGACATGACCTGCGGCCCAGCCCTGGGTCTGGAATGGCCGCCGCGGCGTCATTCAACTGCGTGGTGGTGACGATGTGATCACGGTGACGGCCGGGTCGCTCCAGGTCGGGGAGGACAGCCGGGTGGATCTGGGGGATGGCGGGGACCGGATCGAGGCCGCCGCCGCCGCGCTGCTCGGCGGATTCCTCGACACCGGGCGCGACACCCTGGTGCTGCCCACTGGTGTGTATGCCGTGGACGCCGGACGGATCAGTACCACCGACGCCCTGCTGCCAGTGCGTGGCGTCAATGTGCTGGCGGGATTGAGCGGCGGCAGCTTCTGCTACGCCCCGGGCACCCTCACCGTGGATGCCGCCGGCATGGCTTCGTTCGTGCCCGAGGCCTGAATGGCTCTCCCCCACACCGTTTCGGCAGTTCCGCTGCAACCGCCGTCGGCGCCGTTCCGCCGCACCAGGCTGACAGTGGTTGCAGCGATGGACGTTCTGCCATGGCGCTCAGGGTTTGGCTGCTTGGCCCGTCAACGCTGGCGTTCACGGTGCTGTTGTCGGGCAGCCCGGTGTCAGTTGACAGTTCGGCGATGGCCCGGCAGGGGGGATTCACCCCGGCCCCCGTCGGATCGGGGTGCATGGGGCAGGGCGGTCAACGGGCTGATCAGCACTTCATCGAGCAGATGATTCCCCATCACGATGGGGCGATTGCCATGGCCCAGCTGGCGCTCACCCGGGCCCGGCGGCCGGAGATCAGAGAGCTGGCCCGGCAGATCATCGCCAGTCAGACAGCGGAGAACGCTCGGATGCGGGGCTGGTACCGGCAGTGGTTCGGCATGGATCTGCCGGCGTGGAGCCGCACCGGCATGGGCATGGGCATGGGCACCCCTGCTCTGGGGCCCGGTGTGGAAGATCTGAGCACGGCGGCTGATTTCGACCGTGCCTTCCTCGAGCAGATGATTCCCCATCACCGCATGGGGGTGATGATGGCCGCCCACGCCGGGATGCGGTCCGAGCGATCCGTGCTGCGGGATCTTCAGGCGGTGATGGTGCGGGTGCAGAGCGAGGAGATCGTGCGGATGGCCCAGTGGTACCGCCGTTGGTACGCCCCTGCAGTGCGGTGAGGCTGTCATGGCCAGCGCTGCTGATCAGTGCTGCTGATCAGTGCCGATGCCGGTGGTGGGCATCGCTGCTGTGGGGGTGGTCGTGTTCGATCGGTTCGTGCTCATGGGCATGGGCGTGCCAGAACGGGCGATCGCGAGGACAGCCCTCCTGCTCTGCCGGTCCGTGCGGATGGCTGTGATGGGGATCACCGCCCATGGCCCCACCTCCATCCGGGCCGTGGCGGTGGCGATGTGCATGCCGCAGCCGTGTGTGCTGATGCCGGTGGCCGTGGTCGTCCTGCAGCAGCAACAGCACGCCAGCCACCATCAGCGTGGCAGCGATCAGCAGCGCCGGTGTGAACGGATCGCCCAGCACCAGCAGGGCAAACAGGGCCCCCACGAACGGCGCGGTGGAGAACAGCACCGCCTCACGGGCAGCCCCCAGATCCCGCAGGGCCAGCAGGTCCAGCCAGATCGAGATGCCGTAGCCCAGGGCGCCGATGACGAGCAGCGCCAGGGTGACCGGCAGCGGCGGAAAGGCATGGCCGAGCAGCAGGGCCAGGAGGAGCATCGGCGCGGCGGCCCCCGCCGCCTTGGCGGTGGCGATCTGGATCGGATCGCGCAGGCTCAGGCGCTGGCTGAGGTTGTTGTCGATGCCCCAGGCCAGGGTGGCCAGGGCGATCAGGGCGGCACCCAGGCCATTGGCTCCGTTGAGGGATCCCTCCGAGAGCACCACTGCCCCGGCGATGGTCAAGCCAGCCGAGAGCAGGCCACGCCGGCCCAGGTGCTCACGGCCCAGCAACACGGCGATCGCCAGGGTGAACACCGCCTCGAGGTTGAGCAGCAGCGAACTGGAGGCGGCCGGCAGACGGGCCAGCCCCAGCACCAGCGCCAACGGGCCGACCACACCACCGAGCAGGGTGAGCGCCGCCAGGGCCGGCCAGTCCTGGCGGCTCAGCGGCGTTTCGGCCTGGGTGCCGCGGACCAGGCGAACAACCAGCAGCGCCAGGGTGGCGCCGGCGTAGAGCAGTCCGGCGATGCTCAGGGCCGAACCCGAGCCGGTGAGGCTGGCGATCAGCGGCGCGCTGCAGCCGAACAGCACGGCGGCCGCCAGGCCGGCCAGCTGGCCCTGGCGTTCCTGTGTCATGCCTCGGCGCTGGCCCGCGGCAGCAGCCAGCGGCCGTAACGGGCGTACAGGGCCGGCAGCACCACCAGGGTGAGCAGGGTGGAGGTGATCAGGCCGCCCAGCACCACGATCGCCAGGGGCTGCAGGATCTCGTTGCCTGCCCCGAAGGCCAGGGCCAGGGGCAGCATGCCGAGTGCCGAGGTGAGGGCCGTCATCAGGATCGCGTTGAGCCGCTCCAGGCTGCCGCCACGGATCACCTCCTGCAGCGCCTGGCCGGCGGCATGGCGGCGGTTGAAGTTATCCACCAGCAGCAGGCCGTTGCGCACGGCCACACCGAACAGGGTGATGAAGCCGATCAGGGAGGCTACCGACAGCACGCCACCGCTCAGCAGCACGGCTGCCAATCCACCCACCAGGGCCAGCGGCAGGTTGATCAGGATCGCCAGGGTGGCCGGCCAGGATTTGACCGCCACCCCCATCAACAGGCCGATTGCCACAGCGGCGATCAGGCTGTAGAGCACCAGGCTGGCGGTGGCCCGCTCCTCCGACTCGAACTGACCGCCGTAGCGGATCGAATAGCCAGGGGGGAGCTTGACCCCTCGCTCCACTGTGCGCTTGATGTCAGCCACCACGCTGCCGAGATCGCGGCCGCTCACGTTGGCCGACACGACGATCAGGCGCGAGACATCCTCCCGGTTCACCACGTTGGCGCCCTTGCCGAACTCCACTGCGGCCAGATCACCGAGGGGGACGATGGCGCCGGTTGCTGTGGCGATCGGCAGGCCGCGGATCGCATCGAGGTTGCTGCGGGCCGCCTGCTCCACCCCGACCCAGACATCGGTGCGCTGCTGCCCGTCAACGATCTGGCTTACCACCTTGCCGTTGAGGGCCAGTTCCACCTGATCGGCCAGCTGCTGCATCGACAGTCCGCGCGCCGCTGCGGCCTGGCGGTTGAGCTCCACCTGCACCTGGCGGATCGGTAACTGGGGTTCGAGCTGCAGATCCACCACCCCCTGGATCGGTTCGATCGCCTCGCGCACCTGCTCGCCCAAGCGGCGCAGCTCGCCCAGATCGGACCCGTAGATCTTGATGGCGATGGCGCTGCGCACGCCGGAGAGCACCTCGTCCATGCGATGGGAGATGAAGCCGCCGATGTTGGGGGCCACCCCCGGCAGGCGCAGGAAGGCCTGGCGCAGGGCGGCGATCGCCGCCGGCCGATCCTCCATGGCGGCCTCACTGAGCTCCACATCCACATGGGCCATGTTCACGCCGGCGCCATCGGCATCCCCCGGCGCCCGGCCTGCCCGCACCTGCACCCAGTCGATCCAGGGGCTGCCGGCCAGGGAGCGGCTCAGGGCCATGCCGGCCCGGTTCGTCATCTCGAGGGCAACGCCTGGGTACAGCACCATCGAATTGACCAGCGACCGCTCGCGGAACTCCGGCAGGAACACCCGCCCCAGTGTCGGCAGGATCAGGGCGGTGGCGATCAGCAACGTCAGGGCCAGGGCCAGCACCCGCCGTGGCGCCGCCAAGGCTGCTTCCAGCACCGGGCTGTAGAGCCGCTCGGCCTGGGCGGCGATCCAGGTGTTCTCCGCCGGCAGACGAACCGGTGCCAGCAGAATGGCGCAGAGGGCCGGCGAGAGGGTCACCGCCACCAGGGTGGAGGCGGCGATCGAGAGCAGGTAGGCCAGGCCCATCGGCTGGAAGATCCGCCCCTCCACTCCGCTGAGGGAGAAGATCGGCGCAAAGATCACCAGGATGATCAGGGTGGAGAGGATCACCGGTTGGCGCACCTCCACCGAGGTGTCGAACACCACCTGCAGGGGCGACTTGGCTGTACCGCCCATCTGGTTGCGGCGCAGACCGCGATAGCAGTTCTCCATGTCGACGATCGAGTCATCGACCACCGAGCCGATCGCCACCACCAGGCCGCCGAGGGTCATGGTGTTGAGGCCCAGCCCCAGGCTGTTCATCACCATCAGGCCGATCAGCAAGGAGAGCGGAATGGCGCTGAGGCTGATCACGGCAGCGCGCCAGTTCATCAGGAACAGCACGATCACCACCGACACGATCAGCACCCCCTCCAGCAACGAGGAGCTGACGTTGGCGATCGCCGTGTCGATGAAGTTGGCCTGGCGGAAGCTGAGTTGCACCATCACATCCGCGGGCAGGGTGCGGCGGATCGCAGTGATGCGCTCTTCCACCGCCCGGGTTACGGAGGGGGTGTCGATGGCGGGCTGCTTGTTGATCATCAGCACCACCGCCGGCTTGCCGTTGAAGCTGGCGTCGCCGCGGCGCAGGGCCCCGCCTGGGCGGATGCTGGCGAGCTCCGAGAGCCTCAGCGTCTGGCCATTTCCACCGGTCAGCACGGCGGCGGCCAGATCGGCGCCGCTGCGCGCATTGCCATCGATGCGGATCAGCGTTTCCTGGCCGCCGCCGATCAGGAAGCCCCCCGGCGCTGTGGCGCTGGCATCCGCCGCGGCATCGGCCACCGCCTGCAGCGACACACCGCGGCTGCGCAGCTTCTCTGGATCCACCCAGATCTGCTGCTGCAGCGCATCACCGCCATAGAGGGTGACCTGGGCCACCCCCGGGATCTCCAGCAGCTGGTTCTCAAAACTGGTCTGCACCAGCCGCCGCAGCTCCAGCTCGCTGGTCGGACCCGAGCCCTTCACTGTGAAGGCGACCTGCAGGATCGTGCCCAGCGGCGATGTCAGCGGCGAGATTTCGGGAGCGCTGGCATGGGCGGGCAGCTCGGCGCGGATGGGCTGCAGCCGCTCAGCGACGGCCTGGCGGGCCTTCTCGATGTCGGCGTTCTGGTCAAACACCACCTGCACCATCGAGAGGCCCGCCTTGGAGGAGGAACGCACGGTGTCCACGCCAGGCAGCCCATTCACCGCCGCCTCGATCGGCAGGGTGATGCGCGCTTCCACGTCCTCCGGTGAGAGACCCTCCGCCGTGGTCTGCACATCCACCTGGGGCGGTGCAAAGGGGGGAAAGACATCCAGCGGCATCTGCCGGATCGCCACCACTCCCCAGAGGCTGATCACCACGGCGGCGGCCACGACCAGCCAGCGCCTGGCGATCGAGAAGCGCAGCGTGGCATTGAGGGCGCGATCGACCATGGGCGGCTCAGCAGACCGGGGGCGAGGGTTTGGGTGTGCTCTCGGCTAGTTCGAGCGGCGTCCCAGGCGCGTCACGGCCACACCGCCCAGAGCCAGCACCCCCGCGATGGCCGCTCCAAGGCCCACGGGATTGAGCTGGGGCCTGGCTGATGCTGCCGGCGCGGTTTCGCTGGAAGCGGCGGCAGGGGCTGGTGCCGATTCAGCAGCAGGTTGGCCCTTGTCGCTCTGCTGGCTCTTCTTCGATTCGGCGTAGAGCGACAGAGCTCCCTGCACCACCACAGCGTCGGTGGCGTCCACGCCACTGGCGATCGTCACCCGGTCGCCGCTGGTCGCGCCGGTCTGCACGAACACCGGGTCGTAGGTGGTGGCGCTCTTCACGAACACCAGCGGCTTGCCATCCGCCTCCACCACGGCTGCCGCCGGCACGGTCAGGCCCTCCGGGCCCTGCTGTGGTTTCGCGGTCAGCACCCCCAGCAGGGCATCGGTGTCGGCATTGGCCTTCACCTGGCGCACATCGCCCTGCTGCTGGAACTCATCACCGTGGCCCACATGGGCGCTGGCTGGCGGCAGCGCGCCCAGCAGAGCGGCGGCGGCCAGGGCAAGGCTGGCGCTGTACTGCAGGAGCCGGGACATGGTCGTGAGCGACGGTTGCTGGCCGGAGGATGGCGCAGGGGCGATGAAAAACAGGTGAAATCGGCTGCCGCCACTAGCATCCGGCGATGTTTCTCAGGCTGAATGCCGCTGCGGATCCTGCTGGTGGACGACGAGCGGGAGCTCGCCGGCGCGGTGCAGACCGTGCTGCAGCGCCAAGGGCATGTGGTGGACCATTGCGCCGATGGGCTGGCGGGCTGGACGCTGCTCAGCGGTGAGCTGGCCCGCTATGAGCTGGCGATCGTGGACTGGATGCTGCCGGGTCTGAGCGGCCCTGAGTTCTGCCGCCGGGCCCGCAGCGCCGGTCTCGCGTTGCCGCTGCTGCTGCTCACCGCCCGGGCCGGCACAGCCGATCGGGTGGAGGGGCTCGATGCCGGCGCCGACGACTACCTGAGCAAGCCCTTCGCGATGGAGGAACTGCTGGCCCGGGTGCGGGCGCTGCAGCGCCGGCAACCCAGCTATCGCGAACCTGAACTGGAGGTCGGCCCCTACCGGTTCGATCCCCAGTCCGGCCAGCTGCAGATCAGCACATCCGCTGGTGTGGTGACGATCCCGCTGGCGGGCAAGGAGCAGCAGCTGATGGCCTACTTTCTCGCCCATCCCGAGCGGATCATTCCTGGCTCCGAGCTCAGAAGCCAGCTCTGGGACCTGCATCAGGATCCGGTGAGCAATGTGGTGGCCGCCCAGGTGCGGCTGCTGCGGCGCAGGCTGGCCGTTCACGGCCTGGCCTCCCCGATCGAGACGGTGCCGAGCCGGGGTTATCGCTTCTCTTCCATGGTTCTTGGTGCGTCATGAGCGCCACCAGGTCGCCGGCTCCGGCACTGCTGTGGCGCAGCCGATGGCGCCTGGCCGGCCTGTCGCTGCTGGTGATGGGCAGCATCCTCTATGGCGCCGGGTTGGCGATGGCACGCCTGCTGCTTCAGGAGCAGGAGGCCGCCCTGCGCCGCGAGTTGCAGACCGTCGCCGGCACGCTGCACGACAGCCTCAAATCCAGCCTGCCGCCGGTGGCCGGGCCGTCTGCGGCCCTGGCGGCGGTGCTGCCGGGCCTGTGTCTGGCGGGTCAGCCCTGTGCCGCCGCCGATGCCCTGATCGAGCGCCATGCCATCAGTGCCGCCGATCCATTCCGGTTCCAGCTGCGGATCTTCAATCCCCGCGGCCAGCTGCTGGCGGCCTCGCCCGGTGCCGTGGGGCCTGGCCGGCCGGAGCCGGTGTGGCAGGAGCAGCGCCTGGCCAGCGGGGAACGCTGGTTGCGCTATGCGATTCATCTGCACCAGGGCCATGGCAGCGGCCAGCAGGATTGGGGCACGCTCCAGATCAGCCGCAGCCTGGCGCCGCTCGATGCTGAGGCCCGCCGGCTGTGGTGGCTGGGGCATGGCGTGTTCGCCCTGGCGATGGCGGGCATGGCCCTGGCCAGCTGGTGGCTGGCGGGCCTGGCGATGGCGCCGTTGCTGGAGGCCTACCGGCGGCAGGAGCAGTTCAGCGCCGATGTGGCCCATGAGCTGCGCTCGCCCCTGGCCACCCTGCTGGCGCTGCTGGAAACCGAACGGGATGGCATCCAACTGCCGCCCAGCCCGATTCCTGCAGGGCGGCTCAGCACTGGGCAGCCTGCGACAGCAGCCCCGATGGCGGCCAGTCTGGACCGGATGCTGAGCCAGGGCCGGCGGCTGCAACAGCTGATCGCTGATCTGCTGCTGCTGGCCAGCCTGGAGCGCCCCGCCCATCGGAGCCACCTGCAGCGGTGCAACCTTGCCGAGATCTGCGCGGATGTCCTGGAGGACTTCAGCGAGGCGGCCGCCGCCGCAGCGGTGTCCCTGGGAGCGGCGATCGATGTTCGTGACGCCACGGTGCTGGGGGTGGAATCGGAGCTGAGCCGCCTGCTGATCAACCTGCTCAGCAATGCCCTGCAGCACAGCCCAAGCGGCGGCACGGTGCGGCTAAGCCTGGAGCGCCGTGGCCGGGAGATTCAGTTGTCGGTGCAGGACGACGGGCCTGGCAGCCCCTGGGAGGCGCAGTCGCGGATCTTTGAGCGCTTCCATCGCCTCGATCCTGCCCGCAGTCGCCGGCATGGGGGCACGGGATTGGGGCTGGCGATCGCCCAGGCCATTGCCCGCCGCCATGGCGGGGTGATCCAGGTTCAATCCACACCGGGGCACGGTGCGCGGTTTTCGCTGCGGCTTGCTGCTGCTTGGCCCCCCGCAAGGCCTGGCTGCAAGGACGATGGCCGGCACGGTCAGGAGCCCGGCGTTTTGCCCCCACAGGCTTCCCAGCTGTCGAGCAGGGCCACCAGCTCCGCTTGCAGATTCCGCATGGCGAGGATCTTGTCGCCGATTTCGCCGGTCTTGTCGCGGATCCGTGCTTTCAGGTCGCTGCAGGTGCAGAAGCCCGAACGTCGCGCCTCGAGGATCCGGCGCACATCCGGCAGTGGGATCTCCATCGCCCGCAGGGTGCGGATCAGGCTGAGCTCCGCGAACACGCCCTGATCAAACAGTCGGTAGCCGCCCTCGCTGCGGCCGCTGGGCTGGATCAAGCCCTCGTCGCAGTAGAAGCGGATGGTTTTCACGCTCAGCCCGGAGCGGCTGGCCACCGCACCGATCTTTTCGAGCTCCCGGGGCAGCAGAACCGCTGATTGTGGCGCGACCACTTGACTCTCCCCCTGATGGAGAGTGCAGGATAAGTGTGTATTGCGGTGCCGGACGGTTCGATGCGATTCGCCCCCGTCTCCCTGGCTCTGCTCGGCCTGCTTGCAGCGACAGCCCCGGCCCTGGCCCAGCTGGACCCCCATCACGGCCACCATCAACACCATCAGATGGCTGCCCCAGCTCCTGCAGGCGGATCAGCGCCGGCAGCCGCACCAATGGATCACAGCGCCCACATCCACGACGTGGGACCAGCGGGCAGCACCTACGACCTGCGCTGGCTCGACGCGATGGTCCAGCACCACACCGGCGCCCTGCGCATGAGTGAGTTTGTGTTCGATATCGGCGTGCCCGGTGTGGGCTCGCTGGGGAAGGAGATCTGGCGGGATCAGGCCCAGGAGATCAAGGCGATGGGGCAATGGCGCAAGGCCTGGTACCCCGAGGCACCCGTCTTTCCCGTGGCCCTGAAGGCGGGTGGGGATCCCAGCAGCATGGGAAGCCTGGAGCGCCTGAGTGCCGCCCAGATTCAGGCGATGCAGATGACGGGCTCCACGCCGACGCGGGAGAACCGGGTCACCTGGTTCCTGGAAGGGATGATCGCCCACCACGGCGGTGCCCTGGTGATGGCCCACGATGCGCTCAACAAGAGCAGCAACCCCACCATTCAGCGCCTGGCCCGGCAGATCATCGTCGCCCAGGGCCGCGAGATTCTCCAGCTGCGCCGCATGCTCAGGCATGGCGGACTCGACAAACCTGAGTATTACCAGTTTGATCCACTCTTCTCCTTCTGATCACAGCTCACGTCCCGTGAACCCGCTGCAGATGAACCACCTGTTTTCACACCTCCGGATCGTTTGGATTCGCAGGCAGCGCTTCGCTCTCGCTGCCAGTGCACTCTTTACGGTTGTGCAGCTGCCAACCCATGCGCTGGCCCACGCCAAGGGGATGTACAAAACCCGGGCGGAGGCGGAGAAGCGCGCCAAGGAGCTGGGCTGCAAGGGCACCCACCAGAACAACGGACTGTGGATGCCCTGCAGCGGCGAGGCGATGCTGCACAAGGAACTGAGGCAAGAGTGAGGCTGATGCCGCGAACCCTCAGCGCCCGGTTCCGCCGGGCCCATCGTGTGGTGGTGCCCCTGGCGGCCGCCCCCCTGCTGCTCACGGCGGCCAGTGGCTCGCTCTACAGCCTGTTGCTGGAGCGGGGAATCGATGCCTTCTGGCTGGTCAAGATCCACACCGGCCGCTTTGGTCCGATCAACCTGCAGCCCTATTACTCGTTGCTCCTGGGTGTCCTCACCCTGGTGGTGATCGGCTCCGGGCTGGCCATGCTCCTCTCCAGCCGCCGGAGCCGAGCCTGATCGCCGCTCAGCGGCCGGTGAGCATCACGGCTCCCATGGCGGCCATGAGCAGGTTTTCGGCGAAACTCACCACTCCCAGGGGTGTTTTGGAGTTGCCGCCCACGCAGGCGCAGTTCAGGGCCAGGTGATCGATGAACACCGCCTTGCCCACCGACACCATCCCCATCGCCCCAAGCCACACGGCCACGGCTCCCACCAGCTGGGCCGCGGCGGCAGGCTCGGGTTGGCGCAGCACCCCGAGGCCCACCAGCAGCTCGATGCCGGGGTAGAGGCGACCCCAGGCCCGCCAGCGCTGGCTGAGCAGGTCGTACTTGCGGAAGCTGGCGGCAAAGGCCTGCACATCCATCAGCTTGAGCATGGCCAGCAGACAGATCGCCAGGCCCATGAAGCCGCCCACCCCGGCGCGCAGCGCCATCGCCATCAGGGCCGCGGTGCCGAACACCGCCAGCACCGGCGTGTAGGCGATCTCGGCCCGGTGCGGCCTGACGCCCAGGCGTGCGGCCAGCTCGGTGTACCCGCCGATCCGCTCCGGGCCGGCAAAGATCTGCGGCGTGGTGGCCACCCCATGGGCCGCCTTGAAGGCCTCCACCGCCTCGCTGCTGGTGAGGCGATGGTCCTCGAAAGGAATCTGTTGCTCCTGCAGGAGATGCAGGGCCCGCAGGCCCCAGGGACAGGGGTGCTCCGGCAGATCCATCCGGTAGAGCCGAACGGCAAGGAGGCTGGTGTCGGCCATGGGCGACAGGGGCAGAACAGGATTCATCCAGCCTGATGGCTCCAGTTACTGGAGAGTCAAGCGGTACTCCGGGCGGGCTCGCTCCGCCGGTTGGCCATCACCTGCTTGGTTCGGTGTCATCCCGGCTTGCTGCGGGTCCGGAGCGCTGAAGGCACCGGCGGCCGCTGCCGCCCGCATCAGCCTGGGATCAGGGCTTTGAGGAGCAGGGGCGATGGGCCGCGAGGCACGGGCACGGGCGCTGCTGGCCCAGCTCAGCACGGCGGAGAAGCTGAGCCTGCTGGCTGGCGACACGCCGTTCTGGTCGGGGATGGCCGACATCGCTTTGCGGAATGCCTCCCACCGCCACCCCTGGCCGGCCGGTGATCTGCCCCGACTGGGTCTGCCGGCGCTGCAGTTTGTGGATGGCCCGCGTGGGGTGGTGCTGGCGGGAGGGGCCACCACCTTCCCGGTGCCGATCGCCCGCGCCGCCAGCTGGAATCCCCGGCTGGAGCGGCGCATCGGCGTCGCCATCGCCCGGGAGGCGCGCAGCTTCGGCGCCAACTGGGTGGCGGCGGTGTGCGTGAATCTGCTGCGCCATCCCGGTTGGGGCCGGGCCCAGGAGAGCTACGGCGAAGACCCGGTGCACGTGGGCGCCATGGGGGCGGCGCTCACCCGCGGCATCGGCCGGCATGCCATCGCCTGCGTCAAGCACTTCGCGCTCAATTCGATCGACAGCAGCCGCTTTGTGGTGGACGTGCAGGCGAGTGAGCGGGTGCTGCACGAGCTGTATCTGCCCCAGTTCCGCGCCTGTGTGGAGGCTGGCGCCGGTTCGGTGATGAGTGCCTACAACCAGGTGAATGGCCGCTGGTGCGGCGAGCATCCGCGCCTGCTCACCGAGATCCTGAAGCGCCGCTGGGGATTTGAAGGGTTTGTGGTGACGGATTTCATCTTCGGACTGCGCGATGGCGTGGCGGCGCTGCTGGCGGGGCAGGACCTGGAGATGCCGTTCCGGATGATCTTCCCGGGTTCGCTGGCTGAGGGCCTGGCCGAGGGGCGGGTGCCGATGGCTCGGATCGATGATGCGGTGCTGCGTCAGCTGCGCGTGCGGCTGCGGTTGCGGGGCGGGGGCGAGCTGCCGGCCGTGCGCCGCTGCAGGGCCCACCGCACCCTGGCGCGTCGGGCGGCCCGTCAGGCGATCGTGCTGCTGCGCAATCAGCCCTGCGCCGACGGCCAGCCCCTGCTGCCGCTGCGGGATCTGGACGCGCTGGCGGTGATCGGCCCACTGGCGGACAGGGCGAACCTGGGCGATCGGGGCTCGTCTGACACCCGCCCGCCCCCGGGGGCGGTGGTCACGCCGCTGGCCGGCCTGAAGGCCGCCCGCCCCGACCTGCTGATCCGCCGGTGCCGGGGCACCAGCAGCAGCGCGGCGGCGGTGCTTGCGGCCCGCTGCGATGCGGCGCTGGTGGTGGTGGGCCTCGACTGGCGCCAGGAAGGTGAACACATCCATCCGGGCGACATCGCGCCGGTTCTCACCCGGATCCCGCCCCCCGATTGGCTGCGGCGCGGTTCGCTCTGGCCGCGGCTTCAGCCCCGCTGGTGGCGCTTCACCCGCCTGATCGCCGCGATCACCGGCTCAGCCTCAGCGCGCCGCGGTGGTGATTTCGCCGCCGGCGACCGCACCTGCCTGGCGCTGCCCGCCAGCCAGGTGCGCCTGATCGGCGCCGTTGCTGCTGCCAACCCGCGCATCGTCGTGGTGCTGATGGGTGGGGGCGCGATCCTCAGCGCCGACTGGGATCGGCTGGTGCCGGCGCTGCTGCTGCTCTGGTACCCCGGTGAGCAGGGCGGCCATGCGCTGGCGGATGTGCTGTTCGGCAAGGTATCCCCCTGCGGGCGGCTGCCCTTTGCCGTGCCCTGCCGGCGGGAGCAGCTGCCCCCTTTCGAACCGCGCGCCCGCCGGGTGGTCTACGACCTCTGGCACGGGTACCGGCGCCTGCAGCAGCAGGGTCAGCGGGCTGCCTACCCCTTCGGCTTCGGCCTCACCTACAGCCACTTTGGCTGGACCGATCCCTGCCTGCACTGGCTGGACCCCGGCGAACGGCAGGATCTGGTGGTGCTGGTCTCGGTGCACAACACGGGCCCGATCGCCGCCGCTGAGGTGCTGCAGCTGTATCTCGAGCCTCCCGGTCTGCTCACGATCCGGCCGCGGCGCACGCTGGTGGCCTTCAGGCGGGTGAAGCTGGCCAGCGGCCGGCAGCGCCGGATTCGCTTGCTGGTGCCGCAGGGCCGGCTCGCCTTCTTTGACGCGCAGCGCGACCGATTCATGATCGAACCGGGAGAGCACCGGCTGGTGCTGGCGCGCCATGCGGATGATCCGGGCCTGGCGATGCCCGTGCAGTGCGTGGCGGCGGTGTTGGCTGACTGAGCTGTTCAGGGCGTGTCGCGCTGGTCGTCTCTGGTCCATCCCGGGGGGCTGGCGGCGGCGTCAGCTCTGCCCTGACGCAACAGCTCAGACGGCCTGATGTGAAAGCGCTGCTGGAATTCGATGCTGAACAGGCTCATCGAGCGATAGCCACAGGCCCTGGCGATCTCGCTCACCCGCTCGCCTGCCGCCGCCAGTCTGAGGCGGCCGTGGGCCAGGTCGAGACGCCGGGCGCGAATCCATTGGGTGACCGTGCAGCCATAGGTGCGGCGAAATGCATATTGCAGGGCTCGCCGGGAGTAGTGGCTATGGGCTGCGATCGCGGCCAGGCTCAGTGGTTCCGACAGATGGGCCTCGATGTAATTGATCACGGGATCCAGCGTGTGGTCACTGCCCGGCAGCCTGCCGGTTCTGCTGTGGACCGAATGGCGCAGATCCGGGAAGGCCAGCAGCGCACTGAGGATTCCCAGTTGCTGATCGAGCCCGAGATGGGGCAGCAGGCAAGGGGAGGAGGCCTGCAGATCGCTGCTGATGCAGAGCAGCAGATGGATCGCCTGGAGCAGGGAGGCCACCTCCGCCCCATCGCTGGATCGACACAGCACCCCATCAAGCAGTTCGGTCGGGCGGCGCAGGGATGGATCCGCAAGCGGCAGTTTCAGGGCCCGGACCACCTCGGTGAGCAGGTGCTGGGAAAACACCAGGAAGGTGGCACTGAAGGCCGTGCTGCTCCAATCCAGGCTGCCCCCCGGTGTGATCAGGCAGTCGCCCCTGTTCAGCTGCCACAGGCCCTTACCCTGGCTCATGCAGGCGGCCCCGCTGGTCAGCACGATGGCGGCCACACGGTCACGGAGGTCAAGGCGGTGCCTGCAGGCCGGCCCCTCCAGGGCCAGCACCTTCATGCTGTCCAGCAGCAGCAGAAAGCTGGCGTAGCCCGGTGCATCCAGTGGTGAACCCGCGTGGATCAGCAGAGGGAGGGTCGATCGCCAGATGTCCATCGCTCCCGAAGCTGGAACGGGGTGGAGATGGAACTGGAAAGGGTTGGGGGTGCGAGTGGTGGTCTCGATGGCACTCATGCAGTGTTGATTCGGGCTGATGCGTTCAGCGAGAGGGCCCCTGCAGGGATGCTTCGAGCAGGAAGGCGGCCAGGTTGGAGAGGGAGCGGCCCTGCTCGCTGCTTCGCTGCTCCAGTTCGCTGTAGGTGGCGTGGTTGATCGTGATCGTCACGCGTACTGGTTTGCGGAATATCTGCGCTTCCTTCATTCTATTTTGTGGGCTCAGAATTGAGACGGGGCTGATTGCATCGCGGAAATCGGCATTCATTGGAGGCGAATCAGGGGTAAAAGCGATTCAAGCACCCTCCTGCCCTCGGGTGTTGACCAAGCCGCGGGCGGCGGCGGCGGTTTTGCGCCATTGTTTCAAGGATGCATTTTTCCTGCACTATTATCCCGTGCCGATGGCTACGATTTTTACTGTGTGTGCAGCACTTTCGCTTCGCGACGATGTAGGCACCCTGCTGTATGCAGCCCTGATCTGCAGGTGCTGGGCTCACCTGCTGGGCTCACCTGCTGGGCTCACCTGCTGGGCTCACCTGCTGAGCTGATCTGCTGAGCCCACCTGCTGCGTTGTCGGTCCTGATGCGGCGGCGCCCTTACCGTTGAGCTGTGTTCGAGCGTCACCATGACGAAGCGGTTGCGGTCGGGCACCAGTGCAGCGGCAGCCGCGGATCGCATCGCGCGGGTTGTGGTGATCGGGGCCTCCTCCGGTGGCCTGGAGGCCCTGCAGGAGCTGGTGGGCCGTTTGCTCAAGGGGGTCCCCGCGGCCTTCGTGGTCGCCCAGCATCTGGCGCCGGACCAGCCCAGCCAGCTGGTGGATCTGCTGCGGCGCGGGGCCCGGTTGCCGGTGGAGGCGGCGGTGGATGGCGCCCTGCTGGAGCCCGGGCTGATCCTGGTGATTCCCCCGGGATGCAACGCCAGCCTGGAGGGAGAGACGCTGCGGCTCACCCCGCCGCAGCGGTGCTACGGCCCGAGCCCGTCCATCGATCAGCTGCTGGATTCCCTGGCGGTGCAATGGGGCGATCGGGGCGTGGCCGTGGTGCTCTCCGGCACCGGATCGGATGGGGCCTGCGGTCTGCGGGCGGTGGGTGCCGCAGGCGGCCTCACCCTGGTGCAGAGCCCGGAGAGTGCCCGCTTCACCAGCATGCCGCTGGCCGCCATCGCCATGGGCGGCGCTGATCTGATCGCTGATCCGGCGGCCCTCGGTTCCCACCTCCAGAGGCTGCACTGCCGGCCGGAATCCCCGGCTGCCGCAGGCGTGGCGGAGATGGATGGGTTGATGCTTCCCAATGCGGTCGCCCAGCTGAAGAAGCGCACCGGCATCGATTTTTCCCTCTACAAGGAGTCGACGCTGCGGCGCCAGATCCAGCGCCGGCTCGCCATCCTTGGCCTGGCCGGCATGGAGGACTATCTGGCCCTGCTGCGCAGCGATGCCGGCGAATGCCAGACCCTGATGCAGAAATTGCTGGTCACGGTCACTTCCTTTTTCCGCAATCCGGATGCCTTCTCGGCCCTGGTGCCCGCCCTGAAACCGTTGCTGGCGGCCCGCGATGCCGATGAGCCGTTCCGGGTGTGGGTGCCCGGCTGCGCCACCGGTGAGGAGGTGTACTCGATCGGCATGGCGCTGAGTGAGGCGATGGGGCATCCCCATCAGCTGACCCGCGAGCTCAAGATCTTTGCCACCGATCTCGATGAACGGAGCCTGCGTATCGCCCGGCGGGGGGTGTATCCCCTCTCCGCTGCCCGGGCCATTCCCGAGGGGTTGCAGCAGCGCTACATCCACAGCAAGGGGCATGAATTTGAGATCAGCAAGGAACTGCGGAGTTGCATTGTGTTTGCCCGGCACAACATCTGCGATGACCCCCCATTTTCGAACATTGACCTGGTTTCCTGCCGCAATCTGCTGATCTATTTCACTGCCGATCTTCAGGCGCAGGTGATCGATCTGCTGGGGATCGCGCTGCGCCCGGGTGGCCTGCTGCTCCTGGGCAGTTCGGAATCCCTCAGCCCTGCCGCCGGCTTTCGCCTGCTCAACCCCGTGCAGCGTCTCTATGAGCGCACGGTGGAGCCCCGGCCGCGGCGGCGCACAGCCCGGGCGATGCAGACCAGACGGCCCTCCACTCCGGAGCGGCCCTCCGTCGACCCGGCCCATGGGCCCTCGCCCGTGCCAGCCCAGCACATCCAGCTGCTCGAGGTGCTGGTGCGCCGGTTCGTGCGGCCATCGCTGGTGCTGGATGAGAACCACCATCTGCTGGAGGTGATCGGTGATGTCTCGCCCTACTGCCGGATTCCCGCCGGCCGGATCACCGCTGATGCGAGCACCTTCCTGCGGGAAGAGCTGCAATCGGAAGCGCGTGCCCTGTTCCTGCTGGTGCGGGCCGACCGGTCGGCCGTGCGCAGCTGCAGCCTGCGGTTGCCGGGCGTGAGCTCCCCGGTCTGGCTGGAGGCGGCTCCATTGCGGGTGGCCGATCAGGCCCTCACGATCCTGTCGTTCCATCAGGATCCGGATGCGGATGCCTCACCGGTGGCCGGGCTCACCAGCGCCGAGCGCGATGTGGCCCTCGCACGGGAGATCGAGCGGCTGGAGCGGGAGCTGCTCTCCAGCCAGGACACCCTGCGGCGCTCGATGGTCGATCTGGAGCAGGCCAACCAGGAGCTGGAGGCGTCGTCCGAGGAGCTGCAGGCGTCGGCGGAGGAGCTGCAGTCGTCGAATGAGGAGCTGGAGGCCTCGAACGAGGAGCTGCAGGCCACCAACGACGAACTGGCCGCGCTGAACCAGCAGTTGCGGGCGCGCGGTGACGAGCTCGAGCGGCTCAACACCGACATGGAGAACATTCAGACGTCCCTCAGCCAGGGGATGGTGATCGTCGACCAGGAGCTGCGCATCAGTCGCTACTCCCCCCTGGCGGTGCGCGTTTTCGGGCTGGTGCCCAGCGATCTTGGTCAGCCCCTGATCGGCATCCCCACCACGGTGCCGATCCCGGGGCTGCGGGACTCCCTGCTGGAGGTGATCGGCTCCCAGGGCCGCCTCAGCCTGGAGGCCAGCGGTGACGATGTCTCCTACCTGGTGCAGCTGATGCCCTATCGCAACGGGGCAGGGCTGGTGCTGGGGGCCATCCTCACCCTCACCGACGTCAGCGAACTGGTGGCGTTGCGCGTGGCGGCGGAGGCCTCGCTGCAGGAGTTCGCCAGCCTGGCTGATGCCCTGGAGCAGGTGGTGTGGAAGCGGGACCACACGTCGAAGCGCTTTCTTTACCTCAATCGCCGGGTCGAGCCCCTCACCGGCTGGAGTGCGCTCGAGCTGATCGCCGATGCCCGGTTGTTCGACGACGCGATCCATCCCCACGATCGTGCCGGGGTCGAGGCGGCACGGCAGGCGGGCCTGGACGGTTGGGCGGTCACCTACCGGCTGCGCCGTCGGGATGGTGAGGAGCGCGTGGTCAACGAGGTGGCCACCGTGCTCGATCAGGGCCATCCCGATGGTGTGGTCGGTGAGGTGGTCGGCACCCTCACCGATGTCACCGACCAGGAGCGTGTCCGCTTGCGCGGGCGGCTGTTCCGCTGTGCCTTCGAAGCGATCAGCGCCGAAGGGGTGGCCCTTGTGGCACTGCTGGATCGCTCGCTGACCCTGGTGACGGTGGCGGAGCGCCTCGCCCTGCTGCTCGGCCGCGCCCGTGCGGATCTGGAGGGGCAGCCCCTCGATGTCCTGGCGGCCCATCTCTGCTTCGCCGAGGGCAACGACGCCCCGGCCTCGCTCCGCGAGGGGGCGCAGGTGGCCCTCGCTGGTGGAGGGGAGCCACTCCACGGCCTGGTCAGGCTTCAGCCCGCCGGCGCTGCCCATCAGCTGGTGCTGCGGCCGCTGCGGGATGGGCAGGCCACCCTCGGGCTGCTGCTTTCGCTCAGGCCGGGGGCGGAGGCCTGAGCGCCCGGCACCGGCCCAGGATCGCCGCGATGCGGCCCCGGTTGTGCCGCTGCACCAGCACGCAGGGCAGGTTGAACAGGCAGGCGAACAGCAGATTCGCCAGCACCCCGGCCGGTGGCAGCCAGGGCAGCGTCAGCAGCCACACGGGCCAGAGGACCCAGTGCACCAGTTCCGCCCGCCGCGTCTCCACCGCCAGCCGTTGCAGGGCCGCCGGGTCCCGGCGCACCAGGCTCGCCTTGGCCACACCGCCTGTCAGCGCCGGGCCGGCATCGGGAATCCAGCGCTTCCACACCCGGATCCCCAGCCGGGGCCAGCTGGGGGCCCCGCTGGCCTGCGCCCGCCCCTGCAGCCAGCGCTCCGGCAGCCGGTTGGCTGCCGTGCCCACTAGCAGGGAGGCCAACAGCCAGAGCGCGGCGGAACCGAGCACCACCAGCAGGGCAGGGGTGCGCATCAGCGGGTGCGGCAGCGCCGCCCTTTCCAGCGGATCTCGCCCCTCTCCAGGTTCACGATCGCCAGCAGGAACACGCCGAGAAAGAACAGCACCGGCAGCGGAAACACCAGGTTGATCCACCGGAACCGGCCCACCCGCCGGGTCAGCACCAGCAGCTGCAGGGCATGGGCGCCGTACAGCACAGCGTTGGCGGCGAGGCCCGGATCCCCCACCAGGGGCCAGTGCAGCAGCGCTGCCGGCAGGCACCAGGCCGCCCAGAACAGCCCCGAGAGCCAGAGCAGCACCGCCAGCATCCAGGGCCAGCGCACTTCTCCGGCCGCGGTGGCGAAATTCTTGTCGAACCCCACCACCAGGTCGCCCAGGCCGCCGGGGTACATCCGGTAGGCGATCTGGCCGGCGCCGATGAAGGCGCTCACCGGCAGACCGGCCCGCTCGTAGCAGTGGGCCAGGAACCAGTCCTCCACCACCCGGCCGGCCACGGCCGCGTGGCCGCCGCTGCGGGCGTAGTCGGCCCGGCTGCTCACCATCGCCGGCCCGAACGCCACCCCGCAGCCTGAACCCAGCGGCACGGCCATCAGCCCCACCAGGTTGAACAGCACCGACAGTTGCTCGTAGGGCTGCTCGGTGCGGTGATACGGCTGCACCGACACCAGCCCGCCCAGCTGGCCATGCACGCCGAGCAGGCGCGTCAGGCAGTCGGGCTCGGGCTCCGTATCGGCATCGAGAAACACCAGCGGATCGCCGCTGCTGGCCAGCACTCCGTGGTGCAGCGCCCAGGTCTTGCCGCACCAGCCCTCGGGCAGCGGCGGTGGCTGGATCACCCGCACCGGCAGCCCGAGGGCCTGGCCAGCGGCGCTGGCGCAGGCGGCGGTGCCATCGCTGGAGTGATCGTCGATCACGATTACCTCCAGCGGGCTCAGCCGTTGCCGCGCCAGGCCGGCGAGCAGATGCGGCAGGGTGGCGGCTTCGTTGCGCGCCGGAATCAACACGGCCGGGCGTGGGTCGCCGCTCGGCTCCAGCGGCGGCAACCCCGGCAGCCGCAGCGCCAGTGCCCAGCCGAGCAGCCAGCGCACCAGCAGGGAGGCCGACAGCAGCGTCAGGGCCCGATCCCTCCGAGCAGCAGAGCCTTGCTCACGCTAGGAGCGGCTGATCGACCCTGGCTGCCCGCCGGTGCATCAGGGGCGCAGCAGTTCCCGCGCGAGTGGCTGGATCGCCGCCTGATCGCGCAGCAGCTGTGGATGGGTGAGCACGGGCAGCATCGTGCGCGCCCCCACCGGCAGCACCGCCCCCCAGCCGGGCAGCACCACCAGATCGATGGCGGAGTAGAAGCTGTGGCACTGGATCCTGGCCAGGCTGCCGGGCTCGCCGTTGAGGCGCTTCAGCAGGGGGCTTCCCCACTTCAGGTCGGCGATGCCGGCGAACAGCCGGCCCGGCCAGGGCAGGGCCGTGAGGGTGCCCTGCTGGGGGCTGCCGACGCTGATCAGCCGCCGGGTGCGTCGGTGCCCGCCGCCCAGCTGCACCCAGCACCGGGCGATCACACCGCCCATCGAGTAACCGAGCAGGTCGATCGGCTCCTCCAGACCGAAGGCGGCCTCGATGTGGCCGCCCAGCAGCTGGGCGGCTTCCAGGATCGGCGTCCGCCCCTGCCGCAGCGGCAGGGCAGGCAGCAGAAGCGGCTGGCGGCGCCCGCCCAGCGCCCGTTTGAGCCCGTTGAACACCGCCGGGGTGTCGAGCAGCCCGTGCATCAGCACCAGGGGGGTGGTGTCCGTGGTGGTCCGTGGCGATGGATCAACCCCTCTAGCCTGATCGGATCCCAGTCGGTTGCGCGCGGCGGAGGCCATGGCATGACGTCCTGCATCGCCTGTCGACACCTGCAGGGTTTCCCGGCACCGATCTGTCGCTGCGCCATCTGGCAGCGACCCTTCACGGTTGCCGAGGCCTCGGTGCATCGCTGTGCCTACTGGGCGGCGCGCTGAACAGGTGCCTGGGCGGACCGGCCGTTGGCTCCGTCTGCAGGGTGATCCATCACCGGCTTGCCACCGCCCCCAGGCCTGCCATCAGGCCCGCTTCGATCAGGTCGGTGCCGCTGAGAGGCCTGCAGCCGCACAGCGCCGCCAGGGACGGGCTCTGCACCAGCCCCAGCAAGGCCGCCCAGGACCCCAGGGCAGCCAGGCCGGTGCTGCGGTCACCGGCGCTGCTGCAGGCCATCTGGATCAGCTGGGTGCCGATCAGGCTCACCAGCCCCACCGTGTCGGCCGCCGCTGAGCCGCGTCGCCGTGCCAGACCCTGGGCCAGCCAGGCCGTCAGGGCGGTGGCGACGGCGCGCCGCAGGATCTCCCGGTCGAGCTCGGCGCCGAGGCCGGCGTCGGGTCCGTCCTGCCGCAGCCGCTCGGCGGCACCGGGATCCGGCGGACGGGCGGCGATGGTCAGGGCTGGGGCCACATCGGTGAGCAAGTTGGCGAGCAGCAACTGGCGGGTGTTCAGGCAGGCGCGGCCATTGCCCAGGGCCGTGAGCACCGTGAAGCCGATTTCCCCGAGGTTGCCGCCCACCAGCAGCCCCACGGCGGTGCGCACGGAACGCCACAGGCAGCGCCCCTCCAGCACCGCCTGCCCCAGCGCCTCCACACGGCCATCGGTCACCACCAGATCGGCGGCCAGCCGGGCGGCGTCGGTGGCCCCTTCCCCCAGGGCGATTCCCACCTGGGCCAGGCGGATCGCCGCCGCGTCATTGGCGCCGTCGCCACCCATCGCCACCGTGTCGCCAGCCGCCTGCAGCACCTTCACCAGCCGCAGTTTCTGCAGGGCGGTGACCCGGGCGCAGACGGCGGTGCGCCGCAACGCCGGCAGCAGGGCCTGATCGTCGAGCCGCTCCAGGTCGGCCCCGGTGAGCACGCGGCCGGGGGCGTTCAGCCCCAGTTCGGCGGCGATCGCCAGCGCCGTGGCGGGATGGTCGCCGGTGATCAGCTTCACGGCGATGCCGGCGTCGCCCAGCTCCTGTACGGCGGCGCGGGCCGTGGGCCGGATCGGATCGGCCAACAGCAGGAAGCCGGCGAAGTGCAGGTCGTGCACCTGGCGCTCGTCCAGCGCATCGGCATCCGTCAACGGTCGCTCGGCCACCGCCAGCACCCGCAGTCCGCTCGCCGCCAGGCGAGCCACCTCCCCCCAGGCCGCGGCGGGGGCATCGCGGCAGGCCGCCAGCACCACCTCGGGGGCCCCCTTCAGGCACAGGGTCGCCGCCTCTGCCTGGCCAGGCTGGCGGCCGCTGCAGGCGTGGTACCCCCGCTCCGGCCCGAAGGCCAGGGTGTGCAGCACTTGCCAGCCGTGATCGTTCAGCCCCGCCCGCCGCGCTCCCTCGCGCAGGGCCCGGTCGGTGGGGTGGGCCAGAGGGCGCCCCGGCTCCGGCCGCGGCGTGGCCTGCAGCGCCACCTGCAGCACCCGCCGGCCGGTCTCGGGCAGGTCGGCCAGCGGCCAGGCCCTGCCCCCCGCCCAGACCTGACGCAGCTGGATGCGTCCGGAGGTGAGCGTGCCGGTCTTGTCGAGGCAGAGCAGGTTCACCCGGCCGAGGGCCTCCAGCACCCGCGGATTGCGCACCAGGACCCCCTGTTGCGCCAGCCGGCCCGCCGCCGCGGCCTGGGCCACGCTGGCGAGCAGCGGCAGCCCCTCCGGCACGGCGGCGACGGTGAGGGCCACCGCTTCAGCCAGGGCAGTGCGCGGATCATGGCCGCTCAGCAGGGCGTGGAGCAGCAGCACGGCGCCGCCCAGCATCGCCACCGGCGTGGTGGTGGCGTTCAGTTCCGTCAGCCGGGCCTCCACTCCTCCAGCGCTGCGGGCCCCCTCGGTGGCGGCCAGGGCCCGCCGCGCCTCGGTGGCATCGCCGATGGCCACCACCACGGCTGTGGCCTGCCCCGCCACCACTGTGCACCCCTGGTACACCATGCAGTGACGATCCGAGAGCTCCAGGCCAGGGCAGGGGCGCGGATCCTTGCTCACCGGGAAGGGTTCGCCCGTGAGCAGCGCCTCATCCAGCTGCAGGCCCGCCGCCTCCAGCAACCGGCAGTCGGCCGGCACCACCTCCCCTGCTTCCAGCACGATCACGTCGCCGCACTGCAGGTCGCGGTCGGAGAGCCGCTGCAGCTCGCCGTCGCGTCGCACCCAGGCATCGGCGGCCTGGCGCCGCATCAGCAGGGCGACCCGACCTTCCATCTGCTGGCGCTGCCGGGCGCCGATCAGCCCGTTCAACCCCAGCACCGCCAGGATCAGGGCCGCGTCAGCCGGCTGCCCCACCAGGCCGGAGAGCACCGCGCCGCTGGCCAGCAGCGGGGTGAGCGGGGTGTCGAGTTCAGCCAGCAGCAGGTCGCCCGGACCGGGCTGTTGCCGCTGCTGGCTGCCGGCCGGCGAAGCCTTCACGTGCCGGAGCCCCTCGGCATCGCTGCCGAGCGCCGCCAGCACCTCGGCCGCCGTCAGGGCATGCCAGGGCAGGGCGGCGGCCGGCGGTGGCGGGGCGGCGGCCCTGAGGCCGCGGGCCAGCTGCAGTCCCTGGGCCATCGCCACCAGGCTGAGCAGGTTGGTGGCCTGGTTGATGCTGGCGCTGGTGAGGCTGCCGATGCCATCGAGGGCCAGGGCCAGTCCCACCGCCACATCCAGC
>Ga0079299_1000038_pt1 | contig 25378 bp, 24 predicted proteins | sample Wag4_2014_7_11_2_FD_76334 | JGI IMG/M metagenome (GOLD analysis project Ga0079299, IMG submission 76334) | Lake water microbial communities from Ohio, USA - Utica-2 Time Series LW 2014_7_11 | ecosystem: Environmental > Aquatic > Freshwater > Lake | place: USA: Ohio | collected 2014-07-11
CAAGTCAATTCCTGCTGGCCGGTTTGCCGATCCCGCCGAGGTTGCTGGTGTGGTGCTCTGGCTTGCGTCAGATGATGCGGCGTATATCTCTGGGGCTGTGATCCCGGTTGATGGTGGACTGGGGATGGGACACTAATCGCGCAGTAGTCCCAACAACAGAAGCACCTTGCTCAGATCAGGCGTGTCCAGCGCAACATCGGCCGCGGCGCGAGCGACGGGCTTGCCCATGTATGCCACGCCCAGGCCAGCCCAGGCCAGCATTTCCACGTCGTTTCCACCATCGCCCACCGCAACAGTGCGCTCCCTCGGAATTCCGGCGCTCCGCGCCCACTCCTGAAGTGCGGTCACCTTCGCGCGGGCATCAATCAAGGGACCCACAATTTTGCCCGTAAGAATGCCCCCGTTGACTTCCAACCGGTTGGCACGGTGAAAATCCAAACGCAAGTCCTCAGCTATCGAATCGATCATGCTGTGGAAGCCACCGGAAACCGCTCCCACGAGATGGCCCCCAGCGTGGAGAGTATCGACCAAGACCCGGGCTCCCTCACTCAGGCGCACTTTTCTAGAGGCTTCGTTGACCGAGGTTTCAGGAGTCCCCTCTAGAGTGGCAACCCGTCTGCGCAAACTCTCTTCGAAGTCAAGTTCACCGCGCATGGCTGACTCTGTGATGGCGGAAACCTCGCGGGCGATGTCCTTGGAAACCTGCGCAGCGAGCAGGTCAATACCTTCATCCTGTGTCAGCGTCGAATCCACATCCAACACCACCAGAAGCTGATGAGAGGTCATCGCGGGGCTCTCCACTGAGGAAACACCCCTCAAGCGTAGGCCATCAAGGCCGGCTCACCTCCTAGCGTTTTGCCCTGTGGAGTAGGCTTGGACAACAATGACCACAGTTGCTTTGCTCGATAATGTTGGCTTCGAACGCGACGGTCGCGCCATTCTCAGGGACATTTCTTGGACCATTGACCAGTCTCAGAGGTGGGTGATTGTCGGGCCTAACGGGGCTGGGAAAACGACCCTACTGGGCATGCTCGCGTCATTTGTCCAGCCATCACAGGGAACAGTCACGATTCTGGGTGAGCGCCTTGGCAGAACAGACGTGTTTGAGCTGCGGCCCCGTGTCGGCTTTGCAAGTAGCGACATGGCTCGGCGCATTCCCGACAATGAGACGGTGACTGACGCCGTCTTGACGGCAGCATGGGGCGTCACCGGCAGGTGGCAGGAAACCTACGAGGACATCGATGTGAGGCGGGCCAAGCGTGTTCTCAGTGAATGGCGCCTTGATCACCTCGCAGCCCACTATGTCGGAACTCTCTCGGATGGCGAACGCAAGCGCGTGCAGATTGCCCGCGCAGTAATGACTGACCCAGAGTTGCTGTTGCTTGACGAACCGGCAGGCAGTCTCGATGTCGGGTCACGTGAGGACGTCATTGAGATGCTCGATCATTTCTCTGGGGAGGCCAGTTCGCCGGCGATGGTGATGGTCACTCACTATGTCGAGGAGATCCCCGCCGGGTTCACGCACATTCTTGTATTGCAGGCTGGCGCAATCATCGCCCAGGGCCCCATCGCCGACACCCTCACCGGTGAGGTGATGAGCGAGGCGTTTGGGAGACCATTGTCCATCACTCATAACAATGGTCGATACCAGGCCACAGCATTGTGAAATTGCTGATAAAGTAGGCCCTTGGCCCACTTACGCAGATGCTCTGCCAGACGTCAAGGATTTCCTATGAGAGCTGACATTCACCCCGATTACGCCCCGATTGTCTTTCGTGACCTCACCTCGGGCGAGAGCTTCCTCACGCGTTCGACCGCGAAGAGTGACAAGACCATCGACTGGGAAGACGGAAACACCTACCCCGTCATTGACGTTGAAATCTCCAGCGCTTCACACCCTTTTTACACCGGCAAGCAGCGCATTCTTGACTCGGCCGGCCGTGTCGAGAAGTTCAACCAGCGTTTCAAGAGCTTCGGCAAGTAACTAAGCGTTCACCGGCCATGCGCCGGTTGCTACGAATCCCGCATCGCCCTGATTGCGACGGAACGACTGGTAGTTCTCGGCCCATTCGCGCGACCAGATTACTTGTTGATCATGCAGCCATTGGGCATCGCCCTCCAGCTGCGCCTCATGGGCCCGGAGGATTGCCTGAGCCACTCGGCCGGCCGCGATTGCGTCGGCGTCAGCATTGTGTGAGTCTTCCAGCCGAACAAGGTAATGAGCAGCAGCCATCTGGAGCGTTCGTTTACCCTTGCGATAGGTATCTACTTTTCGGTCAATGACCAGAGGGTCGATAATTGGTCGCGGGTCGATGAGTGGCTTACATCCGTGGCGGATCGACTCGTAGTGGAGAATTGAGAAGTCATAGGAGGCGTTGTAGGCAACAACCGGGAAACCCCGGGACAGATAGCCCTCAAGTGCCGACCGGATTTCGTTGACGACTTCTCCAGCGGGCCGGCCATCTCGCTGCGCGACTTCTGTCGTGATGCCGTGGACGGCGGTTGCCTGGTCCGGGATCACAACACCGGGGTCGGCGAGCCAGGAATGCGCCTCTACAGTTTCTCCCTGGGAACCAATAACTCCCACGTAGGCGGTGACAATGCGCGCGTGCCGAGTGTCAAGACCTGTGGTTTCGGTATCAAAAACTACTAACGTGTCGCTCCAGTGGCCCATAGAGCTGAGCCTATTCCACGCCACCGACCGCGCCGTGGAGGACACTAATGACGCGGGCTATCTTCTCTCGCCTCCGCAGGGTTTTGGTCCTCAAACTCGACGGCTGCCAGATTATGTGCGGCAACCTCCATCGGATCGTCAAATGCCACCAGCTCGAGACTGCCAGCAACCATCCGAAAGCTGTGGACGGAACAGTTGGTGATTGGTTCGTTGTGTTGGCCAGGGGCGACATGTTCGACGACGCTGCGAATCACACCGCCGTGGGCCACAGCAATAACGTCGGAGTCCGGATTCCTTAGCGCAAGCTCACGCAGGACGGCCAATGCTCTGGCGGTCACAGCTTCACGCGGTTCTCGACCCGGGATTTCAGTTCCGGGAGGATACAGATGATCCAAGTCCTGACCGTTGGAGCCCTCGGCGTCGCCGTAGTTGCGCTCGATGAGACCCTGGAAGATTTCAGGCTCTGGCATCCCCAAGCGCTCCGCGATGACGCGGGCTGTGTCTCTGGCCCGAGAGAGGGGACTGGAGACAATCGCGTCAAAACTGTGGGCAGAAAGTATCTCTGCAACAGCGTGGGCTTGTTCAAGCCCGGTGTCATTGAGAGGGATGTCGCTCACTCCCTGGATTCGCCGGACTTTGTTCCACTCAGTTTCGCCATGGCGAACAATAAAGAAGCGGGTCATTAATCTCCTGGGCTAAAGCTCTAGGGGTGTCTAGACGGAGCCAGATTGAAGACCACCAACGAGGGCGTCGAGGGTCTCTGAGGTTCCTGCTTCGATTCTAACGGTGGCGACCCGGTCGGCCTTGGTAGGCCCTCGGTTGATGATCACGATGGGAATCTTCTTTCTGTGGGCAAGATTGACTAGCCGCATGCCGGTGTTCACCACGAGGGAAGAACCAGCGATGATGAGAGCTTCCGAGCGTGCAATCAGACTCGCGGCTTGATCAAACACCCCTGTGGGCACAAACTCGCCAAAAAAAATCACCTCTGGCTTGAGCACGCCGTCGCACATATCGCAGGAGGGCACCACAAACTCTGAAGTGACGGCCACATCAACGTCACCATCGGGTTTGATGTGACCCGAAATGTCGCGCTTCTCAAGCCAGGGATTGAGGAGGTCAATAGTTCGTGCGATGGACTGGCGCGAGAACGATTGTCCGCAATGAATACAGCGAACCTTGTCGAGGCGACCGTGAAGACCAATCACCCGCAACGAGCCAGCCTTGTGGTGCAGGGCGTCAACATTTTGGGTGACAACGCCACTGAACAGCGACGCTTCTTCAGCCGACGCGATTGCTTCATGTCCGCGGTTGGGCTCTGCTGCAGCAAAGCGAGACCAGCCCATGTGGCTTCCCAGCCAGTAGCGCTGCCGATGACGGTGGGATTGGAGAAAATCAGAAAAGCTCATCGGATGCTGCTTGGGCGCTCCCACACCGCGGTAGTCCGGGATGCCAGAATCAGTAGAGACACCTGCACCTGTCAACACGGCGGCCGAACGCCCGCGCAGAATGCTCACGGCTTCGTCGATGACGTCGGCGAGGACGGTTGCAACACCTGACATACCCTGCATGGACAATTCTCCTGACCGAGGACGCACTCTCGCTCTAGGGTTGAGGCTAGCGACCGTATTTTTCCAACATGTTTCCAAACGCCGGGACGCGCAGGGGAGTTCTTCGTGATTGTCACGCACGTGGTGGACCTGTCACATCCGCTCTTGGCCGACTACCACGCCCTCACTGACGTGGCGCTTCGCACCGCAAGCGAGCCCGATCAGGGTCTCTACATCGCTGAATCCCTGAAAATACTGGAGCGTGCGCTCAACGCCGGTCACCGCCCCCGCTCGATATTAACCATTCCGAGTTGGTTGCCGAAGCTTGATGAACTTGCCACTGCACTGCCTGGTGCTCTCGATGAGGTCCCCGTTTTTGTCTGCGACGGTGTGCTCATGGAAACCCTGACGGGCTATCGCGTTCACCGTGGAACGCTCGCCAGCATGCACCGCCCAGAGATACCAAACCTGGAAGAACTGCTTGCTGGTGCTACTCGCGTCGTGATTCTCGAAGGCATCGTCGACCACACCAATGTGGGTGCGATTTTTCGCTCAGTTGCAGGAATCGGAGCCGACGCCGTTATTGTCACCGATTCCTGCGCCGATCCGCTCTACCGGCGGAGCGTTCGAGTGAGTATGGGAACGGTGTTCCAAATTCCCTGGACACGCGCAGGATCATGGACGGAACTTGTTGCGACGCTCCACGCCAACGGCGTGAGCATTGTGGCACTGGCCCTCGCGCCACACGCCATGTCGCTTGATGTCTTCTCCAAAAATCCGCCTGCGAAGCTTGCCGTGGCGCTTGGCACCGAGGGAGACGGCTTGTCCGCACGCGCGCTGGCAGACGCAGACGCCGTTGTATCGATCCCTATGCGAGGCGGAGTCGATTCTCTCAATGTCGCTGCCGCCAGTGCCGTTGCGCTGTGGGCGCTCCGGGATCGGTAGGAGATTACTGAAAATCCCTGGAGCCCTGGGGAACTCCGATGGGGAGGATATGAACTCCATCAGCAACAACGGATACGACCCCTTCGGGACTTCTCTCGAGAATTCCTCTCACCATCAGCGCTGCGTTGTCGCGCAGAATCGCTCGATAACGTCGCCAGAATCCCACTCCGCAGATGACATTGACTAAACCGGTCTCGTCTTCGACATTGAGAAACGTCACACCCCTCGCGGTGGAGGGGCGCTGTCGATGAGTGACTAAACCGGCAATCCAGATACGGCGCCCTGGCTCCTGGCTCAGAGTGTCAAGAACGCTTGCGACCCCATTGGTGTGAAGCCATTGGCGCACATAGCGCAACGGGTGATCTCCTGGAGAGACGCCTGTGAACACACGGTCTGCCACCATCTGTTCACGCGCAGACATCACCTCAAAAAGTGGCACCTGCAGTGGAGCGTTGGTGTGGTCTAAATACTGGGGGTTCTCACCGGCCCAATGGCCCGCCATCCACAGGGTTTCTCTCCGGTGATTACCCCAATCGCCAAGAGCGCCAGCACTAGCCAACGCCTCCAAGTGAGCCGCACTCAACCCAACCCGCCTCGCAAGATCACGAGGGCTTTGATAGGGCCCCCTGCTCTCACGGTCGTGGACTATGGCTTCTGCGCGCTCCACACTTATTCCCTTGATACCCGCTAGTCCCAGTCGCACTGCGCACTGTTGGTCACGCCGGTGGAGGCCGCTCGGGTCATCACCAGCGGGGTCGAAAACTGTATTCGGCGTCGGCTGGTCATACACCAGGCAAGAATCTTGACCCCCCGATGACATCGACTGGCCATCAACTGCTTCTACTCCTGCCTTAACCCCCGAGCGGAGAACGGAGGGACCCCTGACGACTACTCCGTGACGTTCAGCGTCACTGACCAAGGATGCCGGGGAGTAGAAGCCCATTGGCCAGGCTCTCAATAATCCCGTCAGATAGAGGGCGGGATAGTGCAGCTTGAGCCACGAACTCGCATAGACGAGCAGGGCAAAGCTCAGGGAATGACTCTCAGCAAAGCCAAAACTGGCAAAGGCTTCAATCATGGAATAGATGCGCTTGGCACCCTCGGGGTCGAGACCATTCTGTGCCATGCCGCGAAAGAGGGTCTCTTTCAACGATTCAATGCGCTCCCGTCCACGCTTTGACCCCATCGCTCGCCTCAACAAATCTGCGTCTTCAGCGGTGCAACCGCCCACAGCCATGGCAATTTGCATAATTTGCTCTTGGAATACCGGAACACCGAGGGTTCTCTCCAGGCACTCTTCAAGAGCAGGGTGTGGATATTGGATGGGCTCGAGGCCCGCTTTACGTTTGACAAAGGGATGCACCGCGCCGCCCTGAATAGGGCCCGGGCGAATCATCGCAATCTGTATAGCAAGGTCATAAAAACGCCTGGGTTGAAGCCTTGGCAATAAGGCCATCTGAGCTCTCGATTCAACCTGAAAAACCCCAATCGAATCTCCCCGACACAACATGTCATAGACACCGGCTTCATCGCGGGGGAGCGTTGCGAGTTCCCACTCTTCGCCAAGACTCTCCTTGGCTAAATCGAAGGTCTCGTGGATAGCTTCGAGGATTCCCAAACCCAAAAGATCAAACTTCACTAACCCCATCCACTCGCAGTCATCCTTGTCCCATTGGAGAACCGTGCGGTTTTCCATACGGGCATGTTCTATCGGCACCACCTCGGAGACCGGCCGATCGGTCAGGACCATGCCTCCCGAGTGAATTCCTGTGTGACGGGGCAAAGTCAGTGTCCGCAGCGCAAGATTCACCACATCAGCAGGAATGCTGTGTTCCGCGCTCTCGAGAAAGGCTCCAGAGCGTTCGACCTGGCGTGCGAACGCGTCTTGCTCGCCAGGGCTATACCCCAGAGCCCTCGCCATATCGCGAACGGCGCTTTTAGGCCGATATTCAATCAGTGTTGCCACCTGAGCTGCGCTGCGACGACCGTAGCGCTCAAAGACATACTGAATGACTTCCTCCCGGCGACGGGATTCGAAATCAACATCAATATCAGGTTCTTCATCCCGCAGCGCAGAGAGGAATCTCTCGAAAGGCAAGTTGTAGTAAATCGAGTCCACCGCGGTGATATCGAGAAGGAAACACACCGCTGAGTTAGCAGCAGAGCCTCGACCTTGGCAAAGGATTCCGCGGGAGCGAGCAAAACGCACGATGTCGTGGACGATCAAGAAATATCCCGCAAAATCTTTCCTCTCGATGACATCGAGCTCCTTGGCAATACGGGCATGCACCTCTGCGGTGGCGCCTGGATAGCGTCTGGGCACAGCCTGTGCGATAAGTTCCCGCAAGTAGCTCATGGGTGTGTGCCCGGAAGGACACAACGATGTGGGCAATCCGGGGCTTACTTTCTTGAGAGAAAAACCTATGTCCTGGGCAATCTCGTGACTGCGCGCAACAGCCCCGGGATACGACCTAAAACGACGTTCTTGCTCCGCCCCCGAGCGCAGGTAAGCAGCCCCGGAGGCTGGTAACCAATCACTCAGTTTGTCCATGCTGGTCCGTGCTCGCACCGCCGCCATGGCGTGAGCCAAATCGGCATCCTCGGATAGTGCATAGTGAACCAGTCCGGTGGCGAGGGTGGGAAGGTGGTGACGAGTCGCCAGAGTGGCAAGAAAGTCGTTATGCACACTGTCAATGGGGTGCTGATGGTCAAAAAGCTCCACCACCACGTTCTCGTGACCGAAACGCCCCACAAGCTCCAGTAGTGCAGCCTCACTGGCGTCTTGTTCCCCACGTGAAGGAACCCTGTGGTGGGGCAAGGCGTGGCGCACTGATCCTTTACGACACCCCGTGAGCACAACCCAGTGGTCTCGACCCTGTTCGGCCAAAGCATCAAGATCCCACACCAGAGTGTCTTTCTCGGAATTCCCCAGATGGGCATCAGTAAGAGCCGAAGAAAGCCGGTGATAGCCCTCCTGGCCCCGTGCCAAGACGAGCAGGTGTGGGCCCTGCGGATCATTCACCACGGTGCGAGGTTGATTGCCCTGCACAGAAAGCTCTGCGCCAAAAACCGTGTTCATGGAGTGGGCGGCCGCCGCCTCGGCGAATCTCACTGCACCGTAGAAACCGTTGTGGTCGGTAATAGCCATTGCGGAAAGGCCCAACTGTGCACCGCGCGCGACCATTTTTTCGGGGGAGGAGACCCCGTCAAGAAAACTAAAGCTACTGTGCAGATGAAGCTCCGCGTAGGGCACAGCATTCTCTGGGACCTCGACTATGGGTGCTTGATACGGCGCACGGCTCTCGGACCAGGCAGGAGAATCACCGGCATCAGCTCCCAAGGGTGGTGAAGTGCCAGGTCTGGAGGCATCCTTCAAACGCTTTTCATGTTCAGACCACGAAATAGGTGGGTTGTGCCAGCCCATCAGTCATACCTAGCTTCTATGCGCCACTGGTGCCCCTCAGAAGTTGTCAGTAACCACCCAATTCCTCGTTCGTCCAAGACTTGAAGACGGTGCGCGTATCGTGCTTTCGCAGGGTCCCACCAACGCTCAGTCACCGGCCAGGGCCCCGCCCAGGACACAAGATCTAAGCGACGACTCCCCAACACCAAGGAGGCCGGACTAGCAGAGAGCTCAGCATTGTCAATGAGCACAGTGCGGCCTTTGGCATCGTGGAGCGCGACTTCCGGAGGAAGCGCAAATACTGTTCCAGGGAAAGGCTCAGGCAGGGCACCAGGAAGCGGCCCAACCTCGCCATCGGTAGTTTTTTCGCCCCAGGTCGTCAGCACCTGAGTGCCCCCAGGAAAACGCGACGTCGCGCTACTGGCACTTAAGACACCGTGTGCGCCCACAATCCCTTGGACCCTGGAGAGCACGTGGTGCACTCGACTATCGGGGCCTTGTCCCCACAAGCCGGGTTCGTGAACGCCCAGGTGTTCTGGACGCAACGCCTCAAAGCGCACTGACACCACACCCGGTGGTTGTTCTCCCAATCCGGCAGAGTCTCTGGCGAGCGACTCCAGCTGCCAGCGAACTCGATCAACAAGTTCACTGGCGCTAAAAAACCGTGGGTGAAGCCACGTTCTGACATACGGTTGCCCTGAATCAAAACCGATGGTGATGCGCACTCTGGTGCACACAACACCGGCAGAAAATAACCGTCGGTGGTAGTTCTCTGTAGCGTGGCGAATGCTGAAAGCCAGTTGGTCAATAAGGTGCAAGGGCTCAAGCAACGCAATCGATTCAGATGTATCCACCGGCGAATTGTGAGGACTGAGCCACGTCCCATCACGCCCTGATGCCAATCGGTAGATCTGCTCTCCTGCGGTACCAAAACGTTCACGAAGAGCGCTCTCGCCAAGGGCAACGCACTCGCCGAGAGTGTTCACCCCCAGGCGACTGAGAAGAGACACCGCGCTGGCGTCATCCAGGACACTAATAGGCAACCCGGCAAGGAAAGCCGAGGATACCCCGGGTTCCACGATGCGAATCGGGTGAGCGGGGTCAGTCTGCTGCGCTGCCATCACCGCACTAAAGAGATCATCAGAGATACCCACGCGGGAGTGAAAACCCTGCTCGCTAGAGGAAAGAGCGGACACGAGGGCGATGGCAGAAGCCTCTTCGCCACCATAAAAGCGCGAGAGCCCTCGAGCACCGAATGCCAGCATGCCAGGCTCCACAAGAGTGTGTTGGGACACCGTGTCCTGAAGCGCAAGAAGAACCTGATCAAAAACTCTGCGATTACGCTCTGGTGAATCGGGCAGGACACTAAGCCCTGGGCACCGCATCTGAGCGTCTCGTCGCTTCATTCCCACCCTGACACCACTGACGGAAGCTTCTGGTGAGCACGCCACCACAGCGCCTTTATGAATAAGAGCTAGCGCTGCACCACGAACAGCCCCTGGCAGTTCATCGTCACACTGAGCCGCGATAACCGGCCAGGCAGGAACCCACAGAACAAGAGTGCGAGCCATCACGGTTATCCGGCGCTACGGTGCCGGGAAATATCAGTAACGGAGGCGACACCAGGGTTGTAGTGGGCTCCCCACGCATCAATAACCATCTCGCACGATAGTGCGGTAGTGCTCTGACGAGAACGCACCACAACACTGATGTGGTGCTCGTGAAGAACACCGTGCCCTTCGCCAAGGCCACGCCAACGGTGCGCAGAAACACTAATACTGGCTTCGCTGCGGGGCCAGCCGGAGCGACTCAACATAGTGGCCTCTCTTTCACGCAGGCGGCCAAGCAACGTGCTGAGGACTCGATCAGAGGGTGGCGCAGAGGGCCCCAGAGCGACAATTCCGACAACATCGATGAGAGCGCTGACTACAGAGAGCCACTGTTCTCCAGGCCTGGGGACAAGTACCAGGCGATCGAGATTGACCCCCATGCCCTCCGCGGCAGCAAGACCAGCGTCTGGCATGCCCACGAGTGCGCACCATGTTCCAGACGAGGTTGCCTCGGCAATGAGAGCCCACAGTAGAGAGGGCGAAGAATCAATGTCGTAGACCACCCCCCGGCGAAGACCACCGTGTGGGAAAAGGCTTTCTAAGCCAGGGGCCACCGGAAACACCGGATAGTCAGCGTGAGTGCTTTCTAGGGAGCGAATACGTTCCTGGAGCTCGCGCACGTCGGCTCGTTGCGGGGGAGAGGCATCGAGGCTCAGCGTGGGGGACATAAAGCTATATTCGAACATTTGTTCGATTCTGTCAACATCCACCGACACACAAAGATTCAGGGCCCCTCACCGAAGTGAGAGGCCCTGATGTCGCGTGCGCGAGGGGGGACTTGAACCCCCACGCCCTTACGGGCACTAGCACCTCAAGCTAGCGCGTCTGCCATTCCGCCACCCGCGCGCACACCGCGTCAAACGCGGAGCGACCGACACGACATTACCACTAAAGTTCCGGCTCCAAACTGCCCCGCAGGGTAGCCTGGGGCCATGATTCCCGCCCGCCCACTCAAGGAGTGCCGAACGTGGGGCTTCTAGAGGCAATCCTGCTGGGAATCATCCAGGGGCTCACCGAGTTTCTTCCCGTGTCCTCCAGCGCCCACCTCCGCATTGTCGGAGAATTTCTGCCCTCCGCCACCGACCCCGGGGCCACTTTCACTGCCATCACCCAAATAGGTACCGAACTCGCAGTGCTCGTCTACTTCGCTCCGGACATTGCTCGAATTCTTCGCGGATGGTGGGCGTCACTGGGTAAACCATCATCCTGGTGGAAAGACGCCCCACACGAGGCTCGATCTCAGGCAAAGCTTGGATGGCTCATCGTTGTGGGAACGCTGCCGATTGTTATTGTCGGCTACTTTGCTCAAGACCTTATTCGCGGCGCTTTCCGCTCGCTCTGGTTGGTCGCCACTGTGCTCATCGTCTTTGGGCTTGTTCTCGCCGCTGCGGACTGGTGGGGGAGAAAGAGCTCCACCCTCAATGACCTCACCGTTCCTCACGGCCTGCTCTATGGAGTGGCGCAAATGCTCGCCTTGATTCCCGGTGTATCGCGCTCAGGAGCCACCATTGCGATGGGGCGAACCCTTGGCTATGACAGGGTCTCGGCAGCACGCTACTCATTTCTTTTAGCCATCCCCGCGGTCCTCGGTAGTGGCTTCTACGAACTCTCAACGGCCGTTTTAAGACCCGAGGTTGCGGGACCGTTCTCGTTGTTTGACACTTTCGTTGCCACAGTGATTGCCTTCGCGGTGGGCTGGGGCGTCATCGCGTGGCTCATGCGCTACATCCAAACGAGAAGCTTTATGCCCTTTGTGATCTACCGGCTGCTTCTCGGGAGCACACTGATGGTCGGTCTTGCGGCCGGCGCGATTAGCCCCTTATGACTCGCTTGAGCTAGGTCGATCTGGCCGACCACGGAGGTACTTCTCGAACTCCTGAGCGATAGCGTCGCCGGAAGCTTCGGGCGCGTCCGCGGCGTCTCTGGCTTGTTCCAGTTGGTTGATATAAGCGCTCATGTCATCGTCTTCGGCCGCAAGCGCGTCAATGCCCTCTTCCCAGCGCAGGGCTTCGACCTCGAGGTCGTCGCGCTCCAACACGATTCCCACAAGCTCTTCAAGTTTCTCGGCAAGCGCGACCGTAGCTTTTGGCGATGGCGAGGTGTGCACATAGTGCGGCACATGGGCCCACAGGTGCAGAGAGGGGATGCCTACTTCAGCGGCAGCCAAGGCCAAGACCGTCAAGACGCCCACCGGGCCTTCATAGGTCGACTTTTCAATATCGAAATACTCCCGGATTGCTGCATCGTCACTCGTGGCCGTGACCCGGACGGGACGAGAGTGAGGAACATCAGCCAGCATCGCTCCAAGAAACACCATGGCGTCCACATTGTGTGAAAGAGCATGGTCGATCATCGTCGCGGCGAAAGACTGCCAGAGCCTGGAGGGTTCCTGCCCCAGGAGCACAAGTGGCGCGGGATCCGAGTCTGGGGCAGGAGACCACAGCGTCACCTCGGGCCAGTTCAGGAAACGAGTGCCATCATTGGCGTGCTCAACAAGCGGCCTCGTGAGTTGAAAGTCGAAGTACACTTCGGGATCAATCGAGAATCCCGGAATCAAGGCGGCTTGGTCGATAATCATCTGCGCGGTGTGACTGGCCGCATCGCCAGCGTCGTTCCATCCCTCGAAGGCCACGACCATCACTCTGGTGTGGTCAGAAAAGGGAATGTGGGTCATGAATTCTCCGCTCGGATTCTTCACTCTACCTCCCACACTAGGCGCCACTAGACTTGCTGGTTGTGAGCGCACAATTCCCCGCTGCCGTGCTTTTTGACATGGACGGCACCATCATCGACTCCGAGCCCTACTGGATGATTGCCGAGTCTGAACTGGTCGAGGAGTTCGGGGCCACATGGTCCGCCGAACAGGCGTATGCGCTGGTGGGCAGCGGGCTCTGGAATTCCGCTGCTTTGCTGCAGCAGGCTGGCGTCGACTTACCGGCAGATGACATTGTGCAACGCCTGAGTCAGCGGGTGCTCGACCAAGTCGCGGCCGCGGTTCCCTGGCGCCCAGGCGTCCGTGAGCTTTTTAGGGAGTTACTCGACGCTGATATTCCCTGTGCTCTGGTCACCATGTCCCTGCGAATGAATGCTGAAGCCCTCGCGCACGCCGTAGCTCGGGAAATGGGACAGCCCGTTTTCCGTGCGATTGTGGCTGGCGATGATGTCAGCGAGCCCAAACCAAACCCCGAGGCGTATCTGAAGGGTGCTCTCGCACTGGGCGTGGCCATTGGCGACTGCGTCGCGCTCGAGGACTCCAGCTACGGCGCAGCCAGTGCGTTCTCCGCCGGTGCCGTCACCATCGGGATCCCACTTCACGTGGAGATTGCCAGAGATTACGCCCATGAACTCTGGGATTCTCTGGAAGGCCGGGGCCTGGAAAGCTTGGCCGAGACGTGGCGCTCCCATAGAAGAGAAACCACCCCGTGAAAGTTCGCCGGGGGCCCTTTGTCCTGGGTGATCATGTGCAACTGCGCGGCCCCAAGGGCAAGCTCCACACCATCACCCTGGAGGCCGGGGGTCACTACCACACCCATAAAGGCCCCCTCGCCCACGATGATGTGCTCGGCAAACCAGAAGGTTCCGTAATTACCACGAGCAATGGCGTGCCCTACTTGGCGCTTCGACCACTGCTTGGGGACTTTGTTCTCTCCATGGCGCGTGGCGCCGCCATCATTTACCCCAAAGACTCCGCACACATTGTGGCCGTCGCCGACGTGGCACCCGGGCACCGCGTGTTGGAGGCAGGAGTTGGCTCGGGTGCGTTGACGCTGTCATTACTCAGAGCGGTGGGGGAGTCGGGCACAGTGCTCTCTGTTGAACGCAGAGAAGAGTTCGCCGAGATTGCAGCAGCCAACATCACGACCTTCTTTGGCGCTGCGCCATCCCACTGGGACTGCCGGGTGGGTGATGTGCAGGACGTTGCGATGTCACTGCCGGCGATGAGTGTTGACCGCGTGATTCTTGACATGTTGGCACCGTGGGAGTGTGTCGATGCTGTTGCCCATGTGCTCGAGCCCGGGGGAGTACTAGCCGTCTATGTGGCCACAGCAACACAACTCTCCAGGGTTGTCGAAGCCCTCCGCGATCACGGACGTTTCACACCGTGCGTCTCGGAGGAAGTTCTCGTGCGCCCCTGGCATGTGGAAGGACTTGCGGTTCGTCCCGAACACCGAATGATTGGCCACACCGGGTTTGTCATGACCACCAGAATCGTGGCGCCGGGGGTAGAAATTCCCCCCACAAAACGCCACCACACCAAGCCCGAGTATTCCGTGGACGATATCGAAGCCTGGACACCGGGTGCGACCGGGCAGCGATCAGCAAACGACAAAACCATTCGGAAAACTCTGCGCCAGGCGAAGCAACGGGCGGACCGTTCCGAATCACCCTAAGCACAGGAGGGCTCGATAGACTGGGCGCACTATGTCTAAAGTTTCTGTGGCCGTTGCCTCCATCGTTGTCCTTGCCGCCGGTGTAGCTATCGTTGGCGGCGTTGCCGCCTCGTTTCCCGAGCAGTGCGAGTCTCCCTACCAGCCCGGCAGAGCGTCGGCTCTGGTGGACGTTGCCACGACCGATGATGGCGTGGCCGAGGCGTCCTTCCCCACACCGCTCAAGACCACCGGTCGGGAACTCAACGTCGTCCACACCGGCCAGGGAGAACCCGCCCGGGTCACCGGATTCGTCGACTTCGATCTCAGGATTTTCCTAGGCTCCACTGGCGAGTACCTGACTGGCTCGGACTACCAGCCAGGAAACCCCGTTCGTCGCGTCATCGACGCAGCGTCCGAGGACGTTTTCTCCGCCGTCTTGGAGTGTCAAAAACCGGGCTCGCAAGTTGTTGTGACCACGACTGTGGAGGACGTTTTCGGGCCCATTGAGGGCGATGAGCTCATCACCAATGACTCCACCATCGTTCTCGTCGTTGATGTCCACCAGACATACCCCACCAAGGCCAATGGCAGTGCACGCCTTCCGCAGTCGGGATTACCCACCGTGGTTCAGACCGACGAGGGTGTCCACGGCCTCAGCTTCCCGAACGCGCCCATTCCCACGGAGCTGCGAGTTTCGGTGCTTAAGCAAGGCGATGGAGTCGCCATCCAGGAAGGCGACTTTGTCACCACGCACTTCACGGGGGCCGTGTGGAACACGCGCGAGATTTTCAACACGAGCTTCGAGCAGGGTATCCCGTTGACACTGGTCGCTCGCGACACGTTCACTGCTGGGGATGGCGTTGGTGTCATCCCGGGGCTTGCCCAGGCCCTGATTGGCCAGACTGTAGGCTCCCAGGTTTTGGTGTCTGTGCCACCAAGTCTTGGTTATCCCGCAGGCCAGGCTCCAGCCGGTGTGCCTGATGGCTCGACTCTGGTATATGTCTTCGACATTCTGGGCATTGGCCAGTAACACTGCTCTTGGGCCTTGCGCCCTAGGATGAGCCCGTGGCTAGATCACTCAGCACTGTCAACCCCGAGGATCGACTTTTCCACCTGATTCTTGCTCTGATGGCTACTAGTCAGGGGCTCACGAAAGATCAGATTCTGACGACGGTGCGTGGCTACCGTGAAGACACCGAAGCCGGTATGGCGCGGGAGAGCATCGAGCGCCGGTTTGAGCACGATAAAGTTTCGCTGCGGGAGCTTGGTATACCCCTGGAAGCGCTTATTCCTCCGGAGGAGGATGGCAACAACAAGAGCACGATCTATCGAATCCCTAAGGGCGACTACGACCTTCCTGAGGACGTCGTCTTTAGCGCCAGAGATATCGCCCTGCTCAACCTCGCAGCGGCCGTGTGGCGGGAAGGTAGCCTCTCGCGCGATGCGAAGACCGCGCAGATCAAGCTCGCGTCACTCGGCGCGCTCGTTGATGAAGCGTTGCTGGGGTTCGCTCCAATTCTCAGTACCCGGGAACCCGCTTTGGCCACACTGCGTGAAGCAATTGATACCTCTATCCAGGTGAGTTTCTCCTATCTCAAACCCGGCGAGAGCGCCGCGACCAGCCGAACCATATCGCCCTGGGCACTGGTCAATCACGAGGGCCGTTGGCACGTCATGGGACACGATTCCCAGAGCAATCAGGAGCGGACATTCCTGCTACGGCGCATAGTCTCGACGGTGCGCCCGCTGCCCTCGGCCCCTGCGCTCCCGGGACCCGCTGGCATCGCCGATCGGGCGCTCCAGGAATTGCACGAGCTCTACGAGAAAAACACCGCCACCCTGCAGGTGAAGCCTGGAACCGATGCAGCGAGCGCTCTGCGCGCCCGTGTGGGGACCCAGAGTTCTGAGGACCTTCTGATGGTGCACTTCACCGACGGCGACGTTTTTGCCCATGAGCTAACGTCCTGGGGTTCGGATGTTGTGGTGCTCGACCCACCGGAGCTTCGCAACCGAGTCATCGCGAATCTTGAAGCGCTGGTGAGAACACATGGCTAAGCGCCCTCGCCCTAGAGCGACCGACAACCTGATGCTGTTTCTGGCGTTAGTGCCCTATGTTTTGGACAAGGGCGAAGTGAGCGTTGCTGAGGCGGCCCGCCAGTTTTCGCGCAGCGAGGATGACATTGTTGCAGCAGTCCACCTCATCGCCTGTGCCGGAATACCGGGAGAGAATCTCGCATACTCTCACCTCGATCTCTTCGATATCGACTGGGACCTCTTTGAGGAACAACGCGTCATCACCTTTTGGAACACGGTGGCGATTGATCACTCTCCGCGATTCACGGCCCGCGAAGCGTCGGCACTGATTGCAGGACTCCAGTATCTGGCTGCACACCCGGCCTATTCGGGCCGGGGTGACATCGATGAGGTGCTTGGTAAAATCAGGCGGGGGAGCTCCCACGGCTATTCAGATCGAATCGCGATTGCCCAACCGGTCGCTGAGGGTCACCTCCAGATTCTCAATAACGCTATAGACACCAAGGTCTCGGTCTCCATCGTGTATCACAACAAAGCCGGGGAAACAGGGACCAGAATCATTGACCCCCTCGTCCTCGAGTCTAGGGACGCAGCGTGGTATGTCAGGGCATGGTGCCACCATCGGCAGGCGCTTCGCACATTCCGGGTTGATCACATGGAAAGCGTGGAAGCCACCGAGAACGCGCAGGGCGACCATGAGTCTCTCATTGACGATATTTCGCCAGAGCTCTTCCAGCCCTCGAGTGATGACATCACCGTAGTCATCGACACCACGGTGGGTGCCCTACCGGTCATTGCCGACTATCTTCCCCGGGGATTCAGCCACCCAGCCGGCGAGGGGGCACTGCGGGTGGAGATTCCCTTCGCCCACTACGGGTCCCTGACCCGCTTCGCTGCCGCCCACCCCACACTTGTGAGGGTCGTCTCACCGGGCTCCGCGGTGGCGGCCGTCAAGGAGTTTGCTAAGGACGCTCTTCTGGCCTACCAACCCAGAGGGTAATCAGCACCTCGGTGCTAGACTGACTACCGCATCAACTGAAAGGGAACATTATGTCTGGAAACCTGGGTGGCTGGACCGGCCTAATTGTGCTCGTCGTCGTTTTGCTCCTCTTTGGTGCCCCAAAACTTCCCGGTTTAGCCAAGAGCCTCGGTCAATCACTCAAAATCTTCAAGACCGAAGTTCGTGGCGACGAAGACCCCAAAGGCTCAACCACCGGTGGCAAGGGGTCTGACGGGCCAGACGCCCCCACCCGGTAATCGTGGCGGAGTCTCGCCGCCGTTCGAAGTCTCCCGAGGGCCGGATGACCCTGGGAGATCATCTTCTTGAGCTTCGCCGGCGACTTGGCATCGTGGGCTTGTCGATTGTCCTGGCGGCCATCGGTGGCTGGTTTCTGGCTGACCCAGTCTGGGCCGCCCTGAGCGAACCCGTCATGGAAATCGCCCGCGAGACCAACAGAGACGCCGATATCAACTACACCTCCGTAACTGAGGCGTTTGATACCAAGGTCGCTATTTCTTTGGTCCTTGGCATTGTGATGGCAGCACCAGTGTGGCTGTATCAGGTGTGGGCATTCTTTGTGCCGGCGCTGAAACGACGGGAGCGGCGCTATGCCGTCGGGTTCCTCGCAGCCTCAGTGCCCCTCTTTTTCGCCGGAGTGACTGCCGGATGGTGGGTGTTGCCAAACATTGTTGTCCTGCTCACGAGTTTCGCACCGGACCAGTCCTCGACCCTGCTCAGTGCCAAAATTTATCTTGATTTTGCCCTCAAACTTGTCGTGGCCGTGGGAATCGGGTTCGTGCTCCCCGTGTTTCTTGTCCTCCTCAACGTCATCGGCGTTCTGAGCGCCAAGGCCATCATCCAGGGGTGGCGGTGGGCGATAGTCACCATCGCGCTGTTTACGGCTCTCGCCACCCCTGCCGCAGACGTGGTTTCCATGGTTCTCTTGGCGATTCCGATGATCATTCTGTATTTTGTAGCAGCCGGAATCGCGGGGATTAACGATGCTCGCGCGGCCAAGAAGGCGGCGAAACTTCTCAGGGGAGCAGACACCGGTTCTGATGGTTGAGGCAAGCCCCGCAGAGCGATACCGGGCAGCGGCGGCCAGGCGCACCTCTCCGCGCCTGGATGAGTTTCGCAACAGTCTGAGTTTCGATTTAGACCCGTTCCAGATCTATGCCTGCGAATCCGTGGAGTCGGGTAAGGGCGTCCTAGTAGCAGCACCTACCGGGGCCGGAAAAACCATTGTCGCCGAGTTCGCCATCCACGTGGCCCTACAACAGCCCCAGGTTAAGGTGTTTTACACAGCACCCATGAAAGCACTCTCCAACCAGAAGTATCAGGAGCTGGTTGAGCGCTACGGGTATTCAGAAATCGGTCTCCTCACCGGCGATACAAGCATTAATCCTGGCGCCCGGGTTGTCATCATGACCACGGAAGTACTGCGCAACATGCTCTATGCCGATAGCGCTCTCCTGGAGAACCTCGGTTATGTCGTGATGGACGAAGTCCACTACCTCGCAGACCGCTTCCGCGGCGCGGTGTGGGAGGAAGTCATCATCCACTTACCCTCCTGGGTTCAGCTAATCTCTCTGAGCGCCACTGTCTCCAACGCTGAGGAATTTGGCGACTGGTTGCACACCGTCCGCGGGCACACCGATGTGATCGTGTCGGAAGATCGCCCCGTGCCTCTCCACCAACACATGATGTTTGCCCACAAGCTGCTGCCGCTTTTTGCTAAGAAAAAAAGCTCTCTCGAAGTGAATCCGGAGGTCGTCAGCATGGCCCACATGCTGGGTCGTCACTCAACAGGCCGAGGGCGCACCAGGGGAGCCCCCCGATACGCCCGCTACGAGGAGAAGAAGCACAAGGTTTATCGCTCTGATGTGATCCGCATGCTCGATGGGGATGACCTACTACCGGCCATCTTCTTTATCTTCTCGAGGGCCGGGTGCGATCAGGCGGTGACGCAGGTCTTGCGAGGATCAGTGAAGCTGACAAGCCACGAGGAACAAGCCCAGATTCTTGATTTTGTCGAAGAGAGTTGCCAACGCCTCGACGATGACGACAAAGGCGTGCTTGGTTACCATACGTGGCTTGATGGCGTGGTCCGCGGCGTTGCCGCTCACCACGCCGGTATGTTGCCGATTTTCAAAGAAACCGTCGAGGAGCTTTTCCGCCGCAAATTGCTCAAGGTTGTGTTCGCCACAGAAACACTGGCTCTTGGCATCAACATGCCAGCTCGCACGGTCGTTCTCGAGAAGCTCGAGAAATTCAACGGCGAGGCGCGAGTACCAATCACCGCGGGGGAATACACCCAGCTCACCGGTCGTGCCGGAAGGAGGGGGATCGACGATGAGGGACACTCGGTCATCATTTGGCAGCCAGGAATCAACCCCGAAGCTGTTGCAGCACTGGCCTCCAGGCGTTCCTATCCCCTCAAGTCGAGTTTTAGCCCCACCTACAACATGGCGGTCAATCTGATAGCCCAGTTCGGTGTTGAGCGCACCAGGGGGGTATTGGAGTCATCCTTTGCCCAGTTCCAAGCAGATAGGCACGTCGTCGAGCTCGCCCGGACCGTGCGAAAGAACGAGGAGTCCCTCACCGGCTACGCGCAATCGCTCGAGTGCCATCTCGGGGATTTCCGCGAATACGCGGGGCTGCGCCGAGAGCTCAGCGACCTCGAGAGGGAACACGGTCAACGCAAATCCCAGAAGGCCGGTGGCGAGGTCGGGAAAGACCTCAGCCGCTTGCGCGCAGTTATGAAACGCCACAGCTGCCACGGCTGTCCTGAGCGCGAAGCGCACGCTCGCTGGGCTGAGAGGTGGTGGAAACTCGAGCGCGACACTGACCGCATTAGGCGCCAAATCAAGAGCAGGACGGCAGCTATCTCGGTGGTCTTCGATCGTATTCTCGAGGTTCTCCTCGAGACCGGCTATTTGGCAGGCGAGGAAGGGCAACTCAGTCTGACCCCGCACGGCGAAACCCTCCGGCGCATCTATGGTGAGCGCGATTTGCTTGTTGCGGAGTGCTTGAGGCGTCAGGTCTGGAGCGAGCTCAGCGGAGCGGAACTTGTCGCTGTGGTGGCAACGCTGGTGTATGAACCACGCCGTGATGACACTGCCGTCCATCCCAAAGAAATGCCGGGTGGCCAATTCCCTCATGCTTTTGCAGAAACGAGGAGGCAACGCTCCAAACTTGCTGCCGTGGAGCGCGAGCACCAGCTCCCCGAGGGCACCGACCTGCAGGCACAACTGGCTCTACCGCTCTATCGCTGGGCTTCCGGCGAGCGCCTCGAGGATGTCCTCGAGGAGGGCGAGCTCACCGCCGGGGACTTCGTTCGCTGGTGCAAACAAGTCATCGATGTCCTCGACCAGATTGCTTCGAGCGGTGAGGGACCAGTGCAGCGTGTGGCACTTGCCTCCAGGGCAAGTGTGTTTCGGGGCATCGTCGCTCTCAGCAGCGTGATTTAGGCTCTTCTGGTGATGAACCACAGGAATCTGATCGAGCGCCACACCCGCGCATATCTGCGATTTGTGCCGACTCTTCCGGTTGCGCTCACCCTGGCAGTGTTGGCCGGGTGGCTCATGGATCTCGGGTTCCCGGATCGCGATTGGTGGCCCCTCACACTGCTGGGAACCGCTGTGATGATGGCTTCCGTGCGCGGTGTGGGTTTCGGGAAAGCACTGATTATTGGTGCCATAGGTGGCTTCAGCTTCTACGGAATCATGATTTGGTGGCTCACCGTGTATTTGGGCCTAGTTCCCTGGATTGCTCTCACGCTGCTTCAAGTATTGTTCTTTGCCCTGGGGATGGCGCTGATTGCCCTGATCTGGCGCTACGGTTCACGCCACTGGGACACCATTGCCGGGCGACTGGGCATTGTTCCCGCTCTTGTCGGTGGCGCATGGATGCTCCGAGAGGCGCTCGCCTCAGTATTCCCGTTTGGCGGTTTTGCGTGGGGTCGCATCTCCCAAAGCCAATCCGAAGGCCCTCTGGCCTCGCTGGTGGCGTGGGTGGGCACGAGTGGCATGAGCTTTCTCCTGGCGTGGGCCGCAGCACTGGCGGTGGCACTCGTGGCCGAAGTTCGTCTGCCCGCAGAGTCCAGAGCGAGCCTGGGGGTCGCTGTGGCCCTCGCGCTCCTGGTCTGGCCCGCCTATCCGGTGACGACCTCAGGTTCGTTGCGAGTTCTTGCCGTGCAGGGCAACGCCGATGCCGGATTGTTTGCCCAGTATGAGCGTGGTGACAATCTGCGCGATCACTACCTCGTCACGAAAGAGCTCTATGGACTCGATGTGGACGTGGTGGTATGGCCTGAGAACGCCTCCGACATTGACCCTTTGCGCTTCCCAGAAGCCGCCGCCATCGCAACAGAAGTGTCCAGGGCAATGGACGCTCCGTTGATTGTCGGAACAATCACCAAATCAGGGGAAGAGACGTTCAACACAATTTTGTTGTGGGAGTTCGATGATGAGCTTGGGCAATCCGTTGTTCGCGATCAGTACGACAAGATTCATCCCGTTCCCTTCGCCGAATATCTCCCGGCGCGGGACTTTTTCTATCCTTTGGCCCCGCCACTCTTCGACATGATCCCGAGGGATTACTCGTTTGGGGAGCGCGACGCGGTCTTCGATGTTGCCGGAGCGGTTGGGGGAGTGGCGATCTGTTACGACATCGTCGATGACGAGATTCTCTGGTCGATGATGGACGGGGGAGCGGACATCATTTTTGCTCCCACCAACAACGCTGATTTTGGCCAAACAGACCAGAGCGTTCAACAGTTAGCAATTGCGAAGATGCGCGCAATCGAAACGGGTCGCAGCGTGGTGAACATCTCTACGGTGGGAACCAGCGCGATCATGGACCCCACAGGCGTTGAGCTCGATCGATTGCCCACCTACACCGAGGGTTACATGGTGATGGATGTCCCGCTGGCCACCTACCAAACCCCGGCCACCCTGATGGGCAGAAACATTGAGCTGGGAGTGGTCGGCTTTACGCTGGCCGGCTTAATCGTTGCGGGAACCGGCCACTTCGGTCGCTACCGCCGGGGACAGCTAAGGGTCGCTGGCTAGAGAAGCGCGCGTCGCTTGGCCACCACCTCCACAGCAATATCAGAACGGTCGGTGATGATGCCATCCACGCCCATGTCGAGCAGGCGGTCCATGTCTTTGGCGTCATTGATGGTCCAGACATGGATTTCGCGATCTTTCGAGTGGACCATTCTCACAAAGCTTGGGGTGACTAGAGCCATTCCCCAGTGGGTTGGTGGCACCTGAACCGCTCGCATTTCAGGTGGGATGCTCCAGGTTGCCCCAGAGAGACCCAACCACGACCGCAAGCGCCCCTCGATGACCTGGGTGGAATTGGTGCTACTCACGACACCGGGCAACCGGGAAACAGCCCTCGATCGTGACCCCTCGTCAAAGGACGCCACCAGGACGCGGTCGTGAACCCGCAGCTGGGAAACAACATCAACAAAAGGGTCGACCACCTCGGGAGCTTTGAGGTCGATGTTGAATTTGGCTCCAGGAAAAGCCTCAAGGACCTGCACCAGCGTGGGGAAACCTTGCCCAAACCCCAGATCAATACTCGCGAGTTCAGCCGCGGTGAGCTCGGAGACCAGGCCCGGCCGCCCCGCGACTCGGGACACATCAGCATCGTGCGCGACGATAACCTGGCCGTCTTTGCTGATGTGAACATCGGTTTCTAGAAAGTCTGCTCCGACGTCCAAGGCCGCCTGGAAGGCACCGATAGTGTTCTCGGCATGTCCAGCGCAGAAGCCACGGTGGGCAATAACCCTGGGGGTGTGGCCGTCAAAATAGGACACAAATCACCGCCTCCGGTTGGTGTGTTGTCGGCAAGTATAGGTCTTGAAGGTAAACAGAGGAGGGTACGATTTGGGGATGACGAATCCTTTGCTTCCTGGCCAACTGAGCGGCGCCCGAGCACTTGTGACTGGCTCCTCCAGGGGAATTGGCGCCCAAACAGCCCTGTATTTGGCGGAAGCAGGCGCTTCGGTGGCGATCAACTACCGCAACAAGGCCTCCCGAGCAGAAAAGCTTGTCGCCGACATTGAAGCCGCTGGTGGTAGCGCTATGGCTATCGGCGCCGACCTCACTGATTCGAGCGCTGTATCTCACATGATTGCCCAGATTAACGACCACTGGGGTGGCCTCGACATTCTGGTGCTCAACGCCTCTGGTGGCATGGAGGCGGGCATGGGCGAGGACTACGCCATGAAGCTCAACCGCGACGCCCAAGTGGGGCTTCTGAGCGCAGCGCTCTCCATCATGGAGAGCGGATCCAGGGTTGTCTTCGTCACCAGTCACCAGGCGCACTTCATTCGCGACGTGGAGACTATGCCCGAGTACCTGCCAGTGGCACTGTCCAAAAGAGCTGGCGAAGACGCGCTCCGAGACATGATTGAGGGGATGAGCGCTCAGGGTGTCGACTTTGTGGTGGTCTCTGGAGACATGATTGAAGGAACAGCAACAGCGACTCTTCTGAATCGAGTTAATCCAGGCGTCATTGAGTTGCGTAAAGAGCAGGTAGGCAAGCTCTACAACGTCGAAGAATTCGCCGCCGAGGTGGCCTCCGCAATCGTCGATGATGTCCCGGCTGACCACACACGGTTGGTTGGCGACGTTTCTACGTTCCTGCCCAACAGCTAACGCCAGGGCACGCCATGGCAGCGCTTCCTGGCCTTCGAAAGACCAGTCGTATCCTCTTGATGGACCCCACCGGTGCAGTGTTGCTGTTCAAGACCATGGCACCCGATTCCTCGGGGTTTTCCCGGTGGATAACCCCCGGTGGCGGTGTTGATCCCGGTGAAACCCACTCTGAAGCCGCTCTGAGGGAGCTTTTTGAAGAAACTGGGCGAGCATTCCCGGATGCCGGGCGACCCGTCTGGCTCTACGACTTCGAGGTCGCCTGGGACCAGGCGGACCACGATAGGGGACACGCCGAATACTTCCTGGTTCGCACTGAACGCTTTGAACCCTCCAACGAGTTTTGGACGCCCGAAGAACACCACGACGTCACGGACTGGGGTTGGTTTTCTGCGGCAGACATTCCCACCGCTGCAACACCGTTCGAACCGGCATTCCTCCCGGAACTGGTCTCGCGCCTCAGTCCCTAGTTGTTCTATCCGATAATCTATATTATGTCAGATTAGCGAAACCGGCCCGGGTGAACCGTCTCCCCGCTCAGACCGACTGGGTCGCCTCGGCCCAATCCCGAAGCTTCCGAGCTGCGGCACCGGAGTCGATAGTCAGGTAAGCGAGCTCAAGTTTCTCTGCCAGGCGCTCCAGCAAACTACGTTCTCGCTCGGATGGATCCTCTGCCAGGGCAAAAGCGACCAAACCGGCGGCAGCGTTCAGCGCCACAATGTCGCGCACGGGCCCTGCGCCTCCAGCCAGTACGTCCCGGGCTAATTCAGCATTGTGCTCTGGACCGTCGCCGAGCAGGTCCTCGACCTTGGCCTGGGTAATCCCCAGCTCGGTGGAGTTGATGTCGTGCTCACGAATCTGACCCATCGACACCTCCCATACGTGGGTGTGGCCAGTCGTCGTCATCTTGTCGATGCCATCATCACCGCGATAGACGAGGGCCGTTGCTCCCCTGGTCCTAAACACACCGGCCATCTGTGGCACGCGTGCCAGATTGGAAACTCCGACAGCGCTGGCTTCAGGCCTGGCAGGATTACACAGTGGGCCAAGAATATTGAAAACCGTGGGAATACCAATCTCCCGACGGGCGGTAGCTGCGTGGCGGAAACCCGGATGGAACTTGG
>Ga0079299_1000051_pt1 | contig 24076 bp, 19 predicted proteins | sample Wag4_2014_7_11_2_FD_76334 | JGI IMG/M metagenome (GOLD analysis project Ga0079299, IMG submission 76334) | Lake water microbial communities from Ohio, USA - Utica-2 Time Series LW 2014_7_11 | ecosystem: Environmental > Aquatic > Freshwater > Lake | place: USA: Ohio | collected 2014-07-11
CCCCAAGCCCCTGCTGCTGCTGATCGACGGCCACTCTCTGGCCTTCCGCAGCTACTACGCCTTCACCAAGGGGGGCGATGGCGGCCTGAGCACCCAGGCGGGGATCCCCACCAGCGTCACCTACGGCTTCCTCAAGGCCCTGCTCGACAACTGCAAGGGGCTGCAGCCCGATGGCCTGGTGGTGGCCTTCGACACGGCCGAGCCCACCTTCCGCCACGAGGCCGACGCGGCCTACAAGGCGCACCGCGACGAGGCGCCGGAAGAGTTTTTCCAGGATCTGGCCAACCTGCAACGGATCCTGGCCGAGGGTCTCGACATCCCCCTGGCAATGGCCCCCGGCTACGAGGCCGACGACGTGCTCGGCACCCTGGCCAATCGGGCCGCGAACCAGGGCTGGCGGGTGCGCATCCTCTCGGGCGACCGCGACCTGTTCCAGCTGGTCGACGACGAGCGTGACATCGCCGTGCTCTACATGGGTGGCGGCCCCTACGCGAAGAACAGCGGCCCTACCGAGATGCGCCGCGAGGGGGTGCTCGCCAAGCTGGGCGTGACGCCCGAGGAGGTGGTCGACCTCAAGGCGCTCACCGGCGACAGCTCCGACAACATCCCAGGCGTGCGCGGTGTCGGACCCAAGACCGCCATCAACCTGCTGGCCGCCTACGACCACGTGGACGGCATCTACGCAGCGCTGGAGGAGCTGGAGCAGGCCGGGCCCAAGGCCAAGGATCCAAAGGAGGTGCTCAAGGGCGCCCTGCTGCAGAAGCTGCGCGAGGGCCGGGACAACGCCTATCGCTCGCGCATGCTCGCAGAGATCCTGGTCGACATCCCCCTGCCCGAGGAGCCCCGCCTAGCGCTGGGCTCCGTGAACAGCGCGGTCCTCGCCGGCAGCCTCGAGGAGCTCGAACTCCATTCCCTGGCGAAACAGGTGGGCAAATTCGCCCAGCTGTTCTCAGCCACGCCGCCGGAGCCCGGCGAGGGGGCCAGCCCGGCGGGCGGCGCGGCGATCCCAGCCGCCGAGGAGGCAGCCAGCGCTGAGGCGACGCCTGCAACTGCCGCTGGCCCCCTGACCACAGGTCGCGGAACCCACGCTGACGGAAAAAGCCCAGAGCAGAGCGCGGCGCAACCGCCCCAGCTCACGCCAGCGCTGATCACCACCCGCGCGGCGCTTGAGGCCCTAGTGGCCCGGTTGTTGGCCGCCACCAATCCGGCCGCACCGATCGCCCTCGACACCGAGACCACCGCCCTCAACCCCTTCCAGGCCGAGCTGGTGGGCATCGGCCTGGCCTGGGGCGAAGGCCCCGCCGAGCTGGCCTACATCCCGATCGGCCACCAGCCTACGCCGGCCGAGGATCTGCTCAGCGAGCCCCCGGCGGCGCCCGAACAACTTCCCCTGGCTGCGGTGCTCACCGCCCTGGCCCCCTGGCTGGCCAGCGCCACCCACCCCAAAACCCTGCAGAACGCCAAGTACGACCGGCTGATCCTGCTGCGCCACGGCCTGGCCCTGGAGGGGGTGGTGATGGACACGCTGCTGGCCGACTACCTGCGTGACGCCAACGCCAGGCACGGCCTCGAGGAGCTGGCGGAGCGCAACTTCGGCTTCCGGCCCACCAGCTACGGCGAACTGGTGGCCAAGGGGGCCACGTTTGCCGCGGTGCCGATCGAGGCGGCGGCCCAGTACTGCGGCATGGACGTGCACCTCACCTGGCGGCTCACACCCCTGCTGCGCGGGCAGCTGGCGGCGCTGGGCGAGCGGCTGCCGTTGCTGCTGGATCAGTTGGAACTGCCCCTGGAGCCGGTGCTGGCGGCGATGGAGGCCACCGGCATCCGCATCGACACGGCCTACCTGGCCGAGCTCGGCACCGAGATGGCCGCCAGCCTGGAGCGCCTGGAGGCCGAGGCCCGGGCCGCCGCCGGGCTGGAGTTCAACCTCGCCTCCCCCAAGCAGCTGGGCGAGCTGCTGTTCGACACCCTGGGCCTCGATCGCAAGAAGAGCCGGCGTACCAAGACCGGCTGGAGCACCGATGCGGCCGTGCTGGAGAAGCTGGAGGGCGACCACCCCGTGGTGCCCCTCGTGCTCGAGCACCGCACCCTCAGCAAGCTCAAGAGCACCTACATGGATGCCCTGCCGGCACTGGTGGAGCCGGAAACCGGCCGCGTGCACACCGATTTCAACCAGGCCGTCACCGCCACCGGCCGCCTGAGCAGCAGCAACCCCAACCTGCAGAACATCCCGGTGCGCACCGAGTTTTCGCGGCGCATCCGCAAGGCCTTCCTGCCCCAGGAGGGCTGGCGGCTGATCAGCGCCGACTACTCCCAGATCGAGCTGCGCATCCTGGCCCACCTCAGTGGCGAGGAGGCTCTGGTGGAGGCCTACCGCACGGGCGATGACGTGCACGCCCTCACGGCCCGGCTGCTGCTGGAGAAGGACAGCGTGACCCCCGATGAGCGGCGCCTGGGCAAGACCATCAACTTCGGGGTGGTGTACGGCATGGGCGCCCAGCGCTTCGCCCGGGAAACGGGCGTCAGCCAGGCCGAGGCCAAGGACTTCCTGAGCAAATACAAACAGCGCTACCCGAAGGTGTTCGCCTTCCTGGAGCTGCAGGAGCGGCTGGCCCTGAGCCAGGGCTACGTGGAAACGATCCTGGGTCGCCGGAGGCCCTTCGCCTTCGATCCAGGTGGCCTGGGAAGGCTGCTGGGCAAGGATCCGCTGGAGATCGATCTCGAGACCGCCCGCCGCGGCGGCATGGAGGCCCAGCAGCTGCGGGCGGCGGCCAACGCCCCGATCCAGGGCTCCAGCGCCGACATCATCAAGCTGGCCATGGTGCAGCTGCACCAGCGCCTGGGCGAGGGCGGCCTGCCGGCGCGACTGCTGCTGCAGGTGCACGACGAACTGGTTCTGGAGGCTGCCCCCGAGGTCCTCGACGCCGTGCTCCGCCTCACCCGCGACACGATGGAGCAGGCCGTCACGCTCAGCGTGCCCCTGGTGGTGGAGACCGGCACGGGCGACACCTGGATGGACGCCAAATAGGGACAGGGCCCAAACGGAAGCCAAACAGAGCCAATCGGGAGCCAAACAGAGGTCGAAGCCTCGCCAGCTGCCCAAGTCCTCAGCGCACGCCGTAGAGCAGCCGCCCAATCCACTCCCGCAGGGCCCGGCTGCTGCTGTCGAGCCCCCCGGCCGACGGCAGATAGCGCAGGGGATCGGCCAGCGGCTGGCCCGCCCAGCGCCCCGTGGCCTGGAAGTCCACGGCGCTGCCGGCGGGCAGCTGGGCGGCGATCTCCTGCGCCTCCTCGGCGGTGTTGCGCACCCGGGCGGTGCTGCGCAGATCGGCCGGCGGCAGGCCGAGGGCGATCGCCTGCTGGCGCAGCACATCCCCTTCCGGAGGCAGATCGGGCATGGTGGGCCACCAACCGCCGGTGAAGACCAGCAGCGGACTCTGGCCCCGCCTGCGCAGCTCCTGATAGGCCTCGATACCGGCGAAGAAGCGATCGGCATCGCCCCACTCACTCACCCGGGCCGGACCCGGCGCCGGATGGCGCCCACCCCCCAGCACCACCACCGCCGCCAAGCGCAGGCGGGGCGCAGCGGCCAGCACCGCCGCCGCCGTCTGCCGCCGGTGCGGCCACTCCAGGCTGCGCCAGAGCCCTTCGGCCGTGAGCGGGGTGGCGAACAGCCAGAGAATCAGCAGGGCGGCCCAGGCAGGCCAGCGCCTTGGGCGGAGGACGCCATACAGGAGCAGCAGCAGCGCCAGGCCCAGGGGCAGCACCAGCAGGGGCAGCAGCTTGCTCAGCAGGAACATGGCGGTCAGGAGGGAGGGACGGACAGATCAGCCGTGCCAATCCTCGGCCGCACGGCCCGCTGTGGCACGATCCAGATCCAGCCAGCCGGCGCCCGTGACCCTCCAGTTCAGCAACACCCTCACCAGGAGCGTGGAGGAGTTCCGGCCCCTCGAGCCCGGCAAGGTGAGCATCTACTGCTGCGGGGTGACGGTCTACGACCTCTGCCACCTGGGCCATGCCCGGAGTTACATCAACTGGGACGTGCTGCGCCGCTATCTGATCTGGAGCGGCTACGCGGTGACGTTCGTGCAGAACTACACCGACATCGACGACAAGATCCTGGGCCGCGCCGCCGAAGAGGGCAGCTCGATGGAGGCGGTGAGCGAGCGCAACATCGAGGCCTTCGTGGCCGACATGGCCCGGCTTAACATCCTGCCGGCGGACCGGATGCCACGGGCCACCCAGAGTCTGGGGGCGATCCGCGCCCTGATTCAGGAGCTGGAGGCCAAAGGGGCCGCCTATTCAGCGGATGGCGATGTGTATTTCGCCGTGATGAAGCACACCGGCTACGGCAAGCTCTCCGGCCGCGATCTGGCCGAACAGCAGGACAACGCCTCCGGCCGCGTGGCCAGCGAGGAAGAGGCCCGCAAGCAGAACCCCTTCGACTTCGCCCTCTGGAAGGGGGCCAAACCCGGAGAGCCCAGTTTTGAATCACCCTGGGGCCCCGGCCGACCCGGCTGGCACATCGAGTGCTCGGCGATGGTGCGCGAGGAGCTGGGCGACACGATCGACATCCACCTGGGCGGCGCCGACCTGGTGTTTCCGCACCACGAGAACGAGATCGCCCAGTCGGAGGCGGCCACGGGCCGGGAGCTGGCCCGCGTGTGGCTGCACAACGGCATGGTGAATGTGGGCGGCGAAAAGATGAGCAAGTCGCTCGGCAACTTCACCACCATCCGCGCCCTGCTCGATTCCGGGGTCTCGCCGATGACGCTGCGGCTGTTCGTGCTCCAGGCCCACTACCGCAAGCCCCTGGATTTCACCGCCGAGGCCCTGGAGGCGGCCGCCACGGGCTGGAAGGGCCTCAACGCCGCCCTGGAACTGACTAACCGAGTAACCCGGGCGGCCGTTGCCGATCGCGAACCGCGCCCTGCCGACGTGCAAACCCCTGCCCAGCGGGCCAGCGATCCGGCCGGGCTCTCCGCCGACCTGGCCGCCGCCCGGGCACGCTTCCTGGCGGCGATGGACGACGACCTCAACACCGCGGCCGCCCTGGCGGTGCTCTTCGAGCTCGCCCGCCCGCTGCGGGGCCTGGCCAACCGGCTGGAGCGCGGCGATCCAGCAGCGGCCGAGGAGGCCCAGGTGCCCGCCCTGGGCGCCCAGGGGGCTCTGCTACAGGAACTCGCGGCGGTGCTGGGTCTCAGGGTCGAGCCCCAGCAGCCCCCGGCCCTGGAGCGGGCAGGAGGGCCCAGCGAGACCGAGATCGAGGCCCTGATCGCCCAGCGCCAGGCCGCCAAGGCCAAGCGCGACTTCGCCACGGCCGACCGGATCCGCAGCCAGCTCAAGGAGCAGGGCATCGAGCTGATCGACAGGCCCGGCGGCGTCAGCGAATGGCTGCGGAGCTGAGCCAGGGGCCGGCATCAGCCTCCAGGCCGCTGCTGATCCTTCATCGTGCGCTCGATCCGGCGGATCCGGGCCAGGGTGAAGGTCCACACCTCCAGCTGGAAGCTGCGCTCGCGTTCACCGGACGCCACGGCATCGCGGCAATCCTGCACAAGCGACTCCAGATCGTCGCCCCGTTCGAAGGCTTCCCAGAGCTGGCGCTCCAGCCGGGCCCGCTCGATGAAATTCCAGCGTTGAAAGATGCTCATGGCGGCATCTTCGCGCAGGCGGAGGGCCCAAGTTCAGCCCGCCCAGTTGCGCAGCAGATCGGTGAGGGACACCACCAGGCCCAGACCGATCGCCGGCGGAGAGATCCAGCGCAGGGCCCAGAGCAGGGCCCGCACCTGGTGTGAATCACTGCCCGCCTGCAGCAGATCGGTGCGGTAGCGGCCCGGCACCTGCCAGCCCAGCAACAGGGCCATCGCCAGGCCACCTGCCAGCAGGAGTACGCCGCCGAACAGAGCATCCATGCGCTCCAGCACCCCCACATCCAGGGCCGAGGGCAGACCGAGCACGGCGATCAGCGCCACACAGAGCCACACGGCCCGGCGGCGGCTCCAGCCAAGCCGGTCCATCAGTGAACTGGCCGGCACCTCCAGCAGCGACACCGAGGAGGTGATCGCAGCGATGTAGGCCAGCGCGAAGAACAGCACTGCCACCAGCCGGCCGGCGCCCCCCAGGGAGGCCAGGCCGGTGGGCAAGGCGATGAACAGGGCACCCACCGTGCTGCCGCTCACCACATCCCCCAATCCGAAGCTGGCCACCACCGGGAAGGTCACGCAGCCGGCCATCAAGCCAACGGCCGTGTCCATGCCCACCACCGCAGCGGCCTCGCCAGGGATGCCGCTGCGCCGGTCGAGGTAGGCGGCGTAGGCCAGGATCGCGCCGATGCCGGTGCCGATCGAGAAGAACGCCTGGGTGAAGGCATTGCGGATCGTGGCCGGATCCAGCAGCTTGGCGGCGTCCCAGCGCAGCAGGAAGGTGGCGTAACCCTGGCGCGCCTCCGGCAGAGCGGCCGCCCACAGGGCCAGGCCCAGCAACAGCAGAAACAGCAGCGGCATGCCCCAGCGGTTGAGCCGCTCGATGCCGCCGCGGATGCCGGCCGCCACCACCAGGCCGGTGAGACCGAGGCTGAACAGGTGGCCAAGCACCGCATCGCCACCGCTGCTGATCGCAGCGAAGTAGGCCTGGGCGGCGTCGATGTCGGCCGGCAGGGGGCTGAGCAGGGCGTGCAGCAGGCTGCGGCCCGTCCAGCCCATCAGCACGGCGTAGTACGAGAGGATCCCCATCGCTGCGGCCAGGAACAACCAGCCCAGGGGCTGCCAGCGGCGCCCACCGGCGGTGATCGGCGCCAGCAGGGGGGCATGGCCGGTGCTGCGGCCCAGCACCATCTCGGCCACCAGCACCGGCAGACACACCAGCAGCACGATCAGCAGGTAGAGCAGCACGAAAGCCGCCCCGCCCCCCTGGGAGGCGCGGTAGGCGAAGCCCCAGAGATTGCCCAGGCCCACGGCGCTGCCAGCCGCCGCCAGCACAAAGCCCAGGCCCGACCCCCAACGCTCCGGTGGCTGGCCGCGTTCGGCAGTGCTGCTGATCCAGGGCATGGCTGCGGCGTCAGAGATCGCCCCAGTTTCCGGCACACCGCAAGCGCAGGGACCGGCCCGTGATCGGATGCTGCATCCGCAGACCGGCGGCATGGAGCTGCAGGCGGCTCATCGGTGGACCGGATGCCAAGCAGGTGTGCGCGTAGAGCGGATCCCCCAGCACGGGATGGCCCAGCCAGGCCAGATGCACCCGCAGCTGGTGGGAGCGGCCGGTGTGGGGCTGCAGCAGCAGGGTGCAGCAGCCCAAACCGCTGCTGCAGGGCCCATCAGGTCCACCCCGCTCCTGGCACGGTTGGAACTGAACCAATCGGTCAAGCCGGCGCCAGCGGCTGAGGGCCGACTTGCCCCCGAGGACCTCAGGCACCACGCCATAGCGCGGCGGCCGGGTGGCGATGCGGGCCAGCGGTTGCTCGATCCAGCCTCCCCGCGCGGCCGGCACCCCGTGCACCCGGGCCAGGTAGGTCTTGCGCACCCGCCGTTGGGCGAAGGCCGCACTCAGCCGGCGGTGGCTCTCGGCATCGCGGGCCAGCAGGATCAGGCCGGAGGTGTCGCGATCGAGGCGGTGCACCAGCCGGGCCTCCGGCCAACAGCGCTGGGCGCGGCTGATCAGGGAGTCGGCCAACTCGGGCCCCAGGCCGGGCTGGCTGAGCAAACCGGACGGTTTGGCCAGGGCCAGCAGCCAGGGATCGCTCCAGAGCAGCTGGGGCTCCAGGCGCGGATCCAGCGGCCCGTCAGCCACCCATCTCCGCCACGCCTGCCCGCTGCTGCAGCCACTCCAGCCCCACCACCAGAGCCACGCCCACCGCCCCCAGCAGCAACGCCGCCAGCAGGGCAGCACCATCGGGGGGAGCCGCCAGGGCATCGCGCAGCACCACAAGCTTGCCCTTCGCGTTGGTGGTGCTCTCCAGCACGGTGCGGAACGGCCAGATCTTCCAGAGCGAGCCGGCCATCACCCCCACCAGCAGGGCCACGGTCTGCCCGTGCCAGCGCTCCAGCAGCCAGCGCAGCAGCCGCACGAAAGCCGCCAGACCGATGGCGCAGCCGAGGGCAAAGGGCACCAGGGTGCCAAGATCCAGGGCCTTGACCGCCTCCATCACGTGCTGGTATTGGCCCAGCACCAGCAGCAGGAACGAACCGGAGATCCCCGGCAGGATCATCGCCATGATCGCCACAGCCCCACTCCAGAAAATGGTGAAGGCGTCGTGGGGCATGGTCACCGGCACCCGCGTGACGAACACCAGGGCAGCCGCTGCCCCCACTGCCATTGCCACCAGGCCACTGGCGCCCCAGTGGGCATGGCGGGCGATCAGCACGATCGAACCCACGATCAACCCGAAGAAGAAGGCGAACAGCCACACCGGATGGGCGTCATAGAGCCAGGTGATCGGCCGCACAAGCAACAGCACCGAGCCGGCGATCCCGGCCAGCAACGGCACCAGAAAACCGAGGTGCACCCGGGCCGCGGCCTCGCCCCAGCGCTGCTGGGAGAGAAGGCGCAGCAGCTGGAGGTCAAAGCCCGCCACCGCCTCCAGCAACCGGCCGTAAATGCCCATGATGAAAGCCATCGAGCCACCGCTCACCCCCGGCACCACATCGGCGGCGCCCATGGCCAGGCCGCAGCCGAGCACGTAGGGCCAGCTCGTGGAATCGGTCGGGACCGGGGAATACCGTTCAGCCATCAGCGGCGATCAAGTGGCCCGCCATTCTGCCGAAACAACCGCCCCGAAGAAGCATCTGCGACTGGACCAGGATGATCCAGACTGTTAGAAATGGCATGTCGACAGGCCAGAGTCCAAACGGGGTACAGCACGCCACCTCCCATGGTGGAACGGCTTATTCCCCAGCCAATTCCAAGCGAAGGCCTCTGAAGCTCCGGGACGTACTGCTCCGGCGCTACCCGTCCAGTGCTTCCACCGGCCATCTGCGTTCTGTCCATCCCTGCCTCCAGCTCCTTCGTCAACTCGGCCAACCAAATCCTCCATGAACGCCTCGAACGAATTGGCCTCCACTGGAGATTCCTCTGGGTCGCTTCGCCTGTCCGGAGATCTCGAAGCCTCCGCTGGGTTCTCTTCACTGGAAAAGTCGCGGCAGGTATTGGTCTTTCAGACTATTCAGGAGGCAATCAGCGCCGTTCCCCCTCGGCTGGAGGCCACCTTCCCGAGAGTTGTTGCAGCCTACACATCTCTAACTCAGGTTGTTGAAGCTGCAGCGCAGGGCCAACTCCGTGAAGAGGACCTCGCCAAACTAGAAATGGATGTGGATGCGGCTGGCGGTGTCATTGCGCCAGGGCTCTGGTCACAAGGCGATAATTCAATAGCTGTATTCCGCGCAGCCACTTTTGGAGCCCTGCGCAACCACTTTCAGCCTCCTGTATTCGACGCTGCCCTTTCAGCATTAAACGCCAGACTACAAACCCTGAAATTAACTGATCTTGGACGGGTATTTCAGGTCGTCGCAGCCTTTTTCTCGCCCCTGACCCATTCCACAAGTAACGCAAGCAAATTACAGGCGTTCAATGATCTTGATATTGACCGTCAAGTCTTAGTTTTTCGTACCATTCAAGACGCCTCCCTGACCAATCCGCCGCGCGCTGAGGCCACTTTTTCGGCAGTCGTAGCAGCCTTTCAATCTGAGGTTGGCTTGCTTAGAAGCGCTTGCGAAGGAAGGCTTACTGATGAGGACCTCGATGGGCTCGAAGCAAGTATTGAAACTGCAGGTGGTGTTCTCGCTCCTGGAACGTATGCCAAGGGCAAGCAATCAATTTCATCCTTCAGGGCTGAAACGTTCAAAGCTCTGCAACCCCTTTTGCCAGCTGAAGTCATGGCTTCTGCTGTTTCCGCTCTTAACGCCAGACTTCGCGAGATTCACCCAACCTCACTACCAACGCTGTTCAAAGGCGTCCAAGCCTTTTTCATGCCCCTTCTAGCTCAGGGATGGACAAGTCCTACTCTGCAAAACTTCAAAACACTTGATCCTCACCGTCAATCCCTGGTGTTTCGAACTGTTGAAACTGCCATCAGCAGCAGACCGGACCTAGAGTCAACGATTTTTTCTTCGGCTGTCAAAGCCATCTGCTCGGAACAAGAGGTATTGCAAGCTTCTGCGACAGGCAAGCTGAATCCCGCCCTGCTTACAAATCTCAAAAGCTCAATTGATCAGTGTGGCGGTTTCATCGCACCAAGCTTGCGGTCCAATGGAGAGGGATCTGTTGGCGAATTCATCGATACATACTTCATGGCTCTCAAACGGGATATGCCGCCCGAAGTTGGAGAAGCAGCCATCGCAGCCTTAAACGCCAAACTGCAAACCGCTTCTGTCTCCAGTTTCGATGATGTGATCAGCGAAACCAAAAGCTTCATGGAGCCCCTGCTCACAGCCATACAACACACGCCACTTCAGCAGGCAGGTGCAGCCACTGACACCCTTCCCCCAGCCGACCCAATTCTCATCGAAGAAGCCACATTAGTGCCACCGTTGGAGATGGAATCTCCTACAGCTCCGCCCACACCAGATTCAAATCAGCCAGACGATCTCTCACAACCGACAGGTATACATACAGAAACCGTTGACTCCAACGACGCTGCAGATACCCTCCCTGAACCACAGTACGGAGCGGAGGATTCACATTCCGACATAGCCAGCAATGATGCATCCCCCAACGCGGGCGATGACCAAGCCTCTAGCGATCAGACCGTGAGCGAAAGTCAACCATACATCCAAATCGGGTACCCCAATGATTCAAAAAAAAACCAGAGCTACAGACTATAGCTGATAACGACGATGAAAAGCTCCCTATCGAAACAAGAATTAGGCAAGCAATAGAGCGAAATAATCACAGGCAAAATGCGGAAGAATCAGGTTTTTTGGCGTGGCTGTCTCTACGGAACGAAAGGTCTTTAGCCTGGATGATCACAGGCGGTATCGTCGGCATTGCCACACTGACGCTGGCAGCTTTTCGCAATTCATTCCCACCACAACCCAAAATATCTCCCGAAAATTCAAAAAAGAACACCCAATCGTCATTCAGCGATCAATCGGATAATGCAGTTCCGGCTGTCATTCCCGAGCGGAAATACCAGCCACCCTTTGAGGCTTCGGACAGCCTCTCGAAGCCTGGCAATGTCTTGCGCCCCCCATCCCTCACGTCAAGACGTAATCTCCCAGCACATAGCCAGGATGGGGCAGCCACTTTTAATAAGGGTGGTGATGCACGTTATCCACTACGGCGGACTCCAGCACAGCTCATCTCCCAGACTGGGTCAGCAACGAAAGCCGCCAAAACCCCTCAACAACTGCCCACAGACCCCAGCAGTCCTCTACAGGGAAAAGCCCAGAGTTCAGACGAAAGCAGCAACGTTGAAACCAGTCACATTCCATGCGAAAACCTGGTTGAAGACCATACGGCAAACACCGTTTCCGATCCTCCATCACCAACAGAAGAGACAGGCATTGAAGGACATGCCGCCACCAACCAGCCCATCGTTCAGAAGAATTTGCCTCCCTTGCCGAATAAAATCAATTCAACGCATCGCGAACCTTATTCACAAGCAACGCCCCCTGTGACTGCACAGGAACAGGATCAGCCGATCACTCCAGATCCGCTTATCAGCAATAAAGTACTTACATCTACAGACACACTCGACACCAATCCATGTCACCTGAAGCAGCCTGCTGGCAAAAACTGAAAGATCGGAGGACGCTTGTCAACAACGAACATTGCCTGTTGGATCTTGACAGCCGACTTCAGGCCATTGAATCTCAGATCAATTTCGGTGCACACCATCACATTCAACCTGATGCCAAATCCGGCAATAGATCACTGGCCGGTATAACCTCAACGTCAGACGCTACTGCTACACCCGTTATCGAAGACCGGCCGCAGGACATCAGTCCGATCCCGGTCAGCGCAAGGCTACCCGAGCTGCACGAACTTGACCGCCAGGGTCGATGCTGGGCCTACCGCAGCACAACCCATGAACCCCTGGGACGAGCATGGGTTCTTGGCACACCAGTGAGCCTGCAACTCACCAGGTCCTGGTGCAGCTTCACCCATTGGTTACCCCATTGGTGCTTGCCAGTTGTTGAAGAGATCAACCCATAGCCAAGCTGATGGGACACTGGGATCTCCCCGTCACCGGAGCCCTGCTGTGAAATCCCTCTCCGTGCTCGGCTCCACTGGCTCAATCGGCACCCAGACGCTGGAGCTGGCCGAGGAGTTTCCCGATCGCTTCCGGGTGGTGGCCCTCACCGCCGGTAACAACCTCGACCTGCTGATCCAGCAGATCCAGCGCCACGCCCCCGAAGTGGTGGCCCTGGCCGATCCCGCCCGCGTCGCCGAGCTGGGCGAGCGCCTCAATGCCCTGGAGCCCAGCGCCCGCCCCGCCCGCCTGCCGGAGCTGCTGGGCGGCAACGAGGGCCTCGAGGCTGCCGCCGCCTGGTCCACGGCCGATCTGGTGGTGACCGGGATCGTGGGCTGCGCCGGCCTGCTGCCCACCCTGGCCGCCATCCGCGCCGGCAAGGATCTGGCCCTGGCCAACAAGGAGACCCTGATCGCCGCCGGCCCTGTCGTGCTGCCGGAGCTGGAGAAATCGGGCAGCCGCCTGCTGCCGGCCGATTCCGAGCACTCCGCCATCTTCCAGTGCCTGCAGGGCACCCCCTATGCCGAAACGGCGCGCCTGAGCACCGGCACCCCCACCCCGGGCCTGCGCCGCATCCAGCTCACCGCCAGCGGCGGCGCCTTCCGCGACTGGGACCCCGCCGATCTGGCCAAGGCCACCGTGGCCGATGCCACCAGCCACCCCAACTGGAGCATGGGCCGCAAGATCACGGTGGACTCCGCGAGCTTGATGAACAAGGGGCTGGAGGTGATCGAGGCCCACTACCTGTTCGGCCTCGATTACGACGCCATCGAGATCGTCATCCACCCGCAGTCGATCATCCACTCGATGGTGGAGCTGGCCGATTCCTCGGTGCTGGCGCAGCTGGGCTGGCCGGACATGAAGCTGCCGATCCTGTATTGCCTCAGCTGGCCCGAGCGGCTCGCCACCCCCTGGCGCCGCCTCGACCTCACCAAGGTGGGGCAGCTCACCTTCCGCAAGCCCGACCCGGCCCGCTACCCCTGCATGGAGCTGGCCTATGCGGCCGGCCGGGCCGGCGGCACGATGCCGGCGGTGATGAACGCCGCCAACGAGCAGGCCGTGGCCCTCTTCCTCGACGAGCAGATCCATTTCCTGGATATTCCAAAGCTGATCGACGGGGTGTGCGAGCGCCACAAGGCCGACCTCACGAGCAATCCCTCCCTGGACGACGTGCTGGCCGTGGACGCCTGGAGCCGTGAGGCTGTGCGCGAGGCTGCAGCCCGCCTGAACGCCAAGGCCCCGGCGGCGCTGCCGGCCTGAACCAGTTGCCAATGGATTCGCCACCTTCCCCCCTGCCATCCCCTCAGGCCAACGCCGCGGGCCCGATCCCGGTGAGTCATCACCTGCTCCTCTGCGCCACCCCCAGCAAGGCCCTCTGCTGCCCCGATCCCGCCGTCGGCGCCGCCAGCTGGGACGCGCTCAAGCGTCTGGTGCGTGAACTGGGGCTGGAAGACCCCGCCCGCCCCGGCGGCATCGTGCTGCGCAGCAAGGCCGATTGCCTGCGCATCTGCACGGACGGCCCCGTGCTGCTGATCTGGCCCGCTGGGGTGGTGTACGGCGGCGTGACGCCTGAGCGGATCGAGCGAATCCTGCGCGAGGATCTGTTAGGAGGGTGCCCCATTCCTGGCTGGATCGTGCGTGATTACAGCCTCCGTGAAAGCTCCGAGCGAAGCTCGGCACATGATGGGCCCCATGGCAGGATCCCGGAAGGACCCAACGAGATCGGTCGATGGTGATGTTGCGTTCGCTGCTGGAGATCCCTGCCAATCATCGATCTCTGTTTGGCGAATCGGAGGTCATTCCACCTGAGCCGCTGATCATTGAGGAGGGAGCAACCGTCATCCCACGCCACTTCAATATTCGCGAGAGCAAGGACTGGGCCATCCGCTTCAGCCAGGGAATTTATAATGCCAATGGTGATCATATTGAGGCCTTGAGCGACATGCGGGGCAACCGCAAGCTCTTCTTCCCATCTCCGCGTCTTGAAGAGGCTATTGGCTACGAACCGGCCAATATGAAAGGACGCAAATTCATGCTCTATGGAGGCACCCTCTACGAACATTTTGGCGACATGCTTGTTGATACATGCCGTGCCTATCAACTGCTGCGTCTTTTTCGCCACAGCAAGGAACCAATCTGGTTTCACTACGCAGCACCACGATCAGCCCGCAGTCTCCGCGCCGCCACCATTGAAGAGTGGCTGAAATGCCTCGGACTCGCCGAGCGCTTTCGGCTGATCCGGCGGCCCATGCGAGCCAAACGACTGGTGTCATGTCCTCAGATCTACCGTGACCTGAAATTCATCAGCGAGGACTATGCGCCTGCAGCGAGAGCTGCACTGCACCCAAAATTGCGTCGCCAACTGGCGGCGCTCGCCCCCGAGGGCAAGCGAATTGCCTACCTGTCAAGGCACAAACTGGCGAACGGAACCAGCAGATTCATTCAGGAAGGTGAACTGGTTAAACAGCTACGTACAATCTCAAAAGTTGACATCATCTGCCCTGAAGAACTGAATTTTGAAGAGAAGCTCTCCCTATGGCGAAGCCATTCCTACATCGTCGGATTTCCCCAGGGATGCCTGATGCTCAAGCCTTTTGTTCCCCATGAAGATCCAGGACAGATCGCACGCATGGTTTTTCTTGTAGCAGGCCCCAAATGCCTGCCCAGTACGTGGCTCAATGTGGAGAAAGTCTGTCACTTCGGCGATTTCTACCTCGACTGCCACGGCCAACCCGAGCACGACCCCGACCCCAACACCTCTGGCTTCACCCGGGCCAATTCCATCGATGTGCCCCGAATTGTGAAATCCATTCGTGAATTGGCGGCCTCGCTGTCCTAACTGTCATGGGCAGGCTCAGATCAGCAATGCTCATGGGCAGCTGTTGAGCGTGCCTTAAACCAGCCCGCCACCCAGCGGTCGGCCCAGCTGGCCTTCCCCCCCTGTACCCCCCGATCGACGGCGTGAAATCCGTTGTGGCCACCATGGCTGGGCAGGCAGAGATCCAGCCATGGCGGAGCCTGCGTCTGCAGAGTCAGAACGGAGGCAGCGGGCACCCACGGATCATCCAGGGCGTGGACCAGCAAGGTGGGCGGGAGGCAAGCGCCGTTGAGCAGCGCCATCAACGGGGAAGCCTGGCGGTAGTAGTGGTCCACCGTGGGATGGCCCCAGCGCGGTGCGGTCACAGCCGCATCAAACTGGCGGATCGACCGCAGCGTGTGCAACGGCACAGTGAAGGTCTGGGCCTGACGGTCAGCCAGGGTCTGGCGGATCAACCCCCGCAGCAGAACCCTCTGGTAGAGGCGGTTTCGTGGCGCGTCGATCTGCTGGGCGCATGCACCCAGATCCAGGGGGCTGCTGACGCAGGCCAGGGCGTCGAGGCCATCCAGCTGCTCCAGCAAAGCGTTGAGCAGCACCGTTCCGCCCAGGGAGAGTCCTGCACCCAGCAGGGGCAATCCGCCGGCCCGCAGGCGCGCTGCCGCAAGCACCGGCAGCAGGTCACAGTTACAGGCCGCCGCGTAGGTGCCCGTGGCCAGTCCCCGACCTTCACCGGCACCGCGCAGGTTGAGGCGCCACACCCCAAAGCCCTGCTCCTGCAGGGTCAAGGCCAGACGCCGCACCCCCGGCCTGCCGCTGCTACCCCCCAACCCATGCACCAACAGCACCCAGGCCCGGGGCTGAGATTTCACAGGCCGGTCTTCCAGAAGCAGCAGACTGCCACCGGTGGGGAGAGAAACAGTCCAGGGCCTGCCCCGATCGGCGGGCAGCCGGTCGGGATGCACGGTGTCACGGATGGTCTGCAGGTCCGGCCCAATCCAGGGCCAGCGCTGCCGAAAAGGCGGAGGCGGCCATTCGAGACAGGGTGGCATGCCGGCTTTCAGCGGGCCATCAAGCGGCGCTGCGCAGTTCGGACACCAGCGACTGCAGCACCGCCTTGGCATCACCGAACACCATGGCCGTCTGGGGCAGCTCGAACAGGGCGTTGCGGATGCCCGCGTAACCGGCGCCCAGGGAGCGCTTCACCACGAAAACCTGGCGGGAGCGGTCCACCTCAAGCACGGGCATGCCGTACAGAGGGCTGGCTGGGTCGTTCTTGGCGTCCGGATTCACCACATCATTGGCCCCCAGCACGATCACCACGTCGGTGCGCGGAAACTCAGGGTTGATGGTGTCCATCTCGGCCAGCTGCTCGTAGGGCACATCGGCCTCGGCCAGCAGCACGTTCATGTGGCCCGGCATGCGGCCGGCCACGGGGTGGATGGCGTAACTCACCTCCGCCCCCTTGGCCTCCAGGAGCTTGGCCAGCTCGCGCAGGGCGTGCTGGGCCTGGGCCACGGCCAGGCCGTAGCCAGGCACAAACACCACGCGCTCGGCTCCCTCCAGCGCCAGGGCGCATTCCTCGGCGCTGCAGCTGGTGATGCGGGTGTAGCCGGCCTCATCGCCGCCACCGCCCACGTGTCCTGCAGGAGCGCCACCCAGGGCGCCGCCGAAGAGCACATTCAGCAGCGAGCGATTCATGGCCGTGCACATCACCTGGGTGAGGATCAGGCCGGCGGCGCCCACCATGGCGCCCGCGACGATCAGCAGCGGACTGCCCACCACAAAGCCGGCCGCGGCGGCGGCCACCCCCGAGTAGCTGTTCAGCAGGGAGATCACCACGGGCATGTCGGCCCCTCCGATCGAGAGGGTGACGCCGATGCCAAGCAGGGTGGACGCGCCAACCAGGATCCAGAGGGCCTCTCCGGCCGGATTCCCGGGCAGCGCGATCGCCGCCACCAGCGCCGCCACCGCCAGGGCGATGTTGAGGCCATGGCGCACCTGGCCCTGGGTCCAGCCAGGGGTGCCGATCCACCCCTGCAGCTTGCCCATTGCCACCACGGAACCACTGAACGTGATCGCGCCCACGAACACCGACACCACGATCGAGATCGCCTCCACCAGACCACCGGGCTCCTGGAACAGGGCCACCCCCAGGGCCACGAGCAGGGACGCCATGCCTCCACAACCGTTGAACAGGGCCACCGTCTCCGGCATCGCCGTCATCGGCACGCGCTGGGCGGTGAGCAGGCCAGCCAGGCCACCGAGGGCGGTGCCGATGGCAATCCACAGCCAGGCTGCAGCGGTAAGCGGCGACTGAATCAGCAGGCCGAGCACGGCCAGGCCCATGGCCAGGGCAGCCAGGCCATTGGCCGAGCGGGCTGAGCGCACCTTGGAGAGTCCCTTGAGCCCCAGCGCCAGCAGCAGCACTGCCAGAAGATCAATCGCCCAGCCAAGGGCCACGTCAACAGTCATCAGGAGTCGTTCCGGGATGGGGATGGGGATTTGGCGGGCTTGCGGGAGAACATCGCCAGCATCCGATCGGTGACCAGAAAACCTCCCACCACGTTGAAGAGAGCAAAAGCGAGCGACGTCGAGCCGAGCACCAGCAGGGCGGTGTTGCCATCGGCCTGAAGGATGAGGGTGAGCGAGGCCAGCACGGTGATGCCACTGATGGCATTGGCGCCGCTCATCAGCGGTGTGTGCAGGGTGGGAGGAACCTTGCCGATCAGTTCCAGCCCAAGCAGGCTGCCCAACAGCAACACCCAGAGAGCCTGATTGAGGTCGTTCATGCCGCCACCTCCAGCACCTTCTCGGCGGCCTCGCCAAGCACGTCGGTGCGCAGGCAGTCGCCGGCGTGGGTGAACAGGCAGCCCTGCACGATCGGATCCTCCTGGTTCAGTCCGATTCCCTCCTCCGTGGCCGAAGGGGTATCCAGCAGGTGCTCCAGCAAGGCGGCCAGATTGCGGGAATAGAGCGCACTGGCGTGCTGGGCCACGCTGCAGGGCAAGGCATCGGCGCCGATCAGGATCACCCCTTGGCGCTCCACCGTCTGGCCGGGCAGGGTGCCGGCGCAGTTGCCCCCCTGGGCCACCGCCAGATCCACCACCACCGAGCCAGGACGCAGGTGGTCGAGCATCGCCTCGCTGATCAGGCGCGGCGCCGGCCGGCCGGGCACCTGGGCCGTGCAGATCACCATGTCGGCCAGGGCCAGCTGTTCGCAGAGCTGCTGGCGCTGGGCCTCCAGGAAGGCCTCGCTGGCCGCCTGGGCATAGCCGCCCTGCTCGGCCGGGGCGGGCACCTGCTCCGGAGGCGCCAGGAAGCGACCCCCCAGGGATTCCACCTGCTCGCGGGCCGCCGGGCGCACATCGCTCACCGTCACCACCGCCCCCAGGCGCCGGGCCGTGGCCACCGCCTGCAGCCCGGCCACGCCGGCACCCAGGATCAGGGCCCGGGCCGGCTGGATCGTGCCGGCCGCGGTCATCAGCATGGGCACGTAGCGGTTGAGGGCCGCTGCGGCCAGCAGCACCGCCTTGTAGCCGGCGATGTTGGCCTGGGAGGAGAGCACATCCATGGTCTGGGCCCGGCTGATGCGGGGCAGCAGCTCCAGGGCCAGGGCCGAAACGCGCCGGCTGTTGAGCAGCCTGGCCAGGGAATGAGCTTCGTAGGGTGCCAGCAGACCGATCAGCACGGCGCCGTTGGGGAGCTGCTGAAGCTGCTCCTCTGCGGGGGGATGCACGCAGAGCACCACATCCGCCTCGGCCCAGGCGCCGTGATCTGCAGGCAGCAGTTCGGCGCCCGCTTCGGCGTAGGCCTGATCGGAGAAGCCCGCAGCGGCCCCGGCGGCGGTCTCCACGCGGACCCGCAGACCGCGGGCACAGAAGCGCTGCACAGTTTCGGGACTGGCAGCCACCCGGGTTTCACCCGGACGACTCTCCCTGGGAATGAGCAACTGGGTCAACGACGGCACAGTCGTACTCAGACCATTTGGGGGCCGACCCGCCCATGGCGGCAACCTTTTCGGTTCATTTGTGGGGATGGACCCACAAACGGGCAGCCGGGAGCACCGGCGCCGCGACCAGCGGCCGGCGGGGCGGTCCCGGTCAGAACAGCGGCAGCAACTCCTGCTCCAGACATCTGGCCAGCCTCCTGGCCCCACGCCGGCGCAGCTGGCGGGCCCTCAGGATCAGCGGATCGATGTCACAGTCATGCCGCCAGCAGCGACTGAGATGCCGGCGTACCCCTGCGGCGGGGTCGTCCTCGCGGCCGTCGCCACGGCGCAAGCGCACATCGTCGGGATGGGCCATGCGAAGAGGGGCTGAAAGCCCGGAATCTGGCCCGAAGTTAGGCAGGCCTGCTCCGCCGCCCATAGGCCAGATCACTCATCTGACCCGCCCGTTGCCTGGGTCTGACCCCACAATGGCCGCCATGGATCCTTCGCCCGCCCCTCTCTCCTTTCAGCTCGGCGGGCAGCCCCGGTCTGGCGGGGGAGCTGCAGCTCCTCAGGATGTGCAGCCCCGCCAGTGGCAACGCCAGTTGATCCAGCTGCTGCGGGCGCGCCTGGTGCAGGAACGGCCGGGCGGCCAGGACGTGCTGATCCACGCTGGGCCTGGTGCGGGCAAGACCCTAGGAGCCCTCCTGGGCTTTCGCCAGCTGCAGCGCGAAGGCCGTCTGCAGCGGTTCGTGGTGTTCTGCCACCGCACCTCGATCGGCCTGCAGTGGCACCAGGCGGCGAACCGACTTGGGCTGAGGCTGCTCAACTGGGAGGGGGTGCGGAGCGACAGCCAGGCTGCGGATGGGGGCGATCCGCCCTGGGATGGACTGTTGCTGAGCTACCAGTGCGCCGCCCGCCATCGACGGCTCCTTGAACGCCAGGGGCTCGGGGGCACCGCCGGCAGCTGGCTGGCGATCGCCGATGAGGTGCACCATCTGGGCCTGGATCCGGAGGAACCCGAGGCCGCCGCCTGGGGCCATGTCTTCAGCAGCCTCACCGCCTCAGCCGCCCTGCGCCTTGGGCTCACGGGCACGCCGTTTCGGGCCGACAACCTGGCCTTCTGCGCGGCCCGGAGGGAGCTGCTGCGGCAGGGTACGGAGATTGTGGAGCGGATCGTGCCGGATCTCTGTGTGGAGCCGCGGCAACTGATCAGCGCCGGCGATGTGCGTCCCCTGGAATTCCGATTCCAGGACGGTTGGGTGGACCACGGCCGCCCTGCCGCCGACGGCGACGGCAGCGGCGACAGCGAGACCTCCCCCCTGTCGGCGGAGAGCCGAGAGAGCTGGCGGGCCCGCAACCTGCGGCGGGCCATCCGCCTCGGCGACGGCAGCAGCATCGCCCTGCGGCTGCTGCTGGGGGCGCGGCGCCGGCTGGAGCAGCTGCGGCAGCAGCAGCATCCCGGTGCCGGCGGCCTGGTGATCGCCCGGGACATCGCCCACGCCGAACAGATCAGCGCCCTGCTGCGAGAGCAGGGTGATGCAGTGCATCTGGTGCATTCCCAGGATCCCGGGGCCGCCGAGCGGCTGGCCGCCTTCCGCTCCGGGCAGGCCGACTGGCTGGTGAGCATCGACATGTGCGCCGAAGGGTTCGACGCGCCGCGGGTGCGGGTGGTGGCCTACCTCACCACCGTGGTGACCCGCAGCCGCTTCGTGCAGGCGATCACCCGGGCGGTGCGCATGGACGGGGACCGGGCCCGGGAGGAACCGGTCCCGCGCCTGGCGTCCTATGTGTACGCGCCGGCCGACCCCCTGCTGATCCATTACGCCCGCAGCTGGTCCTTGAGTGAGCCCTACCTGCTGAGCTGCAGGCAGGCCAGCTTCTCTGGTCCGGGACACGGGCTGGCGGCGCCAAGGGCCGCTCCCCTGCAGGCCATCGATGAGCGGGCCGGGGCCCTGCTGCGGGTGCGGGGACCGGAATTACCCCCTTTCGTGCAGCCCCCTTCGGCTCGGCAGAAATCAGCGCAGCAGACACGAGTACCCGCCTAAAACCACCACAAGCGCAGTTAATTATATCTGGCTGAAAGAGTTGCGCTTTTGGCTAGAGCAACTGATCGTCAGCACAATGCCAGCAATTCTGCGGCAATTGGGCGATTTGCGAACAACTGCCCCCCGGAGAAGGGCTGAACGGCGCAGATGGATGCAGAAAGTTTGCGACGTTGTGTCAACCAATACCCCAGATTCAGGCGCTCCCCGGCAGCGTGGTGCCACCAACGGGGGCAGCGGATCATGGACGCCGCAGTGAATCGCAGACTGACCGTTGCCGTGAGCTGGGCCCTGGCGCGCAGGGCCACCCTTGACGCCCTTGAGCACTACGAGGAGAGCTACGCCCTCACGGAGGAATTCCGTGAATGGCTGGTCTGCCTGGAGGACCACCCCCACCTGCTGGAGCCGAGCGTGCTGATGGTGCCCCGCAACCTTGCCGACCTGCACCCGGGCTCTGGCAGCAGCCACGGTTCCAATCCAGAAACCGACGGGCTGCTGGAGATCTGAACGACGGGCGGACCACCGATCCATTAGCGTTAAGTCATAGTTGATCCGCTTTAGCCGTGGTTGCAGCGCCCCCTGTTTCCGAGCGTCCGGCCATTGAAAACCTGGTGATCGTGGGCTCGGGTCCCGCGGGCTACACCGCCGCCATCTACGCCGCCCGCGCCAACCTCAACCCCCTCCTGATCACGGGCTTCCAGGACGGCGGCATCCCCGGGGGCCAGCTGATGACCACCACCCACGTGGAGAACTTCCCCGGTTTCCCCGACGGAATCCTGGGTCCGGAGCTGATGGACAAGATGAAGGCCCAGGCCGAGCGCTGGGGCACCACCCTGGTGTTGGCCGACGCCACGGAGATCGATCTGTCGCAGCGGCCGTTCCGGATCAGCGCCGACGGTGTCACCTACCTGTCCCAGAGCGTGATCCTGGCCACCGGCGCCAGCGCCAACCGGCTCGGACTACCCCAGGAGGAGCGCTTCTGGAGCAGCGGCATCAGCGCCTGCGCGATCTGCGATGGCGCTACCCCCCAGTTCCGCAACCAGGCGGTGGCCGTGGTGGGCGGCGGCGACTCCGCCTGCGAGGAGGCCGTGTACCTCACCAAATACGGCGACCACGTGCACCTGATCGTGCGCTCCGGCCAGCTGCGCGCCAGCAAAGCCATGGCCGACCGGGTGCTGGCCAACTCCGCCATCACCGTGCACTGGAACCGCCAGGTGGCCGATTGCAGCGGCAACGACTGGCTGGAGGCAATCACCCTGCGCGACGTCGTCAGCGGCTCCAACGAGGAGCTGGCGGTGAAAGGTCTGTTCTATGCCATCGGCCACACCCCCAACACCCGCCTGGTGCGCGGGCAGCTGGACGTGGACAGCCACGGCTACCTGGTGACCAAGCCCGGCCGGCCGGAAACCAGCATCGAGGGCGTGTTCGCCGCCGGCGATGTGGCCGACGCCGAATGGCGCCAGGGCATCACCGCCGCCGGCAGCGGCTGCCAGGCGGCCCTGGCGGCCGAGCGCTGGCTGAGCCACCACAACCTGGCGGTGGAGGTGAAGCGCGAGCAGGTGGAGCCCCAGGAGGTGGGTGAGCCCAGGCGCACCGCCGAGAGCGACGAGGCCAACTACAGCCCCGATGCCCTCTGGCAGAAGGGGGGTTACGCCCTGCGCAAGCTGTATCACGACAGCAGCAAGCCCCTGCTGGTGGTCTACACCTCCCCCACCTGCGGCCCCTGCCACGTACTCAAGCCCCAGCTCAAGCGGGTGCTGGAGGAGCTCGGCGGCGCAGCCCAGGGCGTGGAGGTCGACATTGAAGCCGATCAGGCGATCGCCCAGCAGGCAGGTGTGACCGGCACCCCCACCGTGCAGCTGTTCTTCCAGAAGGAGCTCAAAGAGCAGTTCAAGGGCGTGAAGCAGCGCAGCGAATTCAAGGCCGCGATCGAAGCGCTGCTGGGCGTGCCCGCCTAGCGGCGGCGGGGGCCACCGGGCCGGTTCCCGCCGGGACGGGGACCGGCGGCGCCGGCGTTGCGCTCCCGGTAGGTGATGCGGCCTCGGGTGAGGTCGTAGGGGCTGATCTCCACCAACACCTTGTCGCCTGCGAGGAGCTTGATGCGGAACTTGGTGAGCTTGCCGGCCGCACGGCAGAGGCACTGGTGACCGGCAGGCTGCTCCAGGGTCACCAGGTAGAACCCGTTGCCCTGTTCCTTTTCGATCACACCAGAGGTCTCAATCATGCAGGGGGCTCAAACCGGTACAAGATGATCATTCACTTTAAGCGTCGCTTGGGCCCGCCCTCTCCGCCCCCCCTGACAACGGCACTGGCCCAGTGGCGATAGGGTCGAGCCCCTCCGGCCTGTCCCTGATGGTGCTGCCTCCCCTGTCGATGGACCTCGGCCTGCTGCTGATCTCGATCGGCGTGGTGAACCTCTGGAAGGCACGCCAGTCCTGACCGGTATCCGCCTCTGACCACCCTCCTGTTCCACAAGCCCTACGGGGTGCTGAGCCAGTTCACCCCGGAAGCGGGCAGCCGCTGGGGGTGCCTGGGCGATTACATCGACTGGCGGGGGGTTTACGCCGCCGGCCGGCTCGACGCCGACAGCGAAGGGCTGCTGCTGCTCACCGACCAGGGCCGCCTGCAGCAGCGCCTCACCGATCCGGCCTTCGGCCACTGGCGCCGCTACTGGGTGCAGGTGGAGGGCGATCTGAGCAAGGCGGATCCGGATGCAGGCGCGGCCGTCGAGCGGTTGCGATCGGGGGTGATGGTGCAGGGGAGGACCAGCCTCCCGGCCCGGGCCCGGCCCCTGGCTGGAGCCGAGGTGGAGGCCGCCGTGCTGCCTGAACGCCAGCCGCCCATCCGCCAGCGGCTGCAGGTACCAACCAGCTGGCTGGAACTGGAGCTGCGGGAGGGCCGCAACCGCCAGGTGCGGCGCATGACCGCGGCCGTGGGCTTCCCCACCCTGCGGCTGATCCGCATGGGGATCGACCTGATGGACAACCTGCCGCCCCTCGATCTCAAGGGCCTGGAACCCGGTCGTTGGCGCCCTGCGACCGCCGAGGAGGAGCAGCGGCTGCGGCAGCTGCTGCGTGGTGGGCCTGTCCCCGGTCGGGGCG
>Ga0079299_1000061_pt1 | contig 23146 bp, 22 predicted proteins | sample Wag4_2014_7_11_2_FD_76334 | JGI IMG/M metagenome (GOLD analysis project Ga0079299, IMG submission 76334) | Lake water microbial communities from Ohio, USA - Utica-2 Time Series LW 2014_7_11 | ecosystem: Environmental > Aquatic > Freshwater > Lake | place: USA: Ohio | collected 2014-07-11
AAGCGGGACTGATTGCTCCCAAAAATGGCACAGCGACCACTTTGGAGGAGGCGGCGGCAATCGCTGCTGACATTGGCTTTCCGGTGCTGGTGCGACCGAGCTTCGTGCTTGGCGGGAGAGGCATGGAGATTGTCTAAGACCAGGAGAGCATGGTGGACTATTTCCGGCGCATCAAGGACTTCGCGATTGTGGGTGACGACGCACCACTGCTGGTGGACAGGTTCCTCGATGACGCTGTGGAGATCGATGTTGATGCCATCTATGACGGTCAGCGCCTCTATATCGGTGGCGTCATGGAGCACATCGAAGAGGCCGGAATCCACTCGGGGGACTCGGCCTGCACGCTCCCACCGGTAACGCTCGGCCGGACCATCGTTGGCGAAGTCTGTGATGCAGTGGAACTCCTCGCCAAGGGTATTGGTGTCCGAGGGCTCATTAACGTGCAGTTCGCCGTGGCCGCGGGGGTTCTTTATGTTCTCGAGGCGAATCCACGGGCAAGTCGAACGGTCCCTTTTGTGTCTAAGGCTCTGGGCATTACCCTCGCACGGGCAGCAGCCTTAGTGATGGCCGGTTCCACAATTGATCAACTGATTGCCTCTGGGGAACTGCCAGAAACCGATGGCAGAGTCGTCCCACTGGACGCGCCGATTGCTGTGAAAGAAGCAGTCCTACCTTTCAAGCGCTTTAGAACGCCGGCTGGCGAAATTGTCGATTCAATCCTCGGACCCGAGATGCGCTCGACTGGTGAAGTCATGGGCATCGATTCCACGTTCCCTCGGGCCTTCGCCAAGAGCCAAGACGCGGCCTATGGCGGCCTGCCCCGATCGGGCACCGTCTTCGTCTCGGTTGCGGACAAAGACAAACGCAGCGTTGTGTTGCCGGTGCTGAGGCTCTCTCAGCTCGGGTTTTCCATCATCGCCACCGAGGGAACTGCTGAGACACTCGCCAGATACGGCATCGCCACGCGGGTTGTTCGCAAACACACCGACGTCGCTGGCGCTACTGAGGGACCGAGCATTGTTGAGCTCATTGCCAACGGTCACGTCGATATCGTCATCAACACGCCTCGGGGTCGAAGCGCCCGCGCTGATGGCTATGAGATTCGCACTGCGACGGTCGCCGCTGACAAGGCGCTCTTCACCACTATCGCGCAGGTGGGCGCTGCTGTTGCCTCACTCGAAGATCGTCCCGACACGCCTGACGTGACGAGCCTGCAAGAGTATGCGGCGGCCAGGGCACTGCGATGACCTATGCCTCCCGGCTTCACGCGCTGACCGCATCTGGTCCGGCTCTCTGTGTGGGCATTGATCCTCACCCGGCTCTCGTTGAGGCTTGGGGCTTCAGTGACACACCCGAGGGGCTTAATCGATGGACAGCTCTGGTAGGGGACCTGGTGGCGTCCTCGGGTGTCACGGTGGTCAAGCCGCAGGTTGCTCTTTTTGAACGGTGTGGCGTTGCTGGAATGAAAGCTCTTGCATCACTGCTGGGGTCGCTTCGCGAAGCCGGGCTCCTGGTTATTGGCGATGCCAAGCGCGGCGACATCGGTTCAACGATGGAGGGCTACGCCGACGCGTGGCTGCGCCCAGGGTCAGACTTCGAGGTGGACGCACTCACTCTGGTGCCCTACCAGGGGCTCGGTGCACTGGAACCTGCGCTTGAGCGCGCACACGACCACAACAAGGGTGTTTTTGTCCTTGCAGCGACATCCAACCCGGAGGCTAGGGTGACTCAAAGTGCCCGCCGTGATGACGGACACACGGTTGCCGGTGGAGTAGTGCACGATCTCCACGTGTGGGCATCCCAGCGAGGCTTTCCTCCAGAGACCTATGGAGTTGTAGTTGGCGCGACCGTTGACACGCGGGCTCTCGGCGTTGACATGGCAGCGTTGCCCGGCATGCCTGTGCTTGCTCCAGGCTATGGCGCTCAAGGGGCCGCACTCAGCTCCGCGCGTGATGATTTCGCTGGCTCCAGGCACCTCCTTCCGGTGGCCGCGCGCTCTGTGCTCTCTGCGGGCCCTGAGGGGCTCGTCCAGGCCATCGATGGCGCGCTCGCGGAGGTGGCGTCTGCGTGAGCGATTTTGACGCTGCAGCTCTGTCGGCCAAAGGGGCGCTCCTGCGCACTCAGCGTGCGCAACTAAAGAGCGAGATTTCACGGGGACAGCACTCCATCATCGAGTTGTTCGATCGAGCGGGAGAGCCACAGTGCGATCCGGTCCTCGCTGGCCTGCGGGTGGACTGGTTTCTGCGCTCGATTCCAGGCTTTGGCGTGACCAAGGCCCAGCGACTGCTCGATGGCGTAGGGATTAGCCCGCGGGCGACTCTTGGTGGGCTACGAGTTCGTCAGCGGGCCAGGCTTCGGAGGGACGTGGTCTCTCTCTATCGTCGCTACTTCTCCCATGACAGAGGCAAACTCGTCATCCTTGTGGGACCTTCTGGGGTCGGTAAAGGCACGATTGTGTCCTCGATCACTAAAAAGCACCCGCAGTTCGTCGTGAGCGTCTCCGCAACCACCAGGGCTCCCCGGTCGGGTGAAGTGGAGGGTGTGCACTACTTCTTCGTTGACGACCAACGCTTTGATCAGTTGATTCGCGATGGTGAGCTCTTGGAGTGGGCGAGCGTCCACCGTCTGCACAGGTATGGCACGCCGCGAGAAGCCGTAGAGGCGCACCTGGATGCCGGGCGGCACGTCATTCTTGAAATCGACATCCAGGGTGCCAGACAGGTGAAGCGGGCCATGAAGAGTGCGCTCAGCATTTTTGTTGCCCCGCCAACTTTCGATGAACTCGAGCGCAGGTTGGCTAGCCGAGGGACCGAAGACGAGTCTGAACGCGCTGTTCGTCTCGCCACCGCTCGAGCGGAGCTCGCAGCATCGGGGGAGTGCGATTACGTCGTGGTGAACGAGAGCGTGGACGTTGCCGCTCAAAGCATCGTAGACTTAGTTCTTGCGTCGACTTCGAAGGCGCCCAACAAGGAGTAAGCATGTCCCTGCACCGCGACGGAATCATTAGGCCCCCCATTGATGAACTGTTGACCACCGTTGACTCGAAGTATCAGCTGGTCATCTTCGCATCTAAGCGCGCGCGGCAAATCAATGAGTACTACTCCGACCTCGGTGATGGAAACCTTTATGACCACGTCGGGCCACTGGTCCCCTCGACCATGGACGAAAAGTCCCTCAGCATTGCCCTTCGTGAAATCAACGAGGGCAAGCTCGTTCTCCACCGCGCGACTGACTGAGTCCATGGCACACGCCGATCAGGCGAGAAAACCCCCTTTCATCGTTGTGGGGGTGACTGGCGGTATTGCCGCATACAAGGCAGTGACGCTGGTTCGTGAGCTCGTCCGGCGCGGCGCGGATGTGACAGTGATTCCCACAGCGTCAGCACTGAGGTTTGTGGGTGTTGCGACCTGGGAGGCTATTTCCAGAAACCCCGTTCACCCCGGATTGTTTGACGGGGTGGCCGAGGTTCGACACGTCGCGCTTGGCCAGCGAGCGGATCTGGTGGTCATTGCTCCTGCGACCGCACACGCGCTTGCCCAACTAGCCGGGGGGTTTGCTGCTGACCTGCTCGGCACGACGGTCCTGGCGAGCAAGGCTCCGCTCTTGGTGGCCCCCGCCATGCACACGGAAATGTGGGACAACCCGGCGGTCCAACACAACGTCGCCACGCTCAGCGATCGCGGCGTCCACCTGATTGGTCCCATCACTGGGGAACTCACGGGAGGCGACAGTGGTGTTGGCCGAATGGCAGAGCCGGTAGATATCGCGGAGCGTGCGTTTGGCCTGCTGGGAGATCAGTCGTGGTCGGGGCGAAGAGTTCTAATTTCCGCTGGTGGCACGCGCGAGGCCATCGACCCGGTGCGGTTCATTGGTAATAGATCCACCGGAGTTATGGGGGTTGCGCTGGCTCGCGCGGCCATCCAGCGCGGAGCCTCAGTCACTCTGGTTCATGCCCACCTGGAAGTTCCCCTACCGGCGGGAGTCGTCGGCATCTCGGCTGGCACAGCAGCTCAGATGAGGGATGCCATGGTCTCTCACGCCCCAGATTCCGATGTCATCATCATGGCTGCAGCGGTCGCCGATTGGGTTCCAGAAACTGTCTCTGATATGAAAATCGCTAAGCGGGACATCGGTGAGACCTGGGCGCCAGTCCTTGTGCGGGCACCAGACATCCTCGCGGAACTGGGGGCCGTGAAGGGCCCCGGCCAGCTCCTCGTGGGGTTCGCCGCCGAGACAGCCTCCAAGGCGTCAGAGCGAGAGGACAGCGCCCGCGCAAAGCTTGCGTCGAAGAACGCGGACGTCATTCTTCTCAACACGGTGGGTGAGGCGGTAGGATTTGGGGACGTCGAAACGGCAGTGACAATTTTTTTTAACGCGAGCCCGCAGTCATTGTTGGTCGAAGGAACGAAAACTTCCATCGCAGAGCGCCTCGTGGAGGCTCTGCAAGACCGATAGGTAGGGCTCATGCGTTATTTCTCCTCGGAATCAGTGACCGAAGGTCACCCCGACAAAATGTGCGACCAAATCAGCGACGCACTTCTCGATGCGTTTCTTGCAGGGGATCGAGGGTCTCGTTGCGCCATCGAGTCTCTGAGCGCTGGAAACATGATTCACGTGGCCGGCGAGGTCACCTCCTCTGCAACAGTGGATGTCGAGAAGGTCGTTCGTGACCTCGTGCGCTCCATTGGTTACACGGAGCAGGCGTTTGGTATCGATGCGGATGGTTTTGACTGGCATCTCTCACTGGGCCAGCAATCACCCGATATTGCCCACGGCGTCAACCAATCTCTCGAAGCGCGTGAGGGTTCCTCCACCGACCCCTACGATTCACTGGGCGCTGGTGACCAAGGAATCATGTTCGGGTACGCCACACGCGAGACAGATGCATTGATGCCGATGCCCTTGTGGCTTGCTCACCGCCTGGCGCAGGGTCTCTCCATCGCTCGTAAAACCGGACTGATTGACTATCTCCGGCCCGATGGAAAGACCCAGGTGACTATCGGTTATGAGGGCCGGAAGCCCGTTGAGTTGAACACCATCGTCATTTCTACCCAGCATGACCCAGGAGTGACGAGGGAACAGATTGAGGCAGATCTCAAAACGCACGTGATCAATCCGATTATCGAACCCCTGGGCCTCGATTCGTCTCACACGCGCTATCTCATCAACCCCTCGGGTGTCTTTGTCACCGGCGGTCCTGATGGCGATGCGGGCCTCACAGGGCGGAAAATCATTGTCGACACCTACGGTGGCGCTGCTCGCCACGGAGGTGGAGCATTTAGTGGAAAAGACCCCACCAAGGTTGACCGCTCCGCTGCCTACGCACTGCGCTGGGTTGCAAAGAATGTGGTCGCGGCAGGACTTGCCGACACTGTTGAAATCCAAGTGTCTTACGCCATTGGTACTGCCCACCCCGTGAGCATCTTCGTGGAGACATTTGGTACGGAGAAGGTCGATCCCGCGATTATCGAGAAGGCCATTGACGATGTCTTCGATCTTCGACCACAGGCCATCATTGAGGCGCTTGATTTGCTCACGACCCCCTTTTTGCCAACAGCTGCGTATGGTCACTTTGGTCGCACCGACCAAGACTTTCCGTGGGAGCGACTTAACCGAACTGAGGAGTTGCGCCAAGCTAGTGGATTGTGAGCACCAAACCTAGCGTCGCGAGGGTAGTTCTAGAAAGCAGACTCCCGCAACTCGACCGCCTTTTCGACTACAGCATTCCGGAGGGGATGGTGGTCATACCGGGGGTTCGGGTCAAGGTCCCGCTTCGATCCAGCCAGAAGAACACCACCGGCTTTGTGGTCGAGGTGGCATCGCACTCGAGCCACGCTGGGGCGCTTGTGCCACTGGGTGATGTTGTGTCCGCTGTGCCTGTGCTGGCGCCTGAGATTTGGCGGTTGGCCCGCGCTGTTGCGGACCGGCAGGCCGGTAACGCGGCCGACATCCTGCGGCTTGCCATTCCACCGCGATACGTGCGGGCAGAAAAACTTTGGCGTGATGGTGGCCAGCCCACCGCGGTGCCGGCAATAGAGATCCACAGTCTTCTCGAGTACTCCGAGGACGAACTCGAAGGGCTCGTAGCGCCAGGGTCCAGGTGGGCACTCACCACACCGTGGGGGATTGACCACAGCCCTGCTGGAGAGCCCAGACCTCGGGGGGCAACCGTTGTCGCACAGCTTGCGGCACGGGCTCTCGGGGCGGGGGGATCCAGCGTCATCGTTGTTCCTGACTGGCGCGACCTGGAGGCCCATTATCAGGCCTTGCGGGAGGTCATCTCCGACGACGGAATTGTTCTGTGGGATAGCGACAAAGTCGGGTCGGAGAGATACACCGAGTTTCTTCGGTGCCTCTCCGGTAACCCGGTGGTCGTCATCGGAAACCGACATGCCGTGTATGCGCCGGTGGTGAACCTGCGCCTTCTCGTTGTCCTTGACGATGCTGATGACGCTCACCGCGAGCCACTGGCACCTTATCCGCACACCCGCAATGTTGCGCTGGTGCGCCAACAGCAGACCGAATGCTCACTTGTCTTTGCGGGTCTCGCTCCCAGCATGGCCGTCTGGCGGCTCCACAGCATGGGTTTCCTCGGTCTGGTGGAACCCAGGAAGGCACGCAGGCCACAGGTTGTGCCCACAGCACTCAGTGTCAATGCGGAGCGTGACCTTCGACCGGCACGCTTGCCTGGCATCGCCCACCAGGGTGCGATGGAGGCGCTGCGGGAAGGTCCGGTGCTCGTGCAAGTGTTCCGGGCTGGTTACTCCTCGGCTCTTGCGTGCGCGCAGTGTGGGGAGCGCGGCCTGTGCTCTCGGTGCCATGGCCCTCTCCGAATTGGTTCCCACGGTGCTCCTCCGTCGTGTGCGTGGTGCGCGACCCTGTACGCGAGGTGGCGTTGTGAAGCGTGCAATCACAGCGTCATGGTGCCCCGAGGACAGGGAATTGGCCGTACAGTCAGCGACTTTGGCAAAGCGTTTCCCAAAGTTCCCGTCATCCAATCTGATGGACAACACAGGGTCCACACTGTTTCCGATAGCCCTGCGATTGTTGTGGCGACGAGGGGCTCGGAACCCCTCGCTGTTGGGGGATATCGCGCTGCTCTGCTTCTGGACGGTCAAGCAATGCTCTCGAGAGAAAGTATCGGGGCGCTTGAGGACACCCTGTCGCACTGGGAGCATGCGCTCTCTCTCGTGCGCCCGGAGGGCACCGTCTATCTCACCGAGGTCGAGGGCCAGCCGGCATTGGCTGTTGCCTCAGGCAAGTACGGGCCTCTGATGAGCGCTGAACTGCGAGAGCGGGAAGCCCTGCGCCTGCCACCGAGCGTCCGGTTGGCTAGCGTGAGTGGTCCGTCTGCTGCACTTACGGAGATTGCTTCGCGCATTTCGTCCCTCGACGCCTCGGTGGACGTGCTCGGTCCCGTCACCATGGGCGAAGGCACCGGCCGCATCGTCATTCGATTCCCTTACGCGATTGGTGACCGAGTGACGGCTGAACTGCGGGCAGTCCACCTCGGCCACATTTCCCGCCAACGCCGGGGTATTCCCGACCGGGTTCGCATCGTTGTCGATGACACCGGGCAGCTCGACGAGTTTGCTGGGTCTGAGTAACCAGAGGGCGCCCGGATGGATAGGCTCACTGGGATGAAGGTCCTCTTTGCCGGTAGCCCCGATGCGGCGGTTCCCACCTTGCGGGCCCTTCATGAGAGTACCCACACTGTGGTCGGGGTGCTTACCCAGCCGCCCGCGCCGGTAGGACGTAGGCAGGTCCTGGTCGACACTGCCGTTGGTGCGTGGGCCCGTGAGCAGGGGCTGCAAGTGAGGACGCCGGAGAGTTCGGCCGAGGTGACCGCGGCGGTGGCAGAATTTTCTCCCGATGTCGCGATTGTCGTGGCCTACGGTCGAATTCTTGGTGGCACAGCGCTTGACTCTGTGCCCAGTGGCTGGTGGAACGTTCACTTCTCGTTGCTGCCACGCTGGCGGGGGGCAGCCCCGGTTCAGAGGGCGATTCTTGCCGGCGATACGGAAACCGGCATCACTCTTTTTCGCATCGTGGAAGCCCTCGATGCGGGACCGGTGGGTGCCGCTCTCGCCCACCCCATCAGTCCCTACGACACGTCCGGAACGCTCTTGCACAAGCTCTCACTCATCGCCCCTGGGTTGGTGCTTGAGTTTCTGGCCCAGGGCGATCCCGCGTCGGCCTCTGTCACCGGGCAGATTGGTGAGCCCACCTCTGCACCGAAGTTTCCCCCTGGTTTTGGGCACTTAGACCTGCGAATGGACGCCACAGAGCTCTACCAGCACTTCCGAGCGATGACACCGGAGCCAGGCGCCTACGTGGTGAGGAAGGACAACGGAACCGTGGTCAAGGTCCTCTCCGGTTGGGTTGACCCCGACTTTCACCCACTCGAGCCTGGGGAGCTGGTGAAGACTCCGCTGGGCATTCTGGTGGGCACAGGAAGTAAGCCCCTCGTTCTGGAGCGCGTGCACCCAGCGGGCAAAAAGCCGATGATGGCCGCCGACTGGTTCCGGGGGCTACCAGAAGGAGTGCGCATAGATGTCGCGGGGAAGTGACACCCGGCGGCTAGCACTTGAGGTCCTGGCTGATGTGACCCACGGCGGCGCCTACGCCAATATCGCGCTACCACGAGCGTTGGCCGCTTCCGGTTTGGATTCCAGAGACCGCGGGTTTGTCACTGAGCTTGTCTACGGCAGTCTGCGCCGCCAGGGTGAGCTCGACACAGTGATTGCGCAGGTTGCCAAGCGACCCACCACCGAGATTGACCAGGAGGTTCTCGAGGTCCTGAGACTCGGGGTCTATCAACTTCTTTTTCTTCGTGTTCCCGGCCACGCTGCAGTCGATGAGAGTGTTAACTTCGCCAAGTCGACCGGGCTTTCTCGCGCATCTGGTTTCATCAACGGCATTCTTCGCACTGTTACTCGCGAGTCAATCGAGCACTGGCTGGGGGTAATCGAGGCCTCAGAGACCTCTGAGCACTCGCACCCGGTGTGGATTGCGAGGGAAATCGAAATGGCCCTCGAGGAGTCCGGCTCCGAGGCGGAACTCGCTGCTGCCCTCGAGGCCAACAACCAGCCACCTATGGTGTGTCTTGCGTGCCTACCCGGTCTCAGTGAACCAGGTGATGCAGATCAGCACACGCGCTTTTCACCGTGGGGAGTGACGTTGTCCGGTGGTGATCCGTCCCTCGACCCCAGGGTGGCCGAGGGGACCGCACGCGTCCAGGATGAGGGCTCTCAGCTGGCTGCATTAGCGCTGATAGCAGTGGGGCCCATCGGCCCGGCCACAAGGTTCCTCGATATGTGTGCAGGCCCAGGCGGAAAGACCGCACTTCTCGCAGCAACTGCGTTGCACTCTGGCGGCCATGTCACCGCCATTGAGGCCATGCCCCACCGCGTGCGACTCGTGCAGGACTCCATTCGCGCGGTGTCCCAGCGAAACTCGGCCGTGGTGAGTCTTCGCGAGGGGGACAGTCGGAAGATCACTGGGGAATTCGACCGAATCCTCTTGGATGCCCCGTGCTCAGGTCTTGGCGCCCTGCGACGTCGGCCAGAGGCGAGGTGGCGCAAGCAACCAGAGTCCCTAGCCGAGTTGACGCTGTTGCAGGCAGAGTTGCTCGATGCCGGTCTTCGAGCGCTGGCACCCGGGGGAGTGCTCGCCTATGTCACCTGCTCACCCGTGGTGTCCGAAACCACCGCCATTATTGACCACGCGCTTGGTTCCCACCCAGACATTGTCGCTATCGACACGGCCAGTGTGCTCGATCGTGCTGCCAAAACTCCGATTCCTCACTCCGCCAGGGGCACTGCCGTGCAGCTGTGGACGCACCGACATGGCACGGACGCGATGTTTATCCAACTGCTCGCTAAGCCCCTCGCGGTCTAAGCTTGGGGGGTGTCACTGCGCATCTACCCCAGTATTCTGTCTGCTGATTTTGTGAACCTCGAGGCGGAGATAGCTCGAATCTCCTCGGCCGATGGCGTGCACTGCGATGTTATGGACAACCACTTTGTCGAGGCGATTTCGTTTGGGCCCCAGACGATTAGACGGATAGTCCAGGTGTCCTCTGTTCCCGTCGATGTTCACCTGATGATCGAGAACCCAGACAAGTTCGCGCCAGGTTATGGCGAGATCGGCGCGCATTCGGTGACCTTCCATGTTGAGGCCGCCAAGGACGTCGAGGGCACCATTCGTGCCATCCACGACACCGGCGCGCGTGCCGCAATTGCGCTGAAACCTGGTACGGCACCAGAGCCTTACTTCCCGATGTTTCACCTCGCTGACATGGTGCTGGTGATGACGGTCGAACCCGGTGCTGGTGGACAGCCCTTCCTCCGGGAGATGATGACCAAACTCGACACCGTTGCGACCTACGTTGCCGATCACAACCTCAGCGCGCTGGTGCAAGTCGATGGGGGAATTACCGTCGACACGCTACCCATCGCTCGGGCACACGGTGCCGACACGTTTGTGGCAGGCTCGAGCGTGTATTCCGCCGGGAATCCTGCTGAGAACATTGCGGCATTGCGCGTTGCCGCCAACCACACTGAGGAGTAGGCCCGTGAGCGAGATAACCAAACCCGACATCGACGCCCCGCTGGAAGCAGCACCACTGGACTTGGTGTCCCTCGACCTCACAGAGGGTGATGGCGCCGAGGTGGCACCCGGAGCCGTTGTCGAGGTCCACTACGTGGGCGTCGATTTTGACACAGGTGAAGAGTTTGATTCCTCCTGGTCGAGGGGTGAATCCATTTCGTTCCCGCTGCAGGGTCTTGTGCGGGGCTGGCAAGAAGGGATTCCTGGCATGAAAGTAGGCGGCCGTCGCCAGCTAATCTGCCCCCCGGCCTGGGCCTATGGGCCAGAGGGTGGCGGGCATCGACTCTCTGGTCGCACACTCATCTTTGTCATCGACCTCTTGGCCATCAGGTAGCTTTCACCCGGTACCCTGAAGAAGTGAAGACTTTCGACTCCCTTTTCGAACAACTGCGCAACAATCAAGCCTTGCGCCCGGATGGATCCCGCACGGTAGAGCTGTTGGACGCTGGTGTCCACGCTATTGGGAAGAAGATTGTCGAAGAGGCCTCCGAAGTCTGGATGGCTGGTGAACACGAAGACGACGTGGCGCTTGCTCTCGAAATATCTCAATTGCTCTATCACGTGCAGGTGTTGATGGTCGCCCGCGGGTTGTCCCTCGAGGATGTGTATCGACAGCTATGACCGATCAACCCCTCAGGATTGCTGTTCCCAATAAAGGAACACTCTCCGACACTGCCGTAGAAATGCTCGTCGAGGCCGGTTACGCCGGCCGTCGGGACCTCCGCGCGCTCACTGTGCCAGACCCTAGAAACAATGCAGAGTTCTTCTATCTGAGGCCTCGCGACATTGCGACCTATGTGGGCTCGGGTGCTCTTGACGTGGGAATCACCGGACGGGATTTGCTCCTGGACTCCACGACTTCTGCCACAGAGATAGAGCCGCTCGGATTTGGGCACTCTACCTTCCGGTTCGCTGGGCCGAAGCCTCTGCAGGACGTTCACGCGCTAGAGGGCCTGCGCGTCGCGACCTCGTATCCAGGCCTGGTGGGGAACTTTTTGGCAAGCATGGGTGTGAGTGCTTCGATTGTCTCGCTCGATGGGGCTGTGGAGTCCGCGGTGCGTCTGGGGGTTGCGGATGCTGTTGCCGATGTTGTTTCCACTGGAGCGACCTTGCGCGCGCAGGGTCTCGAGATTTTTGGCCCCGTTATCTTGGAGTCTGAGGCTGTACTGATTTCGGCCAAGCCAGATCTTCCCGGGATAGAGACACTGCGGAGGAGGCTCCACGGTGTGTGGGTAGCCAAGCAGTACGTGCTGATGGATTACGACCTGCCACAGGCACTCATCGATGAGGCCTCTCTCATCACTCCGGGCCTTGAGTCGCCCACCGTATCCCCGCTGCGGGACCCGGCGTGGGTTGCGGTGCGGGCTATGGTCCCCAGAAATGACGCCAACCTCGTGATGGACCAGCTGTATGCGCTCGGCGCCCGCGCGATATTGGTGTCAGCCATCCACGCCGCAAGAATCTAATGGCACTGTCGATCAGGGTCATTCCCTGCCTCGACGTGGACAAGGGTCGCGTGGTGAAGGGGGTTAACTTCGAGAACCTCCAGGATGCCGGCGATCCGGTCGAGCTTGCAGCCCTCTATGGGGCGCAAGGCGCTGATGAAATTACTTTCCTCGATGTAACCGCCACTGTTGATGGTCGAAGAACCACCTATGACCTTGTCCGTCACACCGCGGAGAACGTCTTCATCCCCTTGACCGTCGGAGGTGGCATCCGGGCTGTTGGCGATGTAGGAAAGCTTCTCGAGGCCGGAGCCGACAAAATCAGCGTGAACTCCGCGGCTCTAGCCAGAGCTGAACTCATCAATGAAATCGCTCGGCATTTCGGCTCACAGGTCTGTGTGATTTCGGTGGATGCGAAGCGTGATCCCACGCAACCTTCGGGGTTCGTCGTGACCACCCACGGCGGTCGCCAGTCCGCAGGGCGCGATGCGCTCGATTGGGCCAGGGAAGCCTGCGACAGAGGTGCTGGCGAAATTCTCCTGAACAGCATCGATGCTGATGGCACCAAAGCTGGCTTTGACGTGGAGATGATTACCGCGCTTCGAAGCCGGGTTGACGTCCCACTCGTCGCCTCCGGTGGCGCCGGCATGGCCTCGCATGCTGTTGCTGCCTACCACGCCGGAGCGGACGCGGTTCTCGCCGCGTCTATATTCCACCACGATAAAGTCAGCGTTGCAGAGGTCAAGGCTGAACTGAGGAACGCGGGGGCAGTGGTCAGATGACAGAGCGTGATGACATCGTGGTTCCCAGCGACCTCTGGGATCGTGTGCGTTTTAACGAGGCGGGCCTGATTCCGGCAATCGCGCAGGATTTCGATACCCGTGAAGTCCTGATGCTGGCCTGGATGGACCAGGAAGCGCTCCGGCGGAGTCTTGCCGATGGGCGGGTGACCTACTTTTCCCGCTCCCGAGCCGACTACTGGCGAAAAGGCGACACCAGCGGTCACACCCAGCACCTCACCCGAGTCGACGTGGATTGCGACGGGGACGTTCTCTTGATGCAGGTCCATCAAGTCGGCGCAGCCTGTCACCTCGGGACTCGCAGTTGTTTTGACAGTGCGGTGTGAGGTGGCGGACACGACATTGAAGGATTACCTAGACCAGGCAAAAACCAGGTCGGTCACACCGGTGGTGCGAAGGCTTTTTGTCGACAGTGAGACCCCCATGGGGTTGCTTCGCAAGCTATCCCGCGGTCCCGGCTCCTTTCTTTTGGAGTCCGCTGACCAGGGTGGTAAATGGTCGAGATACTCGTTCTTGGGCGTTGGTGTTCACGGCACTCTTGTGGCATCGGGTGGAGTGGCCCAGTGGCGCAACTTGGGAATGAGTGCGGAGGCTGTGTTTGGGGGTGCCGTTCCCCATAACCCTCTCGATGCCTTGACGGTGCTGAACGAACGCTGGGCCAGTGAGCCCATTCCGGGTCTGCCCCCGTTTGCCGGAGGTGTTGTGGGGTTCCTTGGGTGGGATGTTGTCCGGCTTCTCGAGAGCCTTCCGAGTCCGCCTGCAGCGACCCACGATGTGCCAAGCGTGCATCTGTCTTTGGTCAAGGATTGCGTTGCATACGACCATCACACGTCCGAAGTTGTGTTGATGGCGCTGGTCCACTCGGAGGGAGCGCCTCGCGCAGAAGACTTTCACGAGGCCGTGGGGAGGCTCGATGCTATGCATCGTGACCTTGCTAAACCCACCGCGTCCACCCTCCACCAGAGAGTCGACCCGGCCGAGGTTTCACCAACCCCGTCGTTGACCGCGCAAGAGTTCACCGACATGGTCCAGGTAGCAAAGAAGCACATCGTCGATGGTGATGTATTCCAGGTGGTTCTCTCCCAAGAGTTCACCCTGGAGGTGAGCGCCTCTGCTCTCGAGGTGTATCGGGTGCTGCGGTCATTGAACCCCAGTCCCTATATGTATCTGCTCGAGTGCGAAGGTGTCGACGGGGTTCCCTTCCAAGTGGTGGGCTCCTCTCCAGAAGCACTGGTGACACTGTCTCAGGGAAGGGTCTATTCGCATCCGATTGCCGGGTCCAGGCCGCGCGGTGCAACCCCAGAAGAGGATGCAGACAACGCCGAGGCGCTGCGCGCTGACCAGAAGGAGCAGGCAGAGCACCTGATGCTCGTGGATCTTGCACGCAACGATGTATCCAAGGTCTGTGAACCGGGTTCGGTAGAGGTCACAGAATTCATGGAGGTTGAGCGCTTCAGCCACATCATGCACCTGGTGTCATCGGTGGAGGGAACCCTGCGGCAGGGGGCCACCAGCGTTGACGTGTTGCGCGCTACGTTCCCAGCCGGCACTCTCAGCGGCGCGCCGAAGCCCCGTGCTTTGGAGATCATTGATGCCCTGGAACATTCTCAGCGTGGAATATATGGGGGAGTGGTCGGTTATTTTGGGCACAGCGGTGACTCTGATCTAGCCATCACCATCCGTACTGTGTGGATGAGAGAGGGGCAAGCAGTCGTTCGTGCGGGCGCAGGAATCGTCGCTGACTCAGATCCCCTGAGTGAATATCGCGAGACCATCCACAAGGCATCAGCCCCGGCGCGGGCTGTCTTTGTCGCGAACGCCCTGGTTCCAGGGGCACAATGAGGCGTCTTCATGCTGGTGTTACTCTCGTGGGGTTCTGTGCGCTCCTGGTGTCTCTGGGAGCCCCCTGGTGGAACGTGTCCCTGGAGAGCGGCGCAGTTATACCTGTCTCGGGGCTGGGGGCGAGTCCCCTGGCGTCCTCGCTGCTTGCTGTCGGGGCCGCAGCCCTCGGGCTTGCTTTCGTGTTGCGCGGGCCGCGGCGCCGGCTTGTCTCCATCCTTCAGGGAATCGCGTGCGCGGGAGTTGCTTACGCTGTTTACGCTCTCAGTGGTCGCCCCGAGGTTGCCGTCGTTTCTGAGATCGGTTCACTCACCGGGGTCACCGGCGCCAGCGCACTGGACGCAGTTGTGGGAGCGCAGGCAACGGCATTCCTTTGGGTGGGGGTCCTCGGCATTACCGCGTCCATATTCTCGGGAGCCCTTGGTGCGGTGATGCCCGATAGAGCGGCCACAACGGATCGTTTTCAGCGCTCTGCTGAGATGGTCGATCCCAAGGATTCGGTTGCCGCATGGGATGATCTCTCAGAGGGTTCAGACCCGACCACCCGGTAGACTGGGGACCCTTCGCATCCCAAGGAGAGTCATGAACCCTGCTTCCGATCCTGGCCACGGACATTCACCCGCGGCGTGGACCGCTGTCATCATCATGGTGATCGCCCTGTCCATTGGCACTGTCGCGTTCTACCTTGCTCTGTGGTGGATTGTCATCGCTATGGCCGTGCTCACAGTCGTTGGATGGGGCGCGGGGTTCGCCCTGGCAGCACTCGGGTGGGGTGTCAACGGCCCGAAGTATCAGCCCAAGGGGCACTAGCGTGCTGGCTGAGCTCTACCGGGGAGCCACAGAGGACCGAGCAGCCCGGGAGCTCCTGGTGCCAATGGAAACCCTTGAGGAGCTGGCAGCGCAAGCCAGCCCCCCGCGCGACGCACTAGCTGCGCTAGCGCCACGGGAGGGCGTCCACATCATTGCCGAGATCAAGCGCAGGAGTCCCTCGAAGGGAGCACTCGCTGATATTCCAGAACCCGTCGGGCTTGCCACCGCCTACCAAGACGGCGGAGCCAGCGCGATTAGTGTGCTCACCGAGGGGCGCAAGTTTGGTGGGTCACTGGAGGATTTGCAGGCGGTCTCCAGAGCGGTCGATATTCCCGTCTTGCGCAAAGACTTCATTTCTACGCCTTACCAGATCATTGAGGCTCGCGCCAGCGGTGCCGACTGGGTTCTGCTCATCATGGCGGGCCTCGATGACGTCTCCATCCGGCATCTACTGCGCGTGGCACAAGAGTGGGGTATGTCGGCACTTGTTGAGACCCACTCCCGGGATGAGGTTCTGCGGGCCATTGACTGCGGTGCCGAAATTATCGGTGTGAATGCGAGAGATTTGACTACTTTCGAGCTCGACATCGAGCTTTTCGGACGACTCGTATCGCTGATTCCTGGGGGAGTTGTTCGAGTGGCAGAATCTGCTGTGGCAGATTCTCAGGATGTGGCGCGCTACCGTGAGCAGGGAGCACACGCGGTGCTGATCGGAGAGGCCCTGGTGACAGGAGTCGACCCGGCCCAACGAGTCAGGGAGTTTGTGAACGCATGACCACCTCTCTTCGCAGCGTCTCTGGTCCCTACTACGGGGAATTTGGGGGCCGTTTTGTCCCAGAGTCACTGATTCACGCTCTCGACGAGCTGGAAGCTGCCTATACGGCGGCGAGGGCAGATCCTGCGTTCGCCCACGAACTCGCCGAACTTCATCGCACCTACACCGGGCGGCCGTCCATCATCACCGAGGCTACGCGTTATGCCGAGCACTGTGGCGGGGCTCGCATCTTCTTGAAGCGCGAGGATCTCAACCACACCGGCAGCCATAAAATCAATAACGTTCTCGGTCAAGCCCTGCTTGCCCGGAGGCTTGGCAAAACGCGTCTCATCGCAGAGACAGGTGCCGGACAGCACGGTGTCGCCACGGCGACAGCCGCCGCGCTGATGGGCATGAGTTGCGTTGTCTATATGGGCGAGGTCGACACGGAACGCCAGGCCCTCAACGTTGCGCGCATGAGACTGCTCGGTGCTGAGGTCATCGCCGTCAAGACAGGTTCCAGGACCCTTAAAGATGCCATCAACGACGCCATGCGCGACTGGGTCGCAAGCGTCGACACCACCCACTATTTGCTGGGTACTGTCGCTGGCCCGCACCCATTCCCCCTTATCGTGCGCGATTTCCATTCCGTTATTGGCCACGAAGCAAGAGCGCAGATGTTGGAGATCACGGGTGCGCTTCCCACAGCGGTCACGGCGTGTGTTGGTGGTGGGAGTAACGCCATGGGAATCTTCCACGCGTTCCTCGACGACGCCCAGGTTCGCCTCGTCGGTTATGAAGCTGCTGGGGATGGCATTGACACTCCTCACCACGCAGCAACCATCTCCATGGGTAAGCCCGGGATGCTCCACGGTGCACGGTCACTCGTGTTGCAGGACGAGGACGGTCAAACCGTTGAGTCGCACTCCATCTCTGCCGGTCTTGACTACCCAGGGATTGGCCCCGAGCACGCCTGGTTATCGAGCATTCACCGCGCTGAGTATGTCCCCGTTACCGATGATGAGGCCATGCAGGCGCTGCGGTTGCTGAGCCAGACCGAAGGAATTATTCCTGCAATCGAGACCGCTCACGCTCTTGCCGGAACTCAGGCGCTCGGGCGCGAGCTTGGGCCCGGTGCGACGATTCTGGTGTCTCTGAGTGGCCGTGGGGACAAGGATATGGAAACTGCTGGTCGTTACTTCAATCTCCTCGGGCCTGGACAGTAGTGGCCCGCGTTTCTGTCGCAGACACCATTGCAGCGCGTCGAGCGGAGGGCTCCGGAGCGCTAGTTGCGTATCTGCCCGTTGGCTTTCCCACGCTCGCGGAGAGCATCGAAGCGTCGGTTGCTGTCTTAGATGCCGGCGCCGACATCTTGGAGCTGGGTGTTCCCTACTCTGACCCCGTGATGGATGGCCCCGTTATCGCAGAGGCAACGCAAGCGGCGTTGGCAGGAGGGTTCAAGCTCTCCCAGCTGTTTCCCGCCGTGGCAGAAATCACCAGGAGAACCCAGAAGCCCGTGCTGGTGATGACGTATTGGAATCCGGTTGTGCAGTACGGGGTTGAGCGCTTCGCCAAAGACCTCGATGAGGCGGGCGGGGCCGGGCTCATCACGCCCGATTTGATTCCCGATGAGGCCGCCGAGTGGCTTCAGGCATCAGATGACTCTCACCTGGAGCGGGTTTTTCTCGCTGCTCCCTCGTCCACACAAGAGCGGCTCGCCAGGGCCACAGAGATGTCACGGGGATTCGTGTATGCCGTATCGACGATGGGCATTACCGGCGCTAGAGATGATGTCGATAGCGCTGCGCGGGGACTCGTGGAGCGCCTACGCGCGGTCAATGCAACCAGTGTCTGCGTCGGGCTCGGGGTGTCGACACCCGAACAGGTCCGTGACGTTATCAGCTTTGCCGATGGTGCCATCGTTGGGTCTGCGCTGGTGAAGGCCCTCTCCAGCGGTGGGGTTCCCGCGGTCGCAAAACTTGCCGCCGAGCTTTCCACCGGCACAGCCAGGGCCTAGTAGCCTGGGGTCTATTAGGAAAGGCACGTATGAACACCTCGGGTATCCCTAGTCCTCCCAGTGAGTGGCGCTCGTTTAACCTTGGCCAGTGGCTCAGAGATCTTGGCCTCGACTGGTTTGGCCTTAACTTGGTCATCAATGCCTACGCGGTGTTTATTCTTCTGGGCATTGCTGCCGCGGTCTGGCTCACTAACCGTCGCCTCGTCGAACGCGGCGGAGAACCCTGGGTCGTGCTCGATATTGCCCTCTGGGCGGTGCCTTTTGGCATCCTAGGAGGCCGCCTTTATCACGTTGTTACCCACCCGGCCGATTACTTCTACCCCGGAGCTGACGTCCTGCGCATTTTTTATGTGTGGGAGGGCGGACTCGCAATCTTTGGTGCCATTTCTCTTGGTGCCGTGGGTGCCTGGTTCGGCGCGCGGTTAGCGGGCATCCGCTTCTCGTCGTTCGTCGATGCCCTGGCGCCTGGCCTCCTGCTCGCGCAGGGTATTGGTCGCATGGGAAACTATTTCAACCAGGAGCTCTTCGGAGCCCCGACGAGCCTTCCGTGGGGACTGGCCATCGATCGCCCGAATCCCGCTATTCCTGTGGGCCTACCAGCGGACACGCTCTTTCACCCCACGTTCTTGTATGAAATGGCCTGGAACATCGCCGGAGCGTTCGTGTTGATAGCGCTGGGGCGTAAGTTTGCCCTCCAATGGGGTCAACTTTTTGGCGTGTACCTCATGTGGTACGGAGCCGGCCGGGCGTTCTTGGAGACACTGCGACTTGACCCAGCGGAGTTGATTCTCGGCGTGCGAGCCAATGTCTGGGGCGCTGTTTTTGCAATCCTTCTGGGGCTCATTATTCTCATCGTGCAGGCGAATCGTCACCCGGGGAAGGAACCCGGAATCTACAGACCCGGCAAGGAATGGCAGGGCGAGTCTGATGTAGACTCTGGGGACATGTACTTCGTTGTTGATGGAGAACCAAAGAACAACGAGACAGAAGCACAAGCCCGCACAAAGCCACAAGCAACTAAGCGGCCGGTGTAGTTACAGGGTTGAGTTTCTTCTTTCCCCTCCCGGGCCATCGTTGTCCCGCAACGTTAGACCACGTCGAGGACGGTGATTATGTCTCCTGTTTCCCCTTTTGTGCGCTGGAGCACAGCGCCGCAAGCGCGTGGGCTCTATGACCCCGCCTTCGACAAGGACGCCTGTGGTTTGGCGATGGTCGCAACCCTTAGGGGAACGCCCGGACACGACATCGTGGAGAAGGCTCTTGCCGCTCTGCGAAACCTCGAGCACCGGGGGGCCGTTGGCTCCGATGCGGGCACAGGGGATGGTGCTGGCATCATCACCCAGATTCCCGATGGTTTCCTTCGCGAGGTAGTGGACTTCGAGCTTCCCGCGAAGGGTTCCTATGCCGTGGGCACCGCGTTCTTACCCATTGATCCTGCACAGCGAGCCAGCGAGAAAGAGGCAATCGAGCGGATTGCGACCGAAGAAGACCTTCACGTCCTCGGGTGGCGAGAGGTCCCTCATCGACCGGATCTCATCGGCGATGTTGCCCGCGATGCCATGCCAGCCTTCGAGCAACTCTTCGTGCGTTCTCACGGGACCACTGCCAAAGGCCAATATCTTTCTGGAATTGAGCTCGACAGACTTACGTTTCGCGCGCGGAAACGAGCAGAGCGAGAACTGGGGTCATACTTTCCCTCGCTGTCGTGTCGGACGCTGGTCTACAAGGGCATGGTCACGACCCTTCAGCTTGAGCCGTTTTATCCGGACTTGAGTGACCCGAGGTTCCACTCAACACTCGCTCTGGTGCACTCGCGCTACTCCACCAACACTTTCCCCTCCTGGCCGTTGGCGCAACCCTTCCGGATGATTGCTCACAACGGAGAGATTAATACTGTTCGCGCAAACCGCAACTGGATGAGGGCGCGCCAATCCCAGCTGGCCTCGGACGTTCTTGGTGATCTGACCCCGTTGCTGCCGATTGTGACAGAGGGCGGCAGCGACTCGGCATCGCTTGACGAGGTCGTTGAACTCCTGACCCTGGCGGGGCGTTCCCTGCCCCACGCGATCATGATGATGGTCCCGGAAGCCTGGGAGAACCAGGTGGACATGGACGAGTCCGTGCGCGCCTTTTACGAATACCATTCGATGCTGATGGAGCCGTGGGATGGTCCAGCGGCACTCGTCTTCACTGACGGTTCGCTAGTCGGTGCAACGCTAGACCGCAACGGGCTTCGCCCTGGCCGTTATGTGATCACTTCTGACGGCCTGATCATCCTCGCCAGTGAAATCGGTGTGCTGGATATTGACCCCTCGACCGTTGTGCGCAAAGGGCGACTCCGCCCAGGGTCCATGTTGTTGGCCGACACCCTCGAAGGTCGCCTCATCGAGGACCAAGAGCTCAAGGCGCAGCTCGCCCACCAAGAACCCTGGGCCCAGTGGATTTCCGACAACAGAATCGAGCTCGAGAAGCTTCCTGAACGCGAGCACATCTCTCACACTCCGGCCTCGGTGATGCGCAGGCAGAGGACCTTCGGTTACACGGAGGAAGAGGTTCGCATCCTGCTGACTCCGATGGGTCAGGCGGGCGCCGAGCCCCTCGGCGCCATGGGTTCTGATACACCTATTGCCGCCATCTCGGACCGTCCGCGGTTGATCTTCGACTATTTCACTCAGCAGTTTGCCCAGGTCACTAATCCACCGCTCGACTCCATCCGCGAAGAAGTAGTGACATCAATGAGCTGTGGTCTGGGACCTGAGCGCAACCTGCTGGCCTCAACCCCGCAACACGCCGCTCAGGTCTCACTTGAGTTCCCGGTAATCGACAACGACGAGCTTGCAAAAATTGAGCACCTCAAGCTGCCCTCTGGCGCACCAGCAACGGTGGGCCTCAGTGGCCTCTACCGCATCGACGACGGCGTGGGTGGTCTGGAGCAGCGCTTGGCTGAGTTATGTCACCAGGCTGATGAAGCCGTCGATGGGGGAGCCCAGTTCCTCGTGCTGAGCGACCGCGACTCCACTGCGGATCTCGCACCGATTCCGTCACTGCTCATGCTCTCAGCAGTGCACCACCATCTGATTCGTGGTGAGAAGCGTATGCAGGTCGGCCTCGTTGTGGAGACCGGCGATGTCCGCGAAGTGCACCACGTTGCGCTCATGATAGGGTTTGGAGCCTCGGCTGTGCACGCCTACCTGGCGATGGAGAGCGTGGAGAACCTGGTCAACCAGGGCGTGATTACCGGAGTTGACGTCGACACTGCGGTTCACAACGTGATTAAGGCTCTGGGCAAGGGCGTTCTGAAAATCATGAGCAAGATGGGAATCTCCACCGTTGCTTCCTATGCCGGAGCTCAAGCTTTTGAGGCCGTGGGACTGAGCGAAGACTTCGTGGCCAAGTACTTCACTGGCACCACCACCATTCTGGGTGGCGTAGGACTCGAGATCATCGCTGACGAAAATGAGCAGCGCCACCGCACTGCCTATCCGGTGACAACGCTGGGAAACCCGCACAGTCGCCTCGGAGTCGGCGGTGAGTACCAGTGGAGGCGCGAGGGCCCACCACACCTGTTTAACCCTGAAACAGTGTTCAAGCTCCAGCACGCGACTCGTTCAAAGCGCTTTGATGTGTTCCGGGAGTATACGAAGACCGTGGATGACCAGTCCGAGCGCCTGATGACTCTCAGGGGCCTTTTCACCCTCAGGACAGGCAGCCGAACACCAGTTCCGCTCGCCGATGTCGAGCCCATTGAGGCTATTATCCAGCGGTTCACCACCGGTGCGATGAGTATGGGCGCTATTTCCCCAGAAATGCACGAGACCCTGGCCATTGCGATGAATGAACTGGGGGCGAGAAGCAACACTGGAGAAGGCGGTGAGTCACCCGAGCGTCTGCGTGACCCGCTGCGTCGCAGCAAGATCAAGCAGGTTGCCTCGGGACGCTTCGGTGTCACGAGCTTCTACTTGACCATGGCCGAGGACCTCCAAATCAAGATGGCACAGGGTGCGAAACCAGGGGAGGGCGGCCAGTTGCCCGCCAACAAGGTCTACCCGTGGATTGCGGCACTGCGTCATGGCACTCCTGGCGTCGGCCTGATTTCACCCCCACCACACCACGACATCTACTCGATTGAAGACTTGAAACAGCTGATTTTCGTCCTTAAGCGGTCAAACCCCGGCGCTCGCGTTCACGTGAAGCTGGTCAGCCAGTCGGGAATCGGCGCTGTTGCGACTGGTGTTGCCAAGGCTAAGGCTGACGTTGTGCTGATTTCAGGCCACGATGGTGGCACAGGTGCCAGTCCACTCAACTCTTTGAAGCACGCCGGCACACCCTGGGAGATAGGACTCGCGGAGGCTCAGCAGACGCTCGTCACCAACGGTCTGCGAGGGCGCGTTACCGTTCAGGTCGATGGCCAAATGAAGACTGGTCGCGATGTCATCATCGCGGCCTTGCTGGGCGCGGAAGAGTACGGTTTTGCGACCGCACCGATGGTGGTCAGTGGTTGCATTTTGATGCGGGTTTGCCACCTGGACACCTGCCCTGTGGGCGTTGCCACACAGAACCCTGTGTTGCGTGAGCGGTTCACCGGCACTCCAGAGTTTGTGAAGACCTTCTTTGAGTTCCTCGCAGAAGAGGTCCGCGAGTATCTCGCCGAGCTCGGCTTCCGGAGCCTGGAGGAAGCAATCGGACAAGTTCACCTTCTCGACGTCGACCGCGCGATTCATCACTGGAAGGCCGATGGCCTTGATCTAAGCCCGATTCTGTCAACAAGCCACGCAAGCTCTGGTGCCCTGTTGCAGAGGAAAGAAGGGCAGGATCACGAAATTGGTCAGCACTTCGATCAGCAGCTCATCTCACTCGCCGAGCCCGCGCT